>Ga0099849_1001405_pt1 | contig 11272 bp, 8 predicted proteins | sample CB_VirMetaG_4_FD_78177 | JGI IMG/M metagenome (GOLD analysis project Ga0099849, IMG submission 78177) | Freshwater to marine saline gradient viral communities from Chesapeake Bay - CB_1508_1M Viral MetaG | ecosystem: Environmental > Aquatic > Marine > Coastal | place: USA: Chesapeake Bay... | reverse complement strand
GTTGTTACAGCTAGAAATACTAATGCATTAGGTGAAGGTAATAATGCTACAGTTACAGCTACAGATTTAATTACTTTATATACCGGTGATCCAAATGCCGATTTTGATATCTTTAATGCTTCTTCAGGCGGATCAGAAATAACAGAAGCAAATATTAATCAAGTAATTTATCTTGATAACGAAACAACTAATGCTAATGATGTCGTAGCAACTTTCTTTGTTAATTGGGGAGATGGCGATACATCAGCTATAGCAAATACTTCAGTAGCCGGTGGTACACAAGGTGATAGATTAACACATACTTATACTACAGGAACCGGTACTGGAACTAATACAATTACATTTTCAATTAATTCACATTCTACTGCTAACCCAGCAGCAATACCAGATATAGCGACTAAAACAATTAAAATATTCGATACAGGTATTGCAGCTCCAGAAGGGTTATCAGGTAAATCTATTTCTTTAACTTCAAGTTCAGTGGGTAATTCACCAAGATTAGCTTCAGGGTTTATTAATAATACATCAGAAGGCTCATTCTCAGCAGGAGATAATATTACTAGATACACAACAACTGGTAGTATACAAACAACTGGTGAAGCTAACTCACAAGTGGTTTATAATGCAGGAGCAGGAGCTCTATCTGCGATAGTTGATGGTTCAGTAGACGGCACAATCTCATTTACATCTGGTGACGATACAGGATCAAATAACGCTCTGACTGTTGTTGATGAGTTAGATTTCTATAACTTTAGTAATACAGGTACAAGTGTATCATCAGGTAATAGAATTTTTGCTCCTGGATTATATTCTGGTTTTAGAGCAAGAGTAAATAAATCTTCTCTATCTACCGGTACACATACTTATAAATTAAGCCATTCGACTACAGGTAATACATCTGTATTAGAATTTGGTAAAGACAATTTAACTGGAACACCGGTATTACATTTTGGTAGTACTTCTGTTACTCAGAATTCTGCAGGTACATTAGCATATGTATCTGGTGTTCCTTATTATACTAATGATGCTGTTTTAGATGTTGCAGGTGTTTTAGTTAGTAATGTAGCAGGTCAGTTCTATAAAAATGATTCTACTCCTTTTAATATTTCTAACGGTACAGATGTAGAAGGTGATAGTGGTAATGCATTTGCTAACCAAACTAAAGGTTATAGTATCTTACCTTCTAGTTCATTATCATCAGGATATCCTATAGCTAATACAGGTATAGGAGCTAATGTAAGCTTAGAAACTTTCCAAGTATCTGTAAATGGTGGTGGAAGAAGAGTAGAAGGTTTTGCCATGAATATGGAAAACGTAAATGGAACAGGAACTACTTTACAATATGCAAATACAAAAGTAGCAGTATATAATGGTAATTCATCTGGGGTAAGAGAAGATGCAATACCAGTATCTGACAGCTTAGGAGCAACTTATGATACGGACGGCAAGAGATTATCTAACTTTAGTTCAACTAATGCTACTCCTACCTTTGCTAATAATGTGGACTATTATGTTAGCAACGCTTGGACTGGCGCAGTTACTGTCGCTGGAACTGACGAAGCGATTCAGAGGTATGGAACGTTAGCTCATAACGTAACTGATTATTCTTCAGGGTACTTACCAGCTGGACCAGACCTAAATACAGGTAGATCTGGAGTTCAATACTTTAGATTTGCATTTAAGAGAACAAACGTAGCCAACTTTAATGTTACTTTAACTGGTAATGTTGCTTCATTTCATATTGCAGCACCAGGAACTAGTATTGATGATACATCAGATAGTAACGGTTGGATAGATGCTTCTGCAACATATGCAGGCGCAGGTACACCAGGAGCTAATACAACTGCTGGTGGTAATGGATCAGATGGTTGTGCTTTTACTTCTGGTGATAGAATTCAAGCAAGTACAAACTATAGTAATGACTCATTTCAATTAACATTAGGAGATCAAAACGCTTCTACTTCTACTAATAATCAAATATTAGTATCTGTAGGACTAAGTAGTGGTCAAAGTTTAACTAAATTAGAGATATCATAATGGCTATATCAGATACACAAAAGGTTGATTTACTCTGGAAAAAGATAGGATTTAGTAAAACTAAAACAGATACTAATGCAGCTAAGAAAGCTCCTAACGAAGCTATAGTATCTGAGTTAATAATTAAACCATCTACTATATGGACTGATGCTGGAAGCATTCCTAGTACTCAGCCAGCTGCTAATACAGGCCCATTAATTATCTATACAGAAACAGAAACTTCTGAAGACGTAACTTCAGCTGCAAGACGAACATGGAAATCCAATATAACTAATTGGGTACCTTCATCATTTGGAGCTACCTATCAACTTAAAGTATATGTAGATTCAGCAGGGTCAAGTAATCCAGCATCTAATGGAACACAATTATTTGAAACTGGTTCAGGAAATAGCGATGAATGGTACTTTGATTATCAATCAGGAGTGCTTCATTTTATAGGTACAAACTTACCATCAGGAGTAACTTCTGGTAAAAGTATCTTTATTTCAGGAGCTAAATATAATGGTAATACTGGTTTTAGCGGAGCGAGTCTAAGCAACGCTAATTTAGTTAATGCAACTATAACTAGTTTATCAGCACCTCTGGAAGTGAAGGATGGTGGAACCGGAGTTACTAGCTTTACTGCCAATGCAGTTTTAGCTTCAGCTAACTCAAGTACAATGGATTTTAAAACCGGGTCTAATGGTCAGGTAATGATAGTGACAAATAATGATGTTGACTTTGGTGATTTGGATGGTGGAACTTATTAATGAAATGGAAATTTTGGGAAGAAAAAATACTTTCAGATGAACTAGGAGAAGTCCAACTTAAAGTATTAAGTAGATTTGTTTTAAATCAGAAGACTATTATTGAAGATTTATCAGAAGAGAATCAAAAACTTACCGCAGAGGTACAAGTTTTAAGAGAAATAGTAGACGACCTGAATAATATAAATAACATAAACGTAAAAAAAGCTTTAAAATTAAAGGACGTAAAGAGAAAAACATCTCCTTTTAGATAAAGATTAAGAGGTAAAAATGGCTAGACAAGCATTAATAAAATTAAGAAGAGGTTCAGGAGCTCCTGCTGATGGTGCTTTGCAAGAGGGCGAATTAGCGATAGATATTTCAGCAAAGAAGCTGTATAGTGCCAATGCAACAGGAAACTCATTTACTTTATCAGGGGATCAGTATAATCTAACCTCTACGAGTAACGCTTCACATGGTATTATTAACTTAAATGTTGATAATGCTTCTTTAAGTAACGATCAAATTCAATTTGTAGGTTCTGGTGGTGTAACTGTTTCAGGTAATTCATCAGTTATTACTATTGACCAAACAGAAACAGACTATGATATTTCTGCTGGTGGTACAGCATCAACTGGTACTTTAGTATTAGGTGGCGACGCAGACGCTGATACTATTACTATTACTGGTAACAATGGTCTTGTTGTATCTAATACTTCAACATCAGCTTTACTAGTTGAGAACAAAGGTTCACAGCATGTTGTAACAGTTGCAGGCGGCAAGTTTGTAATAGATGGAACTTCACAACAAGACTTAAGACTTGTACCAGGCGTTATCTATTGGTTCGATCAATCAGATAGTACAAACGGTACTCATCCATTAGCATTTGGTACAGCTGCAAACGGTTCAGAAGTATCTCAAGGTACAGCAAGTGGATTTAAAATTTATGAGCAAGTAGGTACCCCAGGTAGTGCAGGGTCTTATACAAGAGTACAATTACAACAAGATGCACCAAATCATTTATATTACTTCTGTGAGTCTCATCCTAATATGGGTGCTGATGTATACGTACAACCAGATAACTTATATAGTAACGCAACTCACGTTGTAGCTACTCAGCCATTAAGCGTAACAGGTGTTGGTACTTTCTCAGGTAACGTATCAGCTTCTCATGTTATAGCAAGTGGTGATGTTGATGTTACAGGTGAAATAAATGCAGCTTCAGCAGCTATTACAGGCGCTGCGGTAATAACAACCACATTAGCTGCTGGTAATACAACAGCAACAGGGTTTATAAATGCAACAACAACTATTCAATCTGGTGGTGATATTACAGCAGGTGCTGATGTTGACATTACAGGTGAAGTTAATGCTGCTAGTGCTGCTATTGTAGGTAATGCATCAGTTGGTGGTGTTTTAACAGTTTCTGGTAACTTAATAGTTTCAGGAACAACTACTACTGTTTCTTCTACTACAGTTGAAATAAATGATAACTTAATTAAGTTAGCTGCTAACCAAACAGGTACGGATGATGACTTAGTTGATACTGGTCTTTATATGACCTTTGATGACTCTGATACTCAGAAGTATTCAGGTATGTTTAGAGATAAAAGTAATTCAAATAAAGCTTTCGTATTTGTAGAAGGCATAACAGGTGAACCAGGTAACGAAGTTTCGTACACAGCAAGTAATCTTGCTTATATTGAAGCTATCATTGATGGTGGAACATATTAAATAATTAGAGGTATATTATGAGTATTGAAAACCCACAAGACGGGTACGTTAGATTATATATTGCAAACATTAATACTGAATTGCAACAAAAGACTCTAGAATTAGTTAGTCTTAAAGCTCAATTACAATTGGCAAATGAACAAATTATTGAGCTTAAAAAGCTTGAAAATAAAATTAAAGTAGAAAAAGAAGAATCTGTAAATACAGAAAAGAAGAAGTAGGTGATCGGAGGATAGTGAAACCCTCACCTCTTATATAAGAGGAATAAGCCCATATGGCAGCAAAGTTTTTAGTTAAGCGATCGTCCGTATCCGGTCAGGCGCCTAACACATCTCAAATATCAACTGGAGAGTTAGCTCTTAACTTGACTGATGGAATCATGTATGGTTCCAATGGTACTGTTATATTTGAAATTGGTGCTAATGTTACTTCTTTATCTGTAAATGGATATTCTTTTCCAGCTCAAGACGGCTCATCTGGTCAATTATTACAAACAAACGGTAGTGGTCAATTATCTTTTGTTGATGCAGGTGCAACCCCAACTCTTAATTCAGTAGTACAAACAGGTTCAACTACTCCAGCAACTATTACTGTTGGTGGTTTAAGTATGAACGGTGCTTATACTTTACCGGTTACAGATGGTACTGCTGATCAAGTTTTAACTACAGATGGAAGCGGTGCTTTAACATTCCAAGATGTTGCAGCAGGTGCTTTAACTGTAAACAATTTTAGTTTTATATACAAACCTTCTTCTAATACTACAGTATTTAACGGTGCAGATGAAAACGGTAATGTACTTTCTTATACTTCTGGTGATGAAGATGTATATCTAAACGGTGTAAGACTTCTAGTAGGTGACGACTACGCACAAACAAATAATTCAACTATAACATTATCTGCTAATGCAGTAAGTGGTGATACAGTTGAAATTTTAAGAACAACGGCCGCATCTACAACAGGCGGTGATTTAGCAGAAGCAGTTGGTGTTGCTTCATCTAATACAGATACAATAACAATAATGAATATTGATAAAAATGCATTTAGAACTGCTAAATATATTATACAAGCGAACACTTCAGATTCTTTTGCAGCTAGTGAGGCATTGCTGATACATGATGGTACGACTGCATATGTTACTGAATACGGAACTGTATATTCTAATAATGAATTATATACCGTATCTGGTGATATTAATGGTAACAATATAAGATTAAGAGTTACACCATCAGGATCAGGAACAACGTTTAAAGTAAAACGTATTGGAATAAAGGTTTAATATGCCAAAGACAAAAGCATTCGGAATAGCAGAATTGATAAGGCATATGTCTTATAACCCATCAACTGATAAAGTAGAAACTAGCAAAGGTCTTTCTACCTCAGGTCAGCAGAGAAGCCAATCTAAATCAGCTGGTTCAACTAATGCTGAAAATCTATTAACGTTTGCAAAAGCAACTTATAGATCAGCTATATTAAGAATACAAGCAACTCAAGGTTCCAATTACCATACTACAACGTTCGTTGTTATCCATGATGGAACTACATCCTATGATACTGAATTTGCCACAGTAAGATCTGGAAGTAGTTTATTTACTGTTACATCTGATATATCAGGTGCTAATGTTAGAATAAGAACAACAGCTGGTAATGCATCTACAACTTATAAGTACTCCGTAGAATATGTAGAAGCATAAATAGATATAGTTATATAGGGGATAGGGAACCGAATGGCAAATCAAAATTTTAGAGTAAAAAATGGCTTAGAAGTAGGCGGCGTTGAGGTAACAAGTAGCTCAGGTGTCGTTAACTCATCAGCGCTTCCAAATTCAGGCGCAAGTGCAGGAACTGTAGGTAACACTACGACTATTCCAGTCGTAACAGTTAACGCAAAAGGTCTAGTAACAAACATCCAAAGTGCAAGTGTAAGCGGTGTAGATAATTTTACGTATACCGCTTCTAATACTACGTTTGTATTAAGCACAGGTGATGGTTCTACTTATGCTCAAACTTTGCCATCGGCCAATTCAACAGTTTCAGGCTTAATAAAAGTAGGTGATCTTGTATCTGTTAACTCAACAGGCTTTATTAACGTATTAGAATCAAGTATCGATCATGATAATTTAAGCAACTTTGTAGCAAACGAACATATAAACCATAGCTCTGTATCCCTATCAGCAGGTAATGGTTTAACTGGTGGTGGTGATATAACAGCCTCAAGATCATTTGCCGTTGTAGCAGGTAACACTCAAGTAGTATCCAATTCATCTGGTATATTCATAACACCAAGTAATATCAATATTCATACTTTATCTAATGCTTCACAAAAAGCAAATACAGAAACTACTTTAACAGCCGGTAATGGTTTAACTGGCGGTGGAGATATTTCAACAGATAGATCATTTGCAGTAGTTGGTAATACTGCTTTAGTATCTAATTCTTCTGGTGTACACGTTGCAGCAGGAGATGGTTTAACAGCTAACTCAACTGATCTAAAAGTAACAGCAGGTACAGGTGTTACAGTAAATGCTACAGGTGTTCATATAGGACAAGATGTTAGTACTACTGCTGACGTAACATTTAGTGATGTTATAGTATCAGGTAACCTAACAATTCAAGGAACTCAAACTACTGTTGATACAAACAATTTAGTAGTTAATGATGCAGTTATTACAGTTGCATCTGGACAGACAGGTACACCAGCTTTAGATGCAGGTATAGAAGTAGAAAGAGGTGACTCTGCTAATGCATTACTTGTATGGGATGAATCACAAGATAGATGGATTCAAAAACTAGCAGGTGGAACTGAATATGTATTGCATACAAAACAACACGATATTGCTTTAGGAACAGATACATCAGGTAATTATATTGATAATGTAACAGCTGGAATCGGTATTGCTGTTACTCATACACCTGGTGAAGGATCAGATCCTTCTATTGCTGTTGTTGCTAATACAGGTCTAGCTGCTAATAGTTCAGGCGTATTTGTTGATTTATCTGAATTACCAGATATGACGCAAAGTGTTACAAATTCAGAAGATGAACTTATCATATTAGATAACGGCGCAGATAAGAGAAAATTAATTTCAGAGATACCTTTATCAGCATTTAATAACGATGCTGGTTTTGACGTAGGTAATTCAAGTATTACTGATGTAGTTGCTGGTTCAGGTTTAACTGGAGGCGGTTCTACTGGTACAGTTACTATTACTGCAGGTGCAGGTAATGGTATTACTGTTAATAATACTACTATAGCTGTTAACGGTGGTAGTGGTATAACATCTAACTCAACTGGTGTTCATGTTGAGCCTGGTAATAACCAAGTTGTATCTAACTCAACTGGTGTCTTTATCAATGAAGGTAATATTGACATTCATAACTTATCAGGTTATGTTGCTAACGAAAATATAGATCATAGCGGAGTTACACTAACAGCTGGTAATGGTTTAACAGGTGGTGGTACAATTGCTGCATCAAGATCATTTGCAGTAGATGCTGGTGACGGTGTAGTAGTAAATGCTACAGGTGTTCATGTAGCTGCTGGTAACGGTTTAGATGTTAACTCAACTGCTCTTTCAATTAACTCATCTACTATTAGAGGCTTATTCAGCGGTGGTGGAGACATAAGTTATGATAGTGGTACTGGACAATTTAGTTTTACAAACGACGCGGGAGACATTGAGTCCGTTGTTGCTGGTAATGGTTTAACTGGTGGTGGTACAACTGGTGATGTTACTTTAAACTTAGGTGTTGGAGCAGGATTATCTGTTAATTCAACAGCAGTATCTGTAGTAGCAAATACAGGTATCACAGCTAATTCAACTGGTATATTTACAGATGACTCAGCTATTGTTCATGATAACTTATCAGGCTTTGTTGCTAACGAACATATTAATCACTCAAGCGTCTCATTAACAGCTGGAAATGGTTTAACAGGAGGCGGTGATATTACTGCTTCAAGATCATTTGCTGTTACAGCAGGAGACGGTATTGCATCCAACTCTGAAGGTGTTCATGTTGTAGCTGGTACAGGTATTACATCTAATGCTTCCGGAGTATATGCAGACGCGTCAGGAATAGATCACGATAGCTTATCTAACTTTGTAGCAAACGAACATATTAACCACAGCTCAGTTACTTTATCAGCAGGAAATGGTTTAACTGGCGGTGGTAATATTACCACAAGTAGATCATTTGCAGTAGGAGCTGGTAACGGTATTGGAGTAAATTCAACTGCAGTTGCAGTAACAGCAGGTTCAGGTGTAGCTTCTAACTCAACAGGCGTACATGTTGTAGCTGGTAATAACCAAGTAGTATCTAATTCATCTGGAGTATTTGTAAACGAAAGTAATTTAGATATTCATAACTTATCTGGTTATGTTGCAAATGAAAATATAGATCACTCAAGTGTTTCTATTTCAGCTGGCAGCGGTTTAACTGGTGGTGGTACTATTGCAGCTAATAGAACATTAGCGGTAGCGGCAGGAAATAACCAAGTTGTATCAAATTCATCCGGTGTATTTATAGATGAAAGTAATATTGATATTCACAATCTATCCGGATACGTAGCTAATGAAAATATTAATCATTCAAGTGTATCAATAACTGCAGGTAATGGATTATCAGGAGGCGGTAATATAACTGCTTCTAGAACTTTAGCTGTAGCTGCAGGAAATAATCAAGTTGTATCTAATTCATCTGGTGTGTTCATAGCAGAAGGCAATATTGATATACATAACTTATCAGGTTATGTTGCTAATGAAAATATAGATCACAGCACAGTATCAGTAACTGCTGGAACAGGTTTAACAGGCGGTGGTACTATCGCTTCATCAAGAACAATAAATGTAGGAGCAGGTAATGGTATTGTTGCTAACTCTACTGCTGTATCAGTAGGAGCTGGAAATGGTTTATCAGTAAACAGTTCAGCTGTAGCAGTTAAAGCTAATAATGGTATTACATCAAATTCAACAGGTACATTTGTTAAAGCTGGTACTGGTGTTACAGTAAATGCTACCGGTGTCCATATTGGTCAAGCAGTAGGAACTACTCATGATGTAACGTTTAATGATGTTACTGTATCAGGTAACTTAGCTATTTCAGGAACTCAAACAACTGTATCTACAGCAACATTAGCAGTAACTGATGCAATTATAACTATAGCAAAAGATCAAACAGGTACTCCTTCTGTTGATGCAGGATTAGAAGTAGAAAGAGGTGATTCAGCTAATGCATTATTCTACTGGGATGAGTCTGCTGATAGATGGACTCATAAACTTGCTGGTGGTACTGAGTATGCATTCCATACTAAAGCAAATGATATTGCATTAGGAACAGATACTTCAGGTAACTATGTTGATAATGTTACCGGAGGAAATGGTATTGCAGTTACAGGTTCAGCTGGAGAAGGATGGGAACCAGCAGTAGCAGTTGTAGCTAATACAGGTATTACAGCAAACAGTTCAGGTGTATTTACTAACGATTCACAAATTAATCATGATTCATTATCAGGGTTTGTAGCTAATGAGCATATTAATCATACATCAGTAACTCTTACAGCAGGAAATGGCTTAACAGGAGGCGGAGATATTTCAGCTTCTAGATCATTTGCTGTAGTAGGCGGCACGGGTGTAACATCTAATTCAACCGGAGTTCATATCGGTCAAGATGTAGCCACAGGAGCAAGTGTTTCATTTAACGATATAACAATAGCAGCTAACGCAGTTATAGAAGATCTATATGACAGTTCAAATAGATTATTAAAAGTCTATGATAGTGGTGGTTCAGTAGTCTGGGGATAATAAATGGCATTACCAACAAGTAGAACAGAATTCAAAGATTATTGCTTACGTAAGTTAGGCTTTCCTGTAATCGAAATAAATGTAGAAGATATGCAGGTAGAAGATCGTATAGATGAATCTCTTTCTTACTATTGGGATTACCATTTTGATGGAGTAGAAAGAGACTTTTATAAGAAGTCTATTACTCAAGATGATATAGATAACCAATATATTACTATGCCAGATAATATTATTGGAGCTGTTAGAATATTTGATATAGGTAATAATTTATCTACAAACAATCTATTTAATATTAGATATCAAATTGCATTAAACGATTTATATGATCTTACTTCATTTAATCAATCATTAGTTACATATTATACTAATATGCAACATATTCAATTTATTGAAGAGCTATTAGTGGGTAGACAACCTATTAGATTTAATAGACATGTAAATAGATTATATCTAGATATGGATTGGGATAAACTTCAAGCTGGTGAATATGTAGTAGCTGAGGTTTATAAAATAGTTGACCCAGAAACTTATAACGATGTTTATAAAGATAGATGGCTTTTAAATTATGCAACTGCAAAAATAAAATATCAATGGGGTTCAAATTTATCTAAATTTGGCGGATTACAATTACCCGGAGGCGTAACGTTCAATGGTAGTCAGATAATGAACGAAGCAGAGGCAGAAATAAATAAATTAGAAGCCGAAATGCTATCTTCATACAGCTTACCAGTAAGCGACATGATAGGGTAATGAACTATGGCAATACAAGGAAGATCAACTTACTTTCAAAACTACGAAGCTAGTGGTGAATCAAGTCTTATTGAAGATCTAATTATAGAAGCTATTTCTATATACGGTCAAGAGTCATTTTACCTTCCTAGAAATCAAGTAGAACAAGATCAATTATATTCAGAAGCAGTTCTATCTAAATTTGAAACTGCTTATCCTTTAGAATTATATATTAAGTCAGTAGAAGGT
>Ga0099849_1001402_pt1 | contig 11302 bp, 6 predicted proteins | sample CB_VirMetaG_4_FD_78177 | JGI IMG/M metagenome (GOLD analysis project Ga0099849, IMG submission 78177) | Freshwater to marine saline gradient viral communities from Chesapeake Bay - CB_1508_1M Viral MetaG | ecosystem: Environmental > Aquatic > Marine > Coastal | place: USA: Chesapeake Bay... | reverse complement strand
GGGGATGTTTTATCTTTTTATTTAGATAATCAAATCCAAGAAAATTTCTTACAGTTTGCTAGACAACCTAACAACTTGTATGAATTATCATATATGTTTGGATATAAACCAAACGTTACCCAAGTAGCTACCACGGATATAGAAATATACCAACAAGTCCCCGCTTCAGGTTCTTCCCCTAATATAGTTCCTGATTTTGATTACTCATTATTTATTAACACTAATACAGTACTTACATCTACTAGCAATGATTCTATCCAATTTTTAATAGAAGACCCTGTAGATTTTAGTGTTTCAAGTTCATCGGATCCTACAGAGGTATCAGTATTAACTATTGATGGAGGGGGGAATCCAACATTCTTTTTACTTAAAAAGGTAAGAAAAGCTATATCCTCAACAATTAATACTACCTCATTTACATTTACTAATCCAACTCAATTTGATACTAGAATAATTAGTGATGAAAATATCGTTGGTATTTTAGATATTACTGATAATAATACCGGAGATAAATGGTATGAAGTAGATTATTTAGGACAAGAAATGGTATTTAATTCTATTAAAAATACTAACATTAATGATCCTAATTTATCCTCTAATACTGATACTCCTTATTTACTTAAATTAAATAAACAGCAAAGAAGATTTACCTCTCGTGTCCTATCTACAGGCTCTCTCCAAATTCAATTTGGTGCGGGAACAGCCACAGATAATGATGAAGAAATTATACCTAATCCTGATAATGTAGGACTAGGATTACCTTTTGAAAAAGACAAATTAACAACTGCTTATTCACCTTCAAACTTTTTATTTACTAAAACTTATGGAATATCACCTTCAAATACGACATTAAATGTTAGATATTTAACTGGTGGTGGAGTAACAGCAAATGTACCTGCGAATGATCTAACCTCATTCTCAGCAAATATCAACTTCCTAAATTCAAATCTTGATTCAACAACCGCCCAAACAGTATTTGATTCAGTCCAAATAACTAACCCAAATGCCGCTAATGGTGGGGGTGATGGCGATACTATTCAAGAAATTAGAGAAAACGCAGCTGCTAATTTTTCATCTCAATTACGAAACGTAACTCAAGATGATTATCTAGTAAGAGCACTTTCAATGCCTGCTAAATATGGTGTTATTTCAAAAGCATACATTGAACCCACAAAAGCTACTACTATTTCCTCTGGGGAATCTAATTCAATCTTAGATTTATATATTCTTTCTTATAACATAGACAAACAATTAACCACAGCATCCACATCATTAAAGCAAAATTTAACTACATATCTATCCCAGTATAGAATGGTAAATGATGCTATTAATATTAAAGATGCATTCCCTATTAATATTGGAGTTAATTTTGATATTATAACGTTACCTGAATATAATAGTAACCAAGTTTTGTCTCGCTGTATAGTAGCTTTACAAGATTATTTTGCTATTGATAAATGGCAGATTAATCAACCTATTGTTTTAAGAGATATTTATATTCTTTTAGATAGAATTGAGGGAGTACAAACAGTAAAAAATATAAAAATTACTAATAAAGTAGGAGAAAATTTAGGATACTCTAAATATGCTTACAGTATTGAAGGAGCAACTAATGCTAATGTAATTTATCCTTCATTAGATCCTTCTATTTTTGAAGTAAAATACCCTAACACAGATATACAAGGTAGAGTAGTACCATTATAATATTATGGCAGTATATAAAATATTCCCCGAAAAAGACACTACAATATATTCAGATTCAATATTACAAAATACTGGATTGGATAGTATTTTAGAAATTAGCACATTTAATTCTTCTTCATTTTCAAATTATGATCCTGAAGTAGCTAGAACTTTAATCCAATTTTCGGATAGTGATATTAATGCTGCATGGAATTTAATAGGAACGGCTTCAAATGCTGTTTATTTAAAAATGTTTATAGCAGATGCTTCTGGAGTAAATAAGGATTGTACTATTAAAGTATTCCCTATTTCTTCAAGTTGGCAAATGGGAACAGGTAAACGTTTAGATAATCCTATCGTAACTAATGGAGTAAGTTGGAAATTTGCAACATCCTCTGGATCAGGTGAATGGAATGCTACTGGTAGTGACTATTTGACTACTAATACTGCTTCTTATACTTTTGGATATTACTCACCATTAGATTTGTCTTTAAACGTATCTGACATTGTAACGGCTTGGAGTGCTAGCACATATCCAAATTATGGTTTTGTATTAAAACAGACAGGTAGTGACGAATTTAATACAAGTATAGCTACTGCTGTTACGTTAAAATATTATTCAAGAGATACTCATACTATCTATCCCCCACAATTAGAATTTATGTGGGATGACAGTAATTATTCAACAGGAAGTTTAAATATAATTAATACTACCCCTGCAACCCTTACATTAGAAGAAAACCCAGGAGTATTTTATAGTGAAAGTATTAACCGATTTAGAGTAAATGCTAGACCTACATATCCATTAAGAACATTCCAAACCGCGTCATATTATTTAAATAACTACGCACTTCCTGAATCTTCTTATTATGCGGTTAAAGATTTAGACACAGATGAATTTATAATAGATTTTGATACTACTTATACCAAAATCAGTTGCGATTCTACTGGAAGTTATTTTGATGTTTATATGAATGGTTTAGAACCTGAAAGATATTATAAAATTTTAATTCAAACAGTAATAGGTGAATCTACAATTGTTTATGATAATGATTACTACTTTAAAGTAGTTAATGGGTAATGGCTATAGTAAATTTAAATAAACAAGAATTTAGTAAAACTCAATATGAAAGAGTAATAGACACCTCTTTCTCGCAGTTAGGCCAACCAACAGGTTCCCAACAACCCACCCAATCTATCTCAGTGGAAGAATTTTTTACTGCATATCAAGAAATATTTTTTGATATTCCTAAATTTGGAGAATTCAACTCTCATGAATATCTTGTTAAGACTAGCGGTGAATATATTGAATTTACTACTTCTGATGATAGTATAACAGCTTTAATAGAAGAAGTAACTCAATTAAGGCAAGAAAATCTTGAACTAAATCAACAAATAGTTAGTTTACAAACTGGAAGTATAAATGGCTGAAAATATTAACATAAATGAATTAGATCCTACTACCTTTGAGTACCAAGATTACTCAATACAGGATGCTTCTTTAATATCATCTATTGAACAAGAGACTCAATTTGATCCTTCATTAGATTATATTGAATATTTTATTTATGATTTAAATGGAAATATTCTTTCTTCAAATACTTCGGGATATCCTAATTATACTCTTCTAGATAATAAAATATCTATCGACCCTGTAAATGACTTGAAAGCTAATGGGTATATCGAAGGCTCATACAATACATCATATAACTTTTTAAGTTCTAAACTAGGATCAAATTCATTCACCAAATATTACATTTCAGAAATTTCATCTGATAGAACTGAACTTCGTATTACTACTACGGCAATTCCTGATGAAGAAGTAGTTAGGTTAACAAATGAATTTATAACTAAAATTAATTCTGTTGAAGGAATATACCCTGATTTTTATTTAAACTTTGATAATAATCAACTAGTAATAGCAAACAACATACAACTAGATAATAATACGGTTTTAATTAAATTATATGATCCTCTTCCTCCAACATTTGGATTAAAAAGTGAATTATGGGTAGTTGAAAAAATAGCAGAACCTAAAGCGTATAATATTGATATTTTTCAAACCTTTAATTTAGAAAACGATAATATTCAGTTACAAGGTCCTAATTTAAATATATCGGTAAAAGATAATATTAATAACTCAACAGAATACAAAACATATTCTACATTATCCTCAACTACAAACTCTCAAGGATCAGGAAGTCTCCAATATCAGTTAAATAATATTTTAGCTGAAAAAGGAATTAAACTTAATGTTGATTATACTGATTATAATAATTTTATCCAATTTTCTAGTGCTCAAACTAGATTAGAAAACTTTTATTATAAATTAGGATTAATTGAAGAATACACAGTAAGTGCTAGTTATTCTTCTATTCCTTCAAGTGGATCATATTATGTATCTTCAAGTAATAATATCTGGCAAAAGAAAATAGATGAAATTATTACTGGATTTGATGGGTATGAAAATTATCTCTACTTCCAATCGGGTAGCAAGGCATGGCCTAAAACTAATTCTACACCTCCATATACTAACTTAACAACAGTATCGGTAGCAGGACAAAATTTCTTTACATCCCAATCAGCCACTGCGTCTTTATATGATGAAGGAAATGATAATGCTTTAATTAATACTGTACCTGAATATTTAAGAGAAGATTCTAATAATGATAAGTATGAGTTATTTATTGAAATGTTGGGTCAACAATTTGATAATATATATCTCTATATCCAAAGTATAACTGATAAATTTGATGCTGATAATAGATTAAATTATGGTGTTTCTAAAGACTTAGTAGCAGATATTATTAGAGACTTAGGAGTTAAAATCTATCAAAACAATTTTAGTATTGATGATTTATATCTAGGTCTTATAGGAATCGACCCCTCAGGTAGTCTACTAGGCCTCCCAGGAACAACAGGATCTTTACCAACACTTACTGGATTTGAATATATTGATACTTATGTAACAGCCTCATCAACAGGATCTCTTTACCCTACAGATGATGTAAATAAATCAATTTATAAAAGAATTTATCATAATTTACCTTATTTGTTAAAGAAAAAAGGTACAATAGAAGGATTACGTACTTTAATTAATGTTTATGGTATCCCGGATACTATTCTACGAATTAATGAATTTGGAGGTAAAGATAAAGATAATTCTAATGATTGGGATTACTGGCAAGACCAATTTAACTATGCGTTCTCTACAGGAGAAGACGGTCAAATACAAACATCTTGGTCATTAAACCCTACGTGGGATTCTACAGATGATATCCCACACACAGTACAATTTAGATTTAAAACCTTACCATCCTCATCATTTACCTCAGCAGTTACCCAGTCACTTTGGTCCTTAAACAATGGTTCCCCAGATAAAGTAAGATTAGTTTTATCTTACGATGCTAACTTTACATCTGGTTCTTACTCTGGATCTGTTATAGATCCTGAAAACCAATATGCTGATTTAATTTTTTATGCTAACAATAACGACTCTGGAAGTGTAAGATTACCATTCTTTAATAACAACTGGTGGTCAGTGATGGTTACCCGAGACATAAGTGATAACACATCATATACTTTATATGCGGGTAATAAAATGTATAGTGGTAGTGATGGGTCACAAATCGGCTTCTTAGAATCAGCATCTATTATTGGAACCAATGGTCCTTGGGATAATTCCGTTGAATCATATTTCCCACAAACAGCTGACCTGTTTGGAAGTTCAGTTCCATTTACAGGATCATATCAAGAAATTAGATATTTTACTAGTACTCTTACATCACCCATTTTTGAGGATTATGTAATGAACCCTCAATCTATTGAAGGAAATGGAATTAATAGTGGTTCAACTGAATTAGCGTTTAGAGCATCTTTAGGTGGAGAATTGTATACTGGTTCTACCTCAATCCATCCTAAAGTAACAGGATCGAGCATTACCCAATCATTTAGCCCAGACTCAGATTTTACTATTACTAATGGATCTTTTATAACTAATAAAGAATATATTTTCTTTGATCAGGTACCTGTTGGTATAAAAAATAGAAATACTGATAAGATTAAACAATCAACACTAGTATTACCTACTTCTAGTAGTCAAAATAATATCCCAAATGCTGATGTTTTATCTTCATTCCAAACGGTACAACAAAATACTTATGTAAGCGAAAGTTATACAAAAGATATTGATTATGTTGAAGTAGCTTTTTCCCCACAGAATGAAATCAATGATGATATTATAAATCAACTAGGGTATTTTAATATAGGTGAATACATTGGAGATCCAAGACAGATATCGTCATCAAATACATCTTACCCTGATTTAGATACACTTAGAGACGCGTATTTTGAAAAATATACACATAGCTATGATATATGGGATTATGTTCGTTTAATTAAATATTTAGATAACTCACTCTTTAAAATGCTTAAAGATTGGGTACCGGCTAGAACATCTTTAGCTTCGGGGATTGTTATTAAACAACATTTACTAGAACGAAACAAATACCCTACCCCACAATTAGATACTCATACTACAACTTCATTTTACGGAAGTGGGTCTGAACCTGATCCTATAGTTTGGAATACTCCTTTTGTTTTCCAAAACTTAGAAATAACCGGATCATCAATTCAAGTAAATACTATTACTGGTTCTAATGGAGGTTCAATGCCTGAATTATTTGGAGCAACTTCTTCCGCTATTTTAGCTTCGGGAAGTATTACCCAAAGCTTCACAGGTACAAATCCTTCAAAATTAGGAGCAGTAGCTTTTACTCAATCTTCTCAAGATGAATTTTTTAATGGGGAATTAAGTGGGTCTGGTATTACTGTTAGTAATGGAGAATTAAATATTAATTGTATTCCTTTTAAATCAAGTAATCAAGGAGGAGGAACATATATTCCTAAATTATATATTCTTTCTGAAGTAGGTGATAGTTCCTACCTAAATAATTTTACTTCACCTAATACTGGAGAAATATATTTATTATTTGATGATGTAAATGAAATAGGCAATCCGGAACGTGAAGAACCTCTAGATCCACCAATATTCTAAAATATGGCTATAGGCGTAAAATATATTAAAATTGCAAAGTTTGATACCGGGAGTGTTAATTCTGATTTAACCACACCTTTAGGTGAATTAAATACTATTAGAATTAATTATTCCGACAATGATGTTGTAGAATACCCTGTAGTTAATACTACAGAATTTACTGATTATTATTTATATAGTATTGTTACAACTAATGCTACTTCATCTGCAGATAATACTAAATTAAATTATTATTTTTCAGCATCGGGAGAAGAACCTAGTTACTCCCCACCTGAATCCAATCAAGATAAAAATTTAATTTTAGGTAACGTGAATTTTGATAATTTAAATTATTATGATAATTCAACTGGAGAATATTCTTATGGGGATACTCCTAATACAACTATAACTGCAAGTATTTCTTGTTCTTTATTAAAAGATGCTGGAACGGTAGATGGCCAATTCTTTTTTGCCCTTAAATTATACAAAAAAGGATCAGGAAATACGGTACTAGTTACTTCCGCAGTTTCAAATACAGAAGAGGGTGGGGTAGATAATTATTCTGCATCTATTGAAGATTTATACATAACACCTATAAAAGGAGAAACCTATTATGTAGCCATTAACTCCGCCTACCAAGATTCAGGAAATCCTGAATTTGAAATAGTTACCCAATGGAATTTTACTACGGGCTCATCTTATACCCCTCAAGCAGGATCCCAAACCCCAGTAATAATAGAACCATTTTTCGAATCCCAGTTTAGAAATACAGGGTGTGATGTTTTAATAAATAATGGTGTTAATAGTAGAAAAAACTCATTTTTATTTGATGTAGATTATTCTAATAGTCAAATTACTGCTTTAAATAAAGAGGTTATTTTAAGTGGTAGTGCTACTAAAGCAAGAATTCCTGATTCTAACTTTACTACTAAAGCTATTATCAATTCTAGATATATTGGAAAAGAACTCCAAGCAAGTAGATCTAATGTTTGGACTGAAGGAGATATTTCTTTTGGTAAAACAGTTACTGTAGGAAATCCACAAACATATTTTGCTTACTTTAACTGGGTAGGGGGTACTTCACCTGAATGGGGTAATCATTTAGAAGATAGAACAGCAGCTAATATTAAATATTATATTGATGAAGCTGGAGATGTAATTGACCCTATTAATGATTCTGAAGGTATTAATTTAGGTATTACTCGTCAAAATTTTGAAGAAAATAAAAATGCAATTATTGCTTTGGATAGTGATGATGAATTTGGTGTAAATTTAGGTGCGTTAAATGCTGAATGGCCTATTTTTAAAAGTGGATATACTATTTCTCCTATCTTATATACTCAAATAGCTGAATATGATAATAATGGGGATGTTACTGGGTTTACATCCACAGGAAGTATTGATTTTGTTCAAGGAGACTTATCCCCGGTTCCGGCAATCTATGATTACCAATTAACAACATTTGCCAATTCAGGTCAATCCTTTTCAGGTGGTGATAGTAACCAAACCATTAATTTCCAAACCCCACTTATTTTAGGAGAATCAGCCTCATTTAGTGGAAACACCACATACCTCCCAGATACTAACCCATCAGCTAGTGGTGTTGTGTTAACCACAACTGCAAAAATTAGAGCATTTGCTCTTGTTGGAGTTACTGCTACATATGCTATTCAAGATAATTCGGGAAATACTTTAGCCCAAACCCAAATTAACCACGCTCAGAATACAGGAGGAACTATTATATTTACTGATAATAATGCTACAACCTCTACTAGATATAAGTTAGTAATGGTTAATTCTTCTTTAAATGATAATAAAGATACAGTAACTGAAGTATTCATATCTACAACTACAGAGTTAAAAGTTCAACAAAACCCACTCCCGGGAACTGGAAATTGTACCCTATTCTGGACAGTAAATGCAGGTAATAGAAACGCAATTTCTGCTAGCTCGGCTGCTGGGGGTCTTAATCAATTTTATGGTCAAAAGCAAAAAAATATATCTAGAAGTGGATTTAATCCTATTACATTACCATTTGAACTGCAAGTAGGAGATGAAATTAGGTTTGAAGGAACTGAAGAATTAGCTTTTAAAATAAAAGATATAGATACTTCAAGTGGTACATTAAACTTAACCCTAGACAGAGATATCCCTGCAAATACAGATACAGATTTCTTCTTAATTAGACGTTATATTGATGACCCTTCATATGTAATTTTAGAAGTAGACAAACCAGCAGGTCCTTCCTCAGGTGGGATTCTTAAACCACAGTATTTATCTTCGCGAATTGAATCTAATTTAGACACAATCCTTGAAAATTTACAAGATAAAGGCTTAATATAAAGTAAAATTTTTATATATTTATAACAAAATAATATTTAACCCATGGGATACTTAAATAATTCGGTAGTAACAGTTGATGCTATTTTAACTACTAAAGGTAGAGAATTATTAGCTAAAGGTGATGGTTCATTTAGAATTACACAATTTGCTTTAGCTGATGATGAAATTGACTATACCTTATATAACCCAAATCACCCTTCAGGTTCAGCTTATTACGGTGAAGCTTTACAAAATATGCCCTTGCTAGAGGCATTCCCTCAGGAAACTCAAGCAATGAAATATAAATTAACTACTTTACCACGTGGTACTGCTAAGTTACCTATTCTAGATTTAGGTTATTCTTCAATTGTAATTAAACAAGGAGCTTCATTAGCAATTACTCCTCAAACCTTAAATTACCTAGGCGGAGAAACATTTGAAGCTAGTGGATACACAGCTACTATTTCGGATGTTAGATTAATGTCTACATTTGAAGGTATAGGAATTGATACTCCACAAGCTCAAGCATTAAATCAATCTACAACATTAGGTACCTCTGTATCTAAAACAGTTGTAGGCACTACTATTAACATTAAAGCTACTACAGTTAATACGTTATTTGGTTCAAACACTTCACTATATGCTAATTTAACGGTTATTGGTAGAGATAGTGGAGCTAGAATTACTATTCCTGTAACGGTAACAAAAGTATCATAAATTATAAATTATGTCATTTAAAAGATTAGAAGCAGACGATTTTGTAGTAAGCTCCGATAGTATTTCTTCAACCCTTTGGTCTGGAGATATACCTACATTAGAAACATTTTTTACATCTTCAACACAAAAAGCAGGCTCCTCAGGTGATTATTATTTAAATGTATATCAAACAGGATCTGAATTAGCTAATGCTGCAGTACAATTTGCTATTACCTATGGTAATAGTAAAGGTAGTGGTAGTTTAGTATACAATACTAGTATAGATGGAAAATCACCATCTTCTACTATCTATGGTCAATATCAAAACTTAGTACTAGGTGATGAAAATACTGATTTTACTTTCGGTGATATAACTTCTACTGAATTTTTTGCTTTATCTATTGAAAGGGCAAGATATAAAGAAAAATTATTTTTAGGGTCAATGACTCTTCAAATTTCCGGTTCCTCAGGTTCATTATCTTTAACAGATAACAGTGCATACGCAACATCAGTCCAATTTAACGAAGATGGTAGAGTCTTTCAACTAATCTCAGGTTCTGCAGGTACTAAAGATGAATCTGTAAATTCAAATGGATATACAAATAACTCTGGTTCTTATGGGTGGTTATTACCTGATATTGGTACCATTATTTTAAATCCTTTAGCATTATCATCACCCTCATCTAATGGAGGAATAGGATTTGAATATAGTGGTTCAGCTACAGGTTCTTCTTTACCTAATGAAACTCCAATGGTTTCTTTATTTACCTCAATCTCCGAATCAACAGATGCTGGAAGCTTTAAACTAAACTCTGAAGAAACAATCACCTCAGATTATGTGTTTGTTAGACCAAGAAGCTCAGAATTTAACTACTCTGAAAACCCATCATTTATTTCAGGCTCAACTGGTGAAGTAGTATATTCAAATTTTATCAATAACCCTCAAGTATATGTTACTACCGTAGGTTTATATAATGATTCAAATGAATTATTGGCCGTGGCTAAATTGTCAAGACCATTATTAAAAGACTTTACAAAAGAAGCTCTTGTTAGAGTAAAACTAGATTTCTAAAATGAATGAGCGCATACAAACAATTTTTAGCATCTGATATTATTGTAACCCCCTTTGAAGTTAATAAGTCATTTAACTTTGTTGGGGGCGATGCTTTAACTGGTTCTAATGTTCAAATTGATAGATTTTTAGGTAAAAACATCCAATCAGACCCTTTTATTTCGGGCTCGAACCCATCTACTGGTAATATTAATTCCCAAGATCAAGAGTTAATATTTAATTCAATTAAAGAATTATACTACTCTAATCACCAATCATCTAGCTATGGTGACTCTGTTAATACAGCTAGTTTAGTACCTGGTAGAGATACTGATGGAGATAGATTAGAAGGAACATCCCAATCATCTGGAAGGTATTTTGAATATTTACAAAGTGATTTAAATTATTCTAGATTTTTCCCTACTGGAGCTAATGAAACTATAGCTGTACTATCTATTCCTTCTCGTCTATATGGTGATTACATCCAACCAGGCTCACTTATTTGGGAAGATGGT
>Ga0099849_1001401_pt1 | contig 11305 bp, 11 predicted proteins | sample CB_VirMetaG_4_FD_78177 | JGI IMG/M metagenome (GOLD analysis project Ga0099849, IMG submission 78177) | Freshwater to marine saline gradient viral communities from Chesapeake Bay - CB_1508_1M Viral MetaG | ecosystem: Environmental > Aquatic > Marine > Coastal | place: USA: Chesapeake Bay... | reverse complement strand
TCCGCACCGTCCAGCCAGAGGGCGAGGCCGCTGATCTTGCGAGGGTTGAACGCCGTGTCCAGCGGCTTCAACAAGCGGGGATTCATCGGCATGGGAATGACTCTAGAGTGGTGATCTAGGGAGGCTACTGCGGCACAATCGCTGCGCTCTGCGGGCCTTCTCCAATGGCGTTGTAGGCCGAGACGGTCACCTCCGCCCCCGCAAGTTGACCGGCTCCGCTGACTGTCTCTGTGATAGTGGCCGCCACCGCTTCAAGCAAATCGCCAGGCCCCTGCAAGTCAAACGACTGAGTGGGAAGGCGAACTCCATCGACGTAAAAATAGTAGCCGAGGATAGGCGAACCCCCGTTGCCGCTTGGGGCATTGACGTACACAACAAGTTCGTCGCCTTGGACAAACAGTTCCTGGCCGAAGTTCGAGATCGTAGGCGCGCCCGGCACCGTCGCACTAACCGGCTGGGTGCCGAGATAGGCGGTCACAGCCTGTGTGCCAAGCCGCAGCGTAATGGGAGATGAGCCTAGTCGCAGCGGCATGATAGTCACCCGTCGATGATGTACAAGGTGAATGCGTCCTTGTTGGCAATCGCGTCATACGAAAACTGTGTCAGGGACACAATATTTCTGATGCGGCCAAAGATCGCGCCCTGCGGCGGATCGGAGACATCGCTGACCACGCCCTTGCCAGCCTCGACAAAGTTGCCCAGCGAGATTTCCTGCGACCAGCCGCCAATGCGGACTTCGACTAAAGATTTCTCGTCGTAAGCGCTCATTATTCAGCCTCCAAGATTGCCGCCTTGCGGGCAGCGTACTCTGCACTCAACGCCGCTCGATGCTGCCCGTATGCCAGCATGATCGCGGTCAGTTCCTCGATCGACTCCATCGGATGCGGCACCCCGTCCGTATCGATCACGGGCGGGATGTCTCCGCCAAGGGCAGCGGCCTCTTTCGCGAGGACATAGTTGCCCGTCAGCAGCGTGACATCGGTCGGCTGAAGACCCAGCGTCCACCCGTCGTTCGTGGTGAAGCCAGCAGCCAACTGGGAGGCAAACCATTTGCCCTCCTCTTTCAGCGCCAACTCGCGGGTGATCTCGGTTTGTTTTTGCGGGTCAAGGACGATCTGGGGATTGTCGGGATCGCTAAGATCGAGCCGCCACGCCGGTGCGTAATCGGGGTCTGCCGGCAAGGCGGAGTCTTCAAACACAGCATGCGGCGCGCCTTCTGGGACAGCCCGCGCGATAATCTCTTCCAGCGGCAGGCCGGACTCCGGGTTGGGCGCGACTAAGGCCAGCCCATCGTCTGTGGTGTATGCGATGATCATGGTTACCTGAAGATAATGACACTGATCTGGGTGGCGTCGGCATAAATCCAGCGCGGGCTACCGTTGTTCCAATCCCATTGGCGCAACTGCACCCCTACGCCATCTACGGCTTTGTCTCCGATCCACATCACGTTGGCCGCAATTGGGAGGCCGTTCGCATTGATAGCCGCCGCGCCTGGGCTGACTGATTCATTGCAGTTCGCTGCGGTGGCGTAATCGGTATCAGGGAAGTCCTTCTCGAAATTGATCCGAAATATGCCCGTGCCGATTTTCGTGATTGACTGAACACCAAAAAGATAATCGGGAAACATTCCGCCAACGGAATCGAAGGTGGCCATTGCGCGGACAAAGCCTGCCTCGCGGAGTGTGCCTTCGCCTTCCAGGGTGAAGAAGGCCGCCCCGTTGTGATCGATGGCAAAACGCGGCAAGCCGTTGGTGGCGAGCGCAACCGTATCGGTGCCGAAGTAGAGCCCTGTGTTAGTGTCGCCAGTATGCGCCAGCGCCGGTGCGCCAGGAGTGCCAGAGGCTATCTGGACTTGTCCGGTAAACGTGGGGTTGTCGGAAGATTGCAAGGCCCCCAAATACAAGCGGGCGTCAGCGGCATTGGAAGCGCCAAAAATGCCCTGTGCGTAGTTGGTGCAAACCACCTCCTCGCCTAAATACTTGCCGTTCTCCTGCGATGCGTTGGATTTGCAGACAATGATTCTTTCGGCCGCATCGTAGCCGGTCTTAGGGCCAGTTACAGCCCCGTTGCGCAGGCTGTCAGTGGACACGGTGTTGTTGCCAGGAGGGCCGCCGCCCAAAATGCTGATCTGACTAGCAGTGCATTTGTAAGTGGCAGTCAGGCCCGGATTTACGACGGGCAGAATCGCGTCGGGTTCGACCTGCGAAATCTCTGGCAGGTCGGAAATGCGCTTGGCTTCTGGCATGTCAGCCCTTCATGAATACCGAGACAGTTACGGTTGCCCCGCTGGCGGCGAGCGCGCCGACATACGGCGCGGCAAAAAGTTCGTCTGGCAACGGGTAGCAGCGGCCCGGCTGAACATTAAGCGTAACCGCATTGTTCGTGGTGTCGCCAGCCACAAAATAGTCAGCAGAGGAAGAAGACGGTCGGGCCAGAAACGTAATCTCCACCGGCCCAGCGGTTGATGTACTGCGCACCAGAAGAAGCGCCCCGGCATGCATCGCGTATTGGAAACCGCCGGTCGTGGCGGCGTCATCCGTAAACGTCACATCAATGCTGGTCTTGTCGTTGAAACGAGCGATCGATTGCATTGGTTATCGCCTGGGGAGAGTAAGGTCGTAGTCAGACATTTCCTGCACGCGCCGCAAAGCGTTCTGGTATTGCTGATCAAGAACGTCGCGCGTCTGTTGGTTGTCTACGCTTGAGTTATAGGCATTGCGCAATGCCATCGCCGCACCGCCGGCACCCAATACGCCAGCGGTTGTCCAAATCGGGTGCTTTGACGCGAAGCCGCCCATCGCGCGAAGAAACTGGGCAGAGCGGCTGGGCGGAGTTTGCTCCGGCACGATCAGGTCAGTAACCGGCGGGTTGCTTAACTTCGACATGTCCATTGCGGATCGCTCTGGCGGAAATGGGAAGCGCGAGCCGTAATTGCCTGTCGGATCGTCCACCCCGCTGAAGGGGTCGGGGGGGGGTGGCGGGGCAGTGCGGGCGGCTCGCGCAGCATTCTGTTGCGCAAGCGGAACGCCGCCGAAGGAGGGGTCAGTCAACCGCGACATGTCCATCGCGGACGGCCCGGCATCGTCAAGCAAGCCTTGCGTGACGGCCGCCGGGGAAGGCGAGGGCGTTTGGGCGTCGAGCGCAGGATCAATCGCAGCCAGTGGCGGCGCGGCGCTCGAAGCAGGATCCAGCGCGGTCAGCGCATATATCTCGTCATCCACCCGATTAGGGTCAGGCGTGGCCATCGGAACGTCGGCCACATCAGCCATCACGATGCCGTCTGTTTCAGTCAGGTCGATCGGTGTGAACGAGAACCCGCCGATCGTGTCTTGGCTCATCACCTCGCCGGGGCGATTGACAACGCTGCCAGTGTCGGCCATCTGCGGGGCGGGGGCAGCGGGAGTTGGAGGGGCGGCTGCGGCCTGCTGGGCCTTCGGCTTCCGGCCGGGCTTTTTCCGGTTGGCCGCCTTCTTGGCAGCGTCAGCATCTTGGTCGCGGTACGATTGCAGCGTCTCCATCGCTGTCTCGGCGTCCATCTGCGTAAGGTCGTAGTCCCCCATCTGCTTTTTGAGGTACTTATAGTCAGCCTCCGACATCCCAGCGGCCAACATGGCGTCACGCTCGGGGTTGGCCTTGTCGGCGGGGACATCGTCTAGCACAGCGTTATCCGCCTTGTTCTCTGGCAGCGGGCCGGAAGGCGTGTCCTGGGTGTCGGCGGGCTGCTTGTTGCGAAGGTTGGTTTCCGGGCCGTAGGCCGCGTCAGCCAGCCGCTCTGCCGCTTCCAGACTCTGTGCGGCATCGGTATCTTTGCCAACCGGAAAATAGCCGAAGACCTCGGAGGCCAACGCTTCCCGCGCATCGGGCGACATTTTGGCCTTGTCTAGGCCATCACTAATGCCCTCCAGTTGATTAACGAGGTAATCGATTCCGCCCGTTCGCAGGCCATTGCGAAACTCCGCAGGGTCTTTCGGCAGCAGTTTCAGGCGGATCAGTTTTTTCAGAGCGTCAGCCATTGCCTACACCAAGAGAGAGCGAGTGGGCGATGCGGGGGGCACCGTGTATATGGACGATTGGTCGGTAGTTCCGGGCCGCTGGATCGACTGTTGCAGCCGCTTCAGTCGCTCCAGCGGGGAATTAGGGTCGGTCTGGGCCGGGCCGGGGGCGGCAGTCGGCTCGGGGGCGGCCGGCATGGCCTCCACCTTGTCGCGGAGGGCGCGAATCCGGTCCATCGGACTGCCGGTCGGCTGATCGGCAGGGGCCGCCGCTGCCCGCTGCTCGGCAAATGTCCGCAGCGGCTTCTCTGCCGGCGGCTGCGGGAAGGCAACGTCGGAATACACCGGCTCGGGAAAGTCTCCCGTGCCTGCCCCCATCTTCATGATCTCTTCCATCCTGGGGCTGGTCAGGAGCGCCTTGCCATAATGCCTAGCGCCGGGACTTCCCTCGGCCGGCTGGGCCGGCATGTTCTCTAGCGACCGCGCAATCAGCGGCTCTACCCGCGACACAAACGCCGGGTCATCAATCCCATACATCCCCTGAATGACGCCGGCCACCCATCGTGGGTTGAGTTGCTTGGAGGGGTAAGAGTAGTTGCCATCCGCGTCCACTTCTGGATAGCGCGCCCGCACCCAGCCAAACCACTGATCCATGTCGATCGTGGCGTCCGTACCTTGCACCAGACGCATTGGCGCACCCTTGCCGCGCCCGGCAGTCTCGGCAACGATACTGTCAGATAAACGGTAAAGCCCCTCCACCATCTTGTCTTTTTGACTGCGATTGCGAGAATCGACCGTCCAATCGGTTGATCCGGCGTCCGGCTTTTTGCTCCAGCGGTCGCTCGTTTGTGACGCACCAAGCGTCATCACCGCATCAGACTGCGGCGGGGGTGGAGGGGAAGCCGCGTCGAACAGCGCCTGCTGCTGCTGGCGGGGCAGCGTCTCCACCCACTCCCTTGCCCTGGCGATCCGGGGTTTAGACAAGTCGGGATTCGGCAGCAGGGCAGAGTAGAGCGCGCTCATCCCGCCAACGCCGCGCGGCAGTTTGCCAATCTGCTCCTGCACAACGGCCTTGACGGCCTCGCGTGGCTCACCTTTATCGGGAACAACTTGAGGCAGGGTGGGGGGAAGTTTTTTCTTTTCGATCTGTTTCAACTGCGCGTTCTGGTCGCCGGCCAGTTGACGAAGCGCCTTCGCTTGATTGCCCGGCCCGTCTTCGACCATCCCCCACGTATTAATGTCATCGTCTGTCAGACCGCCACTGCCGCCCCGATTGCCGCGTTTCTTCGCCACATCGAGCGGCGAGAACGTATCGACCTTGTAGTTCTTGTGGGTCTGCGCGCTTAATACCGGCTTGCCAGAGTCGGTGTAGTAGTCCGGCTCGACAAACACGTTGCTCGGGCGCATGCTCATCGGCATGTTGGCGCGCGACATCGGGGCGTCGGCTTTTTTCTGCGCGTCTACCCTCGCGCGAGCGAGGTTGCCCCTGGCGGCTGCTGCCTGGGCCGGTGTGCCAACTCCACCCCGCGGCACCGGAGCCAGCGGCTGATTGGCCAGCGGCTCAAAAATCTCGGGCCGACCAGCGCGGTCGAGGATTAACTGCCGCTCCGGCGGCGGCAGGCGTAGCAGCGCATACGCAACATCCGCGATGACCGCGCCGCCTTCTGGGTCGCCGGCCTCAATCGCAGCGCGCCGCACATGATCGGCCATCGCGTCGAACGCGACCATCGCTTCGTTCGTCGGCTGGCCTTGCGAGCGAACGTCGTTGTACGCCTTGACGGCGTCTTCCATCTGCACAAGCAGATCGTCGGAACTTTGGACAACGCTGTCTCGCGCTGCCCCAGGCGTCTCACCAAACACCACGCCGCCAGAAGCAGTCCGCTGAACGACAGGTCGGCCGTCCGACACGCCTTTCGTGTACGTGTCCGACAGCGGCAACGTGCCGCCCCGGCGCATCGCCTTACGCAGTTTGCGAACTTCGGGGTTCATTTCTTCTTCTTGGCGGTCTTCTTCTTTGGAGCGCGGGACTCGATCTCTTCCATCGCCTCGTCCGACATGTCCTCGTCATCCATCTCGACCGGGGCAGGGGAGCCCTTTTGCTCTTCCGCCAGATCGGCCAACTTCTTGCGCTCTTCATCGGCGTCTTCAGTCGCCTCGTCCTTCTCGGTCGACTTCTTACCGCGCTTGTGCATCGGGAGAGCGCGGTCGCGCTCGACCGTCACGGCCTGCTCCAGCATGTCCACCAAGGCGCTCTTGGTGAATGCGCTGAAAGGACTCTTGCCGTTGCCGCCCAACTGGAACATGCTCATCTCACACCTCAGATCAAGCCGCCAAGAATCTCTGTTTGCCGCGCCTTGGCCGCTACGGCTTCTTTGATCATTCGTTCGTAGTCCGACAGGTTCGCATCGACGAACCGCTTGTACGCCGCCATCCGCTCGCGATTGAGGGTCTGGTCGCGGCCAAGAATGAGGTCGCGCACCCAGCCCTTCTCGCCAGCCAGCCGCTCTTGGAACTGGAGGTCGGCCGAAGACTGATCGCTGAACTTGGTCAGCAAGTCTTGCTGGGCCTGCGCAAAACCCTTCGCGGCGGCGCTGTCGGCCTGTACGCCGGCGCGATAGGCCGCCATGTTGCCGCCGGCCCCCACGCCCCGGCCCTGCTGCTGTTCGTATTGGCGGGTGTTGCCCTGATATGCAGCCTGGGCCATCGACTGATTGCGGGACACATCTTGCAGCCGGGCGTCTTGGGTGATAGGTCCGGTGAAGGTGGTCGAGTAGTTCAACCCGGTCTGGTACTGCGTCGGCGGGTTCGTCTTAGGAGTGTTGGAGAACATCTAGATCAGGCTCCCCAGGAATGACAGCCACATGGCGGTCTGCTTGGCGTTCTCATTCCAGCGCTCGGTATTCCAGTACTGGGTAAGGTCTTTGATGCCGGTCGTGTAGCGGAGATCGGTATCGGCACCAAAGATCGCCTTGTACACCTCCATTTGGAAACGGTCGGAGGCGTTCTGGCGCTGTGCCAAAATGTCTTCGGCGCGCGCTTTCTCGGCCTGCTGGCGATACTGTTGGTTAAACTGGTCACTCGACCGATCGAGCGTCTGGCTGCTGAAATCGGCCATTGCCCGCGACAGGCCCGCGCGCGAGGCCGCGCCGGAGTCGGAGCCGTAGGACTGCGGCTGCTGGGCAACGCGGCTGATCTGGGCCATGCGCCCTGCATCGAGCGGCGGGCGCGTGTCGATCGAGGACTGATACCCGCCAGGAGGCGGCTCGATCTCGGTTGGCCCTACCGTAGGGAAGCGCGGGTTGGGGAACCCCGGCTGCGGCATGCGGCCCAGCGGGGGCGGCTCCTTCGGCTTCTTGTCGGCCGTCCCTTTGTACGGCCGCCATCCTTCCGTTTGCGAGTACGGGTACGGCGCGTTGTAGGTGTATTGAGACATCTACTGCTGTGTCCACACGAAAGCGTTAATCGGTGCGTCCGTAGCCGCATCCAGCAACTGGCAGGTTTGATTTGCGCTGTCCACGACCTTCAACTGGCGGATTCCCTTGACCTTCCAGAACTCCTGCGGCTTTAGTCGGATGCGCACTACTGTGCCTTCCGGTCGCTCTTCGACCGTCGCCTCCACCATGTCTTTTGGCTGTACTTCGACCGAAATCGGCACCGACTCGACTGCTCCGGTCGATGGGTTCAGCCGGGCGTGCGCGCCGCCGCGCTGGCTGATCTTGAGCGTCACTTCGGATTGGGCGACATCGTCTGATGTCCCGGTGCCTACCGAAACAAAGTTGCCACCCTTGACGGCAGGCGTGGCCAGCGTCGGCGTAGCAGTGGCTGGCTGGCTTGCCTCATAAGGATGCTGGGTATTGCGAGGCTGGTATTGCCCGCGCTTGCTTTGGACTCTCTCGCGGAAGGGGCTGTCGAGCGGGTAGTCGAGGTTGTCCAGTACGTACTTCCGGGTGTCGCCGTCAATCAGGCGCATCCGCTTGGCAGGGGTGGCGTCGGACAGTTGCCGGCCGATCGACAGCCGCCCGGTAGCGGCATTGTCAATGGCGTTGGAGATGAGTTTGGCGGCGCTGGGAGAAATGCCGCCCTCGATCAGGCTGTTCTCAAGATCACTCGGCATTTTCAACCACTCCGTTCACCGTCATGTTGTGCAGGACGAACTGGTGGGGCGTGTTGATGGAATCGTCTGGGTTCCAAAAGTTGGTGCGCTGCCACGGGCTGGCCTGCTCGGGGCGGCCGTATACCTCGATCTGGAGATGCTGATCGGTGCCCGTCATGTCAGCGTTTGACCGGGAAGCGAACTTGGCCTTCGCCACGCCGGTTGAAAAGCCCAGATGAGATGCATCACGCGAAACGTCGAGGACAGTCGAGGCGCTGTCTTGCCGGTGCCTGAAGGAGCCAGGGCCTCCCCGGTTGCGGCGGAAGATGTTGGGCCGCATGGTTTCCTGCCCGTCGAACCGCTCGATAATCTCCACCTCTTTGGTTGATGGGGTGGGCGTGTAGACAAGCGTGACCGACCGATCTACCAGCGAGTCTCCGTTCTTGACATTGTCTTCGTTGGCCAACTGCATGCTGCCGGTCGCCATGCGGAACGGCACGTGCGTTCTAAAGGGCTTGCGGAATACCACCTCCATATCGGTGCCGCCGTTCTTTGGATCGGTATTGATCCACGGCGATAGGCCAGACCCAACGAAGACCCACTGTTGCGCCGGGCGCGGAGCACCATGCCGCACAGAAATCGGCTCCCCATCTGGATGGACTAAATACACCCAAGGCCCATCCAGGCGCGACACGAACGAGTTCAGCGGGAGGAACGCACCGATCGCCTCCATACCGACCTCGACCTGCGGAGGATCGCACTCGATTGGCACTTGTGTCGCCTCGTCCACCAAGGTGCTGCCGTCCTCGGCAGTCAGCAGTTGCTCGGCCTCCGGCTCGATATCGGCCAGATTGCGCGGCAGCAGATAGACTCGCGATTCGCCCTCCGACACAGTCGAGAGCCGCCGCAGCCGTGGCGTGACGGCCCAGTTCGCGCAAGCCTCTGCCTGGACTCCCCCAGGCTCGGGTGGCCCAATCTCCAGTTCGATCGCGTCGTACTCCATCCCCAGGACAGGGTTCCCATCGTGCCCTGCTAAACGCTTGTCATCCTGGGTAAGCAAGCCGATGCCCCAGGCGGAATCCCAGCCGGGGGACTGAATCACTACATCGACCAGCCGCCCTTCGCTCACCACGCCTTGCACGATAGCGCCCGTGTTTCCCGGCACGGTGATGGGCGGCGGCTCCCGATATCCAGAACCACCGGCCAAGACAAACGTGTCGGTCAGGGAAGAATTGGCCTGATCGCTGTCAGCGTTGATCTCATACAGGTGGCCCTGAACGTCACCCAGCAGAGCGGTAGAAATGCGGGCGCTGTCTGGGCGGCCCGTGCAGGCGCTCGTCAGGCTTGTCGGGTAGGACTCTGTCCACCAGGATTTGGCCTGGATATCAAAGCACAGCGCGACAGACGGCGTGTCGGTCGGGTTGGACTTGAGGCAGCAGAAGAACCGCAGGATGTGAGTACGCGGATCGGCCTGGAGGAAGAACGTCTCTCGCTTTGAGAAGTCGATCAACTCGCTGACGAAGTAATCGCGAATAGGCAGGCTGATGTCCTGCACCTCGCCATTCCGCGACATCGAGTAGATGCCGGATTCGTCGGCCGAATACAGGATGTTCTCATGCAAGTCCCAGCAGCGCTGATGCAAGCAGCCACGGTGCGACATCATCTGGATCGTGGCATCGACGGCAGGATCGGTGTTGTAGGCGACAGCGTAGGTGTGCGTGTGCTGCATCGCAAGCAGCATTGAGCCAAACGGCACAAGCGCTGTCAGGACATCCGTATTCTTTTGGTTATTCTGGATGGGCAGTTCATTAACGTCGGGCAGAGATTCAAACTCGTCAAACTCGCTATAGAAAAGCGTGTTCGGATCGTCCCCAGAAGTGGAAACACCCATCCACAAGCGGTCTTGGAATGCCACACCGACCGCCATGTCATCGCGCGGCTTGCCAAAACGATACGCATTGACGTTGCCGTTTGGCAGGACAATCGGCATCGCCGCATAGTTTGGTCTGTCTGGGTTGAACAACTCCTCGTCCGTAAGAGTGTCCTCACCCACAATCTCGATCCCGTCATCGTTCGGGACGCCATACGCCTCTAGGCGGTAGAAGACGAGAGACTGATCAGCGCTCGTTCGCCAGAGTTCGACCATGTCGGCCCGCTCTGGCGGCGACACTCCAGGCAGGGACCACTCCATCAGCGACGAGTGAGGACGCTCGGCATTCGGGCCGGCGTCCACATCCTTGATCGGGCTCAGATCGCTGTATGCAATCGGCTTGGTCATGTCGCGCAGGGTCACAGTAATCTCTGTATCTGGCGCGAGCCCCTTGATCTCTTGATTGATCTCGACCTGATTCCCGCCCAGCACGCTTTTGATCTTGCTGTTGAAGGGCAGTTCCGGGGCTTCCAGCACCATGTCAGGCTCGACGCCTTCGGTGCTCGACAACGTAAGCGTCGTGGCGGATTCTCCCAGCGTGGCAGTGCGGGTGCCCACGACGGTGTCCGATCGGTCGGCAAAACGATACGCGCACCTGTACGTGCCGCGCATAGACGGCCGCATCACGGCGGTCGCCTGCGCCGCCCGCGCGCTGGTGTAGAGATCGGGCGCTTCGGTATACCCCACCCCAGGATCAAGAATCTGTACAGACTCGATCCGCCCGTTCTCGACAACCGGCAGAAGGGACAGGCCGTAGCCGTTGCCACCTCCGCGCACCTCGATCGTGGGCGGCGCGAAGTAGTTGCGGCCTTTGGAATTGATCAGAACGGAAACAATGTGCCCCGCCGATTCGGAGGACATTGTGGACAGGGTTTCGGTCTGCCACGTGATCGTTTGGGCCGGCGAGACAGCGTCTATGCCGGCGTCTACGCTGCGCTTGTAGAGGGTGACTGCGCCGTTTTCGCCAGAGGAATAGCCTTCTCCGGCAATCGCGACTTGGGCGGGCGTGATTAATGTGTTGGGCGGGCCGTGAGGCGTGAGCGCGTCGGGAGCATTCGCGGTGAACGTGAACTGCACGAACTTGCCGTCTTGTCGCGCGTGCCCGCCGGGGCGGAATGTGTCGCTGACGGCAGTGTTGTAGTCATACTCCTCCGAATAAGCGCTGGCCTGATAGAGGCGAAATGAGAACTGGGTGTCCTTGGCCCACCCCGCGCCAGGGTCCGTGATCGTGACAAGGTCGGCGTCGATAGCGCTGGTCGATGACGGGCGAATGTCCACGATTGGCCGAGC
>Ga0099849_1001397_pt1 | contig 11333 bp, 23 predicted proteins | sample CB_VirMetaG_4_FD_78177 | JGI IMG/M metagenome (GOLD analysis project Ga0099849, IMG submission 78177) | Freshwater to marine saline gradient viral communities from Chesapeake Bay - CB_1508_1M Viral MetaG | ecosystem: Environmental > Aquatic > Marine > Coastal | place: USA: Chesapeake Bay... | reverse complement strand
TTTTCAATGGGAGTTAATTATATAATATTTTAATAATGGCTAAACAAGTAAAGGAGTTAAGCGAAAGTACAAGTTTTACAGTTAGTATCCAAACACTAATCGGTATCGCATTCGGTATAGCTACAGTTGTAGGAATGTGGTTTGCCCTACAGGCAGACATAGAAGAAGCAAAAGAACTTCCAGTCGCTCCACCACCAGATGTTACAAGGATGGAATATGATATGAAGGATCAGTTGATTCGACAAACTATCATGACTACTCAAGATGACGTTGAAGAAATAAAAGAAGATCTTAAACGTATAGAAGAGAAGTTAGATAAATTAAGATAATTTATTATGAAAAAATTAGCGTTAAGTGTTTTATTTTTAATTTTATCCTTTCCTGTACTGGGTCAGGTAGAAGTAAAATATTTCAATGCAGCATGGAACGCAGGTAATGAAGTAGAATGGGTAGAAAAATTATCTGATTGTGAAATAGAAAAATTTGATATAGGAACTTCACCTAAAGCCGCCCAAGACTACAAAGTAGTGGTTGTCCCCACAATTATCATCTTCCAAGATGGGGAAGAAGTAGAAAGATATCAAGCAGATATTAGCTTTAAAATGACTTCAACTAAAGAAGAAGTTCAAGATTATATTGATGAACTCATAATGAGTGCATTCTAGCTTAATATTTATAATAAAAGAAAGTTTCACTAAATTGTTATTATATGTTAAATTATTTAAAAAATAAATGGATGGCATTTAAAAATTTATTTGATGATGATAATAACATCAATGAAAAATCTGTAGTAGGATTTTTAGCATTTACTGTAATGGTAATATTTGCTCTCGCTGATTTACTTACTGGATATTTTGGAAAAGATTTAGTAATAAATGAATTTATATACGATTCTTTCGTATTAGTTGTATTAGGTTCGTTTGGAATTGCTGAAGTTGGAAAAATATTTGGTGGTAAAAAAGGAGAATAATGGAAGAAAAAAACCTAGAACTTTCTGAACAATCTAAAGTTAGTTTAGATATTAAAGCTATAATAGGAGCAGTAGTTGGTATTGTTTCTATAGCAGGAGTATGGTTTACTTTAACAGCTGAAATTGCTCAGTTACAATTAGACGTAATTAGAATGCAAGATGCTGTTGAATTAAACGAAGAGTTTAGAATTAAATGGCCAAGAGGTGAAATGGGGGCCCTACCTGATGATGCTAAACAAGATCTTAAAATCCAATACCTTCAAGAAGATGTTGAAGAACTAAAAAAAGTAGTTAAAGAATTAGAAATTGAAAACGCAAAACTAAAAAAATGAAAAAAATATTTTGGGAATATTGGATAAAACCTTGGGCGCCAATATTTTTATTTTTATTACTTCCTTTAACATCATATCCCCAATTACACATTGGTAATTTTACTGTTGAAGAAGATAAAATGCTTCATTATATTGGAGGAGTTGCTATTACTAGTATTGCTCATGACTTAATATTTGAAGAAACTAAAGATAAAGATAAAGCTGTTATGTATTCAATGGCAACTACTTTAGCTTTAGCTACATTTAAAGAAATATTTATAGATAGAAAAGGTGATGGAAATGATATAACTGCAAGTATGTATGGAGCTTTAACTGTAGGATTTACAATAGAATTAGATAAGCTACTTAGGAAAAAGAAAAAATAATAAATTATGAATTGCTATACTAGACAACAAATTAAAGACGCTGTAATCAAAAAAGGTTACAAATGGTTTGAAAGCGGAAACTATAATTTAAATATTGTTGGAGTTAGAAACTCAGAAACTGATAATGTAGTTACAAATAAATTTGATGATTGTTTAACTTTATCTTACAATGTAGATGGAGTTGCAAAATTTCATTGTTTTGAAGCAACTACAGACCCTGGAACACATTGGGAACAAAATATTTTAAATAAGGATGGTGTTGCAATACTAGTACCTGGGCAATATAGAAGTTCACATAAAATAGGACTTCATGCTGGAAAATATGAAGCTTTAAGACAACACAAACCACTTAAAGTTTATAGAGACAAAAATAAAGATGGTATTTATGATATGCTAGAAGAAAATATTCATGAAGGAATTTATGGAATTAATATCCACAGAGCAACTAAATGGGAAGGAAAAAAATCTACCCAAATAGATAAATGGTCTGCGGGTTGCCAAGTAATAGCTGCTAATGATGATTTTAGATTATTTATGGAAATTGCTCATAACGCAGAAAGTATTTGGGGTAATGCATTTACATATACCCTAATTGAAAGTAAAGATATAATTTAATCGTGAAAACAACTCAAACCATAATAGCTTTTACCAGTATGTCGTTAGGATTTATATGTTCCTATTTTATGGAACTTACAATGCAAAATGCAGAGCAGTATTTAGCAATTTCAACATTAGTATTTGCTGATGGTTTTTTCGGTATTATAGCCGGTATTAAAAGAGAGGGTTTTAAAACCTATAAAGCAATAAAAATTTTAAGAACCCTAATTTTTTGGGTCGTTATGTTAACATTAATATTAGTTATAGAAAAAAGCATCCCAGGAGCTGGGTGGTTAAGTGAAACAATGCTTATGCCCCTAGTAATATTTCAAATGATTAGCACACTTAAAAATGCATCAATGGCTGGGTTTATTAAAGTAGATGCTTTAAATCAAATTCTAGATAGTATAGACAAACATAAAGGTCTTAGAGGATAGGTTGTTCTATAACTTATTTTTTACTATATTTATAACCATGCTTAAGAATATTAAACAAGGAATGTTTCCATTCCTAATTGGATTTTCTGCCCTGTCAGTTTCTGCTTCGGCTGCTTTCTATTCCGTTAGTGGCCTTAGCAAACTTTTTGCAGGAGCAAGTTTAGAAGTTATTATAATGGCTGGTTCATTAGAATTTGCTAAATTAGTTACAGCATCTTTACTTTACCAATATTGGGATACAATAAATAAAACACTAAGAACTTATTTAACTGTAGCAACTGTCATATTAGTATTAATTACTAGTATGGGAATTTACGGCTTTTTAAGTGCGGCTTACCAAGAAACTTACTCCAAACTATCAGCTATAGAAAATCAAAAAGGTTTCATTCAGAAAAAAATTGAATTTTATCAAAATGATGTAGATCGATATGATGAGGAAATTAAAAGAATATCTAGTAATATTAGTACTTTATCTAATGCAAAAGCTACGTCCATCCAAGTACGAGACACCACGGTATCTGGAGGCTTTAGACAAACCATCTCCACAACTGAGCTTAGAATGGCGCAGAGTCGTATTAACATTGAAGAGGAGAATCGTAAATTGGCTCAAGAAAAACGAACAATAGCTTCAGATAGCCTTCAAAAATTTCAATTACAAGTACTAGAATTAGATAATAATAATGAGGTAGCTGGGGAATTAGGCCCACTACAATATCTATCAGGACTTACAGGTACTCCTATGGATAAAATAATTAATATACTTCTTTTAGTTATTATATTTGTATTTGATCCTTTAGCTATATCGTTAGTAGTAGCAGCTAACTTTGCTTTTGATAAAGCATATCCTAAAAGGAAAAAAAGGGAAAACTTATATGGTGAAGTAATTGAGGATATAGAAGTAAAAGACGCTGAAGAAATTAAAACTCAAGAAGAATTTATGAAAAATTTAGATAATCTTGAAAAACAAAAAGGAATGTTTCCTGAAGATTATAATGAAGAGGATGAAAGGCGAATGAATATTATAGGCCAAAATGGGAATGATGGAGAACACTATGATGAATTAGATGTAAATAAAGATGGAGTTGTTGATGATGAAGAAAAAGAAATTGCTAGAAAAAGACTTACCCAAATAAGTAAAATTTTTGAAGAAAACCCAACATTATCTCGTGAATGGAAATTAAAATTAAGTAAAGAAAAATCTATGTTATCTTCTAAATTAAAAGAAGATGATGATAAGATTTACTAGTAAAAATTTGGCTACCCGAAATTAGGTTCGTATATTTACAGGGTAAAATTAAGGTTATGATTCAAGCAACTATGCATTCACATTCAGTATTAGAAGAAGTAATATACAATTTACAATCTAAAGGCGCCATCGTCGATCCTTGTATTGTAGATGATTTGATTACATGTGTTAAAACACATGCTAAAGTTGAATTCAAAGATATATAAGTTATGTCAAATCCAATATTAAAATTTTTATTAGATAAAAAATCAAAAGGTCTTCCTATGAATATAGGAGAAGCTATGTCTGAAACTAACACTTGGGTTAGTGATTGTGAAGAGGGTTCTATGGGTCCTTTGTTAAATAATTTTAGAGAAGTTTGGGAAAAAAATAATAAGTAAAAGTTATGTTTAAAAAATTTAAAAAAGAAATAGATACAGTAGCAAGTTTCTTGTTTATTGCATTAGTTTTTTATATATTTTATTTTGCCCTTTGGGTGTTTTGTCCTTGTTAATATGTTTAAAGTACATCTTAGTAAAAAAGCTATACAAAAAAGACTAGACGAGAATTATCAAAAACTGAATTATAATCAGTTTAGGTGGTGGCGTTGGTATGAATCACGTAATAAATCATTACCTTATAAATCTAGTTTTAGGGATAAAATACTAAATGGTGATTATGATATATCACCTTATATGCTTCAATCACAATTGTGTGAGCATATGCTTAATGAATTATTAGAAGAATGTGATTCTGATTATCAAAAATATTTAGAAAAAGGTAAGTTATTAATAGCTCGAAGAAAAAGGTTATTAGAAGATTATGAGAAGGATGAATTCAATAAATTAGAGGAAATTTATTCCCAATTTCAAAAGAATTTTGATATTACTAGAAAACAAGTAGAGGAAGAAGCTATAGAATGCCGTGATGACCTAATAGATCTTTATTACATTATAGAAGAAAAATATAGAAAAAAACAATATGTCTCCAAAAGGGGACGTCCAAGAAAAATATGAAAGTAAGTCACGAAGTACCTAGTTGTTTATTAAGCGCATCCCCTGAATTTAATGATTATGATTATTGTTTACCCCATCTGTTGGATCAAGATGAGGATTATTTACAATACTTTAAAGATGCTAAAGAGTATGGTCGTTATATTATTATGGATAATTCACTTCATGAATTAGGAGAAGCATATAATTATGAAAGATTAAAATATTGGGTTAAAGAATTAGAACCAGATGAATTTATAGTACCTGATGTTTGGATGAATTGTGGTTCTACAGCAGCACAAGCTAAATACTGGTCACAATTTAAATACCCTAAAAAAACTAAAATCACAGCTGTAATTCAAGGTGAAGATAAAAATCAAGCTTATTTATGTGCTAATTTATTAGCAAATTTAGGTTATAAAAAATTATGTGTATCTTATGGTGCTACTTGGTACAACGATTTCTTCCCACATACTAACCCAGATATGGGGAAAGCATTAGGTAGAGTACGATTTGTACAAGGATTATTAAATTTAAAACAATTAAAAGATATTAAATTTCATTTATTAGGTTGTTCAATACCACAAGAATTTAGTTGGTATGATAATAATCCTAGAATTGAATCAATTGACACTTCAAATCCAATAATGGCTGCCTTAGAAGGTACTATGTATTCTGAACACGGTTTGAATAGTAAACCAAAAGCAAATATGAATGACCATTTTAATATGAATTTTGATGACATTCAGTATGAAGATATTTTACATAATACAACTTTATTTAGAGAAATTAATAACATTAAAAAGAGAGATATATGGCCAAATTAAGAAGAAGAGTAATTTATACTACTGTTAGATGGGAAGAAACAGATCCACTAACAGAAGAGCAAATCAAAAAATGGAAATCAGAAGATGAAGATCTTCAAGAAGAAGTTCTAGATGAAGTAGAGTTTGAATTAGCAAACGATAAAACAATTGATGATGTTGATTTTCCTGAACTAATAGAAGACGAATAATATGGTAGAAGCAGTAAAACATGCATTAGGGTTTTGTGGAGAACACTGGCATCCAAATCTTTGGACTCTTTTAATAGGAGGATTTGGAATTGGTACTATTTATTCGTATATTAAGTTATATTTTAAGTGTAAACTTAAACAAATAAAAACAGCGTTTGCCTATACGCTTAATAATACCTGGCAAAAATTTAAATTATAACAACATGGCAAAACATTGTGTAGTTTCGTTAAGTGGTGGAATGGATAGCAGCACCCTATTATTAAGAGCTATCAACGAGTATGATACTGTAACAGGTATTTCTTTTGATTACGGTCAAAAACATAGAGTTGAGCTTAAAAAAGCTCAATCTTTAATTGATTATTTAGCAGATAAAGGTCATAAAGTAAATTATCGCCAAATTAAACTTGATGGTTTAGTAGATTTACTAGATTCAGCTTTAGTTTCAGGTGGAGATGAAGTACCAGAAGGACATTATGAGCAAGATAATATGAAAGAAACAGTAGTTCCTAATCGTAATAAAATGTTTGCTTCTATTACTCAAGCAGTAGCCTTATCTATTGCTAATAGAACACAAGAACAAACAGATATTGCTTTAGGTATTCATGCTGGAGATCATGCAGTTTATCCTGATTGTAGACAAGAATTTAGAGATGCAGATGATGCAGCTTTTAGAATTGGTAATTGGGAAGCTGATAGAGTAGGTTATTTTACACCTTATTTAGACACAGATAAATTAGGAATTTTACAAGATGGAGAAAAATTGGTTGAAGCGTTGGGTATTGACTTTAATGAAGTCTATAAAAGAACGAATACATCGTACAAACCCTATCCTAGTGGAAATTCCGATTATAAGTCTGCTTCTAGTGTTGAGAGGATTGAGGCATTTATTGCTTTGGGTAGAAAAGATCCTGTCACTTATGAGGATGAAAGTGGAGTGGTTCCTTACGAAGTAGCGGAAGCCCATGTAAAACAAGTATTAGCTGAGTATTCAGCTTAAATAATTTCCCAGTGGAGCAGTAGGTAGCTCGCTTTGGCTTAACTCGGCGCAAAATAGATACGATCGTGAAAAGCAAAGAGGTCAAAGAGGTCGCAGGTTCGAGTCCTGCCTGGGGTAACAAAATTTAAAATTATGAAATATCCAGATGCAAAAAAACATCAGATAATTAGTTTTATCAAATCAGGGATTAGAATATTAGGTTATGGACTTTTACTATATAACTTGCCAATTGCAGTAGGAGTTCTTATATTTAGTGAAGCAATTGGTATAATTGAAGAATTAGTATAATGAAGAAAATTTTATATTTTAGTGCTCCTTGGTGTGGCCCTTGTAGAATGTTAGGTCCAACTATGGATTCAGTAGCTAACCAAGTAAATTTTACCAAAATTAATGTTGATGAGGATACAAACTCATCAGTTAAATATGGTATTCGTAATGTTCCTACTTTAGTATTAGTAGATCAAAGTGGTAAAGAAATTAATAGATTAGTAGGTAATGTTTCTAAACAACAAGTAATAGATTTTTATAATGGGTAAGTTTCAATCAAGCAAAGTATTTGACGGATTTAGTACAGTGTTTCGTCAATGGAAAGCAGAAACAACACACTGTAGATTTGTACATGGTTATGGAATTTCTTTTAAAGTATACTTTGAAGGTGACTTAGATGAAAGAAATTGGGTTTGGGATTTTGGAGGAATGAAAAGAGCAAAAACCAAAATCGATGGTAAATCTCCTAAAGATTGGATGGATTATATGTTTGATCATACAATGGTTATAGCAGAAGATGATCCTTGGAAGGAAGCATTTTTACAAATGGAAGAAGCAGGAGTAGCCCAAGTAAGAGTAATACCAGCTACTGGAGCAGAAAAATTTGCAGAATTTGTATTTAATAAAATTAATGAATTTGTTCAAACTGAAACTGAAAACAGGGTAAAAGTTGTTAAAGTTAAGTTTATGGAACATGGTAAAAACGCAGCTTATTATGTCGCTTAAAAGAATTGAAGATTATAACAAAGTATTACCTGTATTAGAACTTTATACAGCAGTACAATCAGAGGGTAGTAGGCAAGGCTACCCTACTATTGTAGTTAGAACAACGGGTTGTACCCATAGATGTTATTTTGGAGAAGGTGGATGGTGTGATTCTTGGTATACAAGTATCCACCCAGAAAAAGGTACTTTTTGTTTCCAAGATATAATTGATATGTACGATGCAAATCCTCATATTAAGGAAATGATGCTAACAGGAGGTTCTCCTACTATGCATCCTAAGTTAGTTAACGAATTAACACATTTAGCTCATGAAAGGGATATTTTCATTACTATTGAAACTGAAGGATCTCATTTCCTTCCTACTGATTATCCTATCAATCTTCTTAGCATTTCTCCTAAATTTAGTAATAGCATCCCCGTTATTGGGGCTACTACTCCTCAGGGAGCGATTGTTGACGAAAGGATGGTTAAAAAACACAACTCAAAAAGAGTAAATATTGAAGCAATAAAACAATCTATTGAATACCATTCTGATTATCATATTAAACCTGTATTAGATAAAGAATTATCCATGGTAGGAGAAGTAGAAGACTTTCTTAAAGCATGTGATGTACCAGATAGTAAAGTTTGGGCTATGCCTGCTGGTGATGATAGAGAATCATTAATGGAGTCATACCCAACAGTTATGAATTTTGTTAGAGATAGGGGATGGCGCTTTACAGGTCGTTCGCATATTATGGCATTTAATACAGAGAGGTGTGTCTAGGGAAGAAGCTCTTAGTATATTAGAAGAAATAGAGGAAAATGTAACTACATGCTGTGCTATTACTATGGAGCCAGATGAAGTACTAGTATTAATAGATAAATTAAAAGAATATTTAAATGGAGAATAAACGTAGAAAAAAACATGAGAATTTAGAGGTTGTACCAATTGGTTTTGCAAATGGAGTTGCACCTGGATTTCCTTTCACTGATAAAGAAAAAGAAAAAATGATTAATAGAGCAGAAAAAGCTTATGGTAAGTTTTTAGATGCTCTAGAATGTGATTGGAGAAATGATCCTAACTCAATGGAAACCCCTAGACGAGTAGCTAAAGCTTATGTTAATGATTTATGGGCTGGTAGATACACAGCTATGTCTCCTATTACATCATTCCCATCAGATGGTTATGATGGTGTAATTATAGAACGTAATATACCATTAACTTCAATGTGTTCGCATCACCACCAAACAATAGGTGGGGTTGTACATATTGGTTATATTGCAGGAGAAGATGGTCAAGTAATTGGATTATCTAAATTAAATAGAATAGTAGAATTATTTGGTCGTAGAGGAGCAATCCAAGAACAACTAACATCTGCTATTCATAATGCAGTAGATAAAATTACTGAAGGTAATAAGGGTGTGATTGTAACTATTGTAGGTACTCACAATTGTGTATCTTGTAGGGGTGTTAAACATCAAGGAGCAGCAATGGTTACAACTAAAGCATCAGGTAAATTTAGAGATGATAATAATTTAGCTCGTAAAGAGTTTTTTGATAGTTTAAAAATTAATAACGGAGGACACAATATTTAATATGTTAAAATTAGATAATAAAAAAATGTCAGTTAGTTGGTGGGATATGACTGATATTATAAAAGATTTAACTAAAAAAATCCCATTTGAAGTACCATTAGCTGATTCAATTTATGGAATACCTAGAGGGGGTTTAATTCCTGCAGTTATGTTATCACATTCAACAGGTTTACCTTTAGTACAAACAATAGGTAAAAATACCTTAGTAGTAGATGATATGACAGATAGTGGAGTTACTATGGATAAAATGCCTGGGCAATGGACAGCAGTTTTATTTCATAAACCCCATACTTCAATTTTTACCCCAAATGTATATTCTAAATTACATGAAGGAGATGAATGGTTAGTATTTCCTTGGGAAGATTTTAAGGCACCGGCTAAACAAGATTATTTACAATCAGATGAATTCTTAGAATTTGCAGAAAGAGAAGATAATTCTGTGGTGTGGTCAGAAGAAGATAGTAAATTACATACTATAGGAGGCTTAACTAATGATAAAGAGGGATCATTTATGAAATTTCAGAATAAAATGAATAAAAATGGGTAAACAATTAGAATTATTTAAAGAAGAAGAACTACCAGTATGGGTCAATGAAGTACCCTTTGTTAGCGAGGTAGAAAAATTTAACGCCACATTTGGTAAACCAAACAATTATGAACCAACAATACCAGAAAAAAAGGAATGGCAATTCGTATACGACTTTGTACTTGAAGAATTGGAAGAATATAGACAGGCTTGCGAAAACGGAAACATCGTGGAAATTTTGGATGCTTTGTGCGACATTACTTATGTTTCCCTCGGGAACGGTACTATGTTACATGGCCTTAAGGATAAGATATGGCCAGCATATCAAGAGGTACAAGCATCAAATTTATCGAAGTCTTGTAGCACTAAAGAAGAAGCCATGGAAACTGTCACCATCCGCTCTAAAGAACAAAATGAGCCATGTCACTATGAAAAAGTGGAGGAGAGATTTGTAGTATATAGAACACGAGATAGAAAAGTAATGAAATCAATTAATTATTTTAGACCTGATTTAACTCAATTTTTTACAGGAGATGAATTACAAAAATTTCATAATTCAAGTACGGGAATATAATGGATAAAAAAGATAAAAAAGTATACGAAATTGATGGTGAAAAATTAACCATTCTAGAATTATTTAACAATTATGAAAAATACATGGATAAATTTAGAAGTGGTGATGTAATACATTTAGATAAAAAAACACCTTCTGAAGATAAAGAATGGGAAAAATATTTAAAAGCACGTAAAAGTATATAATGTATAAAAAGTGTTATGCTACTAGATTAGGAAATAATAAATATAAGATTCATTTATGGGACGAAGGTGGCTATGATGAAATCGAATGGCATAATCCTGCTTATCAAGAATGTTCTAAAGAAGAGGCAACTTTCACTGGTTTAAGTGGAGAGCCTCTTCGTAAGATTTATAAATGGGATAAAAATACTCCTAACTTACATTTTCATGATATAACCCCATACCAAAAATATCTTATTGAAAGGTATGGTATTAATGATGAACCTTCTACAGGCCATAAAGAATTATTTTTTGATATTGAGTGTGAAATAGGAGGAGCATTAACTGAAGAATATATTGAAAGAGCTCCCATGCCTATTACTACAATAGCATATTGGGACAAATCAGAAGATAATTGGGTTATTTTAGTTCGTGATGATAAAAATCAATTAAAACGTACTAAAGCTAAAAATAAAGAAATTGTACCTTGTAGAACAGAACAAGAAATATTAGCTAAATTTTTAGAACGTTTTAGAGAAATTGATCCTGATATTTTAATTGGTTATAACA
>Ga0099849_1001393_pt1 | contig 11341 bp, 10 predicted proteins | sample CB_VirMetaG_4_FD_78177 | JGI IMG/M metagenome (GOLD analysis project Ga0099849, IMG submission 78177) | Freshwater to marine saline gradient viral communities from Chesapeake Bay - CB_1508_1M Viral MetaG | ecosystem: Environmental > Aquatic > Marine > Coastal | place: USA: Chesapeake Bay... | reverse complement strand
GGACAAGTCCTATTACTCTCCTTCATAAGTAGTTTCTTTGTGATAAAAACACCTTCTGCTACTTCTACTTTGTCCAACTTGTCTTCTGCCTCTCTTTGCTTTAGAGCAGCCAAACGAAGTTTTTCCAAGTGCTCTTCTTCTTGTTCGTCAGTCCAACCCTGAGCGGGAGATTTGATGGCTTCTTCTCCGTATTTTTCTTTTATCTGCTTTTCTATCTTGGCAATTAAGTCCCAGTTTTTCTTTTCAGTCATTTGTTCACCGCATAAGTTATTCCAATAGTTGTAGCCACACCAAGTGCAAAAGAAGCAATAGCAACAATGGGTGTAAACCAAGAGTTGTTATGCTCTTCTATTACTTCTTCTAACTTGCTTATTCTTCTGTTCTTTACCTCGACAAACTGCTTCAGTCCTTCTATCTCAGCATTGAGAATCTTCTTGTCTTTTTGACATAGAAGATTTATCTCTCCTTTTTCCAACTTGCACTTATTACCGCAAAGTTCGACCTCTAAGCGGAGGTCTGCCTCTATCTTGGAAAGTGCTCCTTGAGTTAGCAAAATGCCCGTGAAGGGTGCTTTCTCGCCCTTCTTGACCCCTGTTATCTTTAGTTCTTGACTTATAGCATAGCTGGGCAAGAAAGTCAAGCATAAACTTATAAAAATGTTTAGTATTTTCATTTACACCCTTTCAAGGTTGAATCTTTTTGCGAAGTCATCAGCGATTTCTTCTATTGGTTTTTCTTCGTTCTTTTTTATGGTTTCCATAAGCTTGGCTCGGTTCTCAAACTTTATCTCTTCTTCCTTTACTTTATGTTTTTCCTGAAGAAGTTGCAAGGACTTTTTATAATCTTCCATAATCTTTTTTTCTTTCTCTCGCTTTTCTTCCAAGATTTTAAGTTGCATTTCATAATCTTCTTTTTGTGCTTTCATCATTTCTTTCAAACTTGTCTTTCCCTGACTGCCTGCGAAATAACTAATCACAATAAGAATAGCAGCGAAAGGAACAACCCAGTTTGTTTTTAACCAAATCCAGAACTTCTGCATTATCCCTTCAAACTCTTTACTAAATCAACTGCTGCCTGTGAACCAATGTAAACCATTGTAAGTTGCGTCCAGTCCGAAGAAGAAAGAACTCCGTATAATGCTAATGTTGATGCTGCAATCCACGCAAGGAACTTACGAGAGATAAACCTCTCAACGTACTTGTCTGCGAATGCCTTTACTTGTTCTGCCATCATATTATCCTCCTAAAGGGGACGATGCCCCTGTAGGAGTAAATAGTTTATTGATTTACAAAAGCGAACTTGTCTTTCTTCTCAATAGAAATCTGCAAGTCCACTGCGTCCTTGAGGGAGTCGAGGTGGGAAATAAGAATAACATTTTTGAAGTGAGATTTTACAAGATCTAAAATCCTGATAAATCCTTCCATATTTTCTTCATCAAGTGCTGTTCCTGGTTCATCAAGAATAAACGTATCTCCAATAGGAAGTGAAGAAACATTTGTGAAAGCAAGACGTATTGCCATTGCCGCAATGGTCTTTTCAGCACCAGAACCCATCTCCAAAGGACGAGGGTCAAAACTTGGATGCTTGATAAGAACTTTAAGGTCTTTACCTTCATTCTCCAAATAAACTTCAAAGTTAACAACATTGGCAAGAATCTTTGCGATCTCATCATTAATCAAAGGAAGTTCTTTCTTGATAATATCCAAAGATACTCCGTTAGAACCCATCGCTTTTTTATAAAGATCATATGCAGAATAATCTTTTTGTGAACTTTCAAGTTCTACATCGTCTGCTATTATCTGATTAAGTTCTCTTTCCCATCGACCTTGTTCTTTATTTAATACCTTTACTTTATCTTCACAAGAAGTAAGTTTCTTTTTTAGATTCTTCCTCTGGTTCATAAGATCTGCTCTCTGTTTTGTTAAAGAAGCGAACTCTTTTACAGAAGATTCGTTCTCTTCGAACAATCTTACGTGGTCTTGTGATTTACTAATCATATTGCGAAGAGTAACAATAGTTGTCTTGTTCTTTGCTATTTCAAGTTCATAATCGTTAATGCCCTCTTTCATTTTCTTTCTTTTCTCGATGACAAGAGAGTGTTGATTCAAATACTCTTCTACCTTGAATAAGTCAGGGAGTTCACTGCTTTCTTCCTTTTGCTGTAATTCTTTTTTAAGAGGAATCAGTTCTCTTTTTGCAATTTTAGCGTTTTCAGCATTTTTGTGTGCTTCTTTAATAAATTTACAGCTTGGGTACTTATCTCCACAAGGAACTTGTTTTAAGATAGCCATACGATCATGAGCACTAAAAATAGCAGCTTCACGTTGTTCAATTCGAACGTGCAAATCATCAATCTCCTGCTGAAAAATCTCTACATCCTCTTTCTTCTTAACCCAACCTTCATAGTCAAAAGTTTTCAAAAAAGTATCAATCTTTATAATAACTTCATCATTCTTCTGAATTAGACCTTCAAGATCTTTATTCCTCCTTTGTACGAACTCAAGTCGTTCAGTGTTCTCAACAATCTTTGTCCTCTCTTCATCAGGGTCAATTAATTGCTGAACCTTTGTTGAATCCATTTTAGTTTCTATTCTTGCCACTTCTAAAGAAACCTCTTCAAGTTCTTTGTTTAGTAAACGGCATTCTTTTTCCTGCTCAAAAAGTTCTTTCGTTTTTTGAACAATATTCTCTTCTACTTCTGCTTTTCTAATATCTGTGGAGATGCCCTCTCTTCTCTCTAAAAGGTATTTTATCTTTCCCTCAAGCAAAGAAGATTCTTTTTTGGCAATCTCATACTTTGAGTCAAAAATTTCCAAATCAAGAAACTTTGCCAAGATTGCTTTCCTCTTTGTAGATTTCTGTGTAATAAAGGCAAGAGAATCTAATTGTGAAGACAGAGAAGTCATTTGAAAATCTTCAATAGAACTAAAAAACTTTTCTATGTTTTTTGTTGTTTCGGTCACGGACTCTCCATTAAGGGAAAGAAGTTCGCCTGTCGCCAAATCATTAACCCAAAAATCTACCTTGGATGATGGAGAAGTTTCTTCCCCACTCTTGCTATACCTTCTTTCCATAGACCTTTCGATTGTATAGTGTCGGTTATCCAACTCAATAACAATCTTTCCCCAAGCACGATCACGATTTTGATTGATAAGATCTGTTAATGATCTTTTAGATTTAGTAGTATTATTAAATAAGACCCAAAGCATACTATCGATAATAGATGACTTACCTGAAAAGTTCTTTCCAAATATACCGATAATGCCTGCGAGGTTATCAAAATCTATCTTATTACCCTCGCCATAGTTAAAAAGGTTATCCCATTCGAGAGATTTGATACTCCAACTTACATTGCGATAAGAAGCCCGCTCTTCACTCTCTGCCTCTGCGTTGATTCTTCTGTTAATCTCCAAGATTTCTTTCAATACTTCATTGTCCTCTTCTGTATCTGAAAGGTAATCTTTCAAAAACTCTTTGATAAAGTTTTCTTGAACTGCGATATCTCGTAGGTTGTGCTTTTCAAAATCCTCATCGATATCAACACGAGACCTGTTCTTTCCTGCCTTATTAAGATACGTGATTGACTCTGGTTTGAATTTAGTTTTCGCAATATCAATCGCTTTGCGAACCTTGTCAATAGGAGTTGAATGTGTTGTCACAATGCGAAGTCGAGCGCCCTCTGGTGGATTCACTGCCTTTGGTATTCGACCAGTTTTTGTCAATTCAATTGTGATAAAAGGACGTGGGTTTTCTAAAACAAAATGACGGACTTCAAAAGTATCTTTATCTTTTATATCCCAGATAAGAAAACCTTTATCATTTGTCTCTCCAAAGTTTTGTTGAATTGTTGAACCACAATATCGAACTCGACCTTCGGTATCTAAAATTTGATTTGTCTTGTGGATGTCTCCGAGAAAGGCAAAGTCGTGTTCCCCAAAAATCTCAATGTTGTCTTCACCGTGATCCATCACCCAACCTAAGTCGGTTTCAACACCTGCGATAGCGCCGTGGTAAAGAGCGATGTTGATAGATTTGTCATCAGTTGGACTTACCCAATTGTCTCTATCAAATACTGATAGAACATTGAAAGTCAATCCCTTCTCTGGTGAGAACTCTCCAGAGTTTTTTAGGTAATGAATTGTGTCCTTACCAAGGGCATTTACAACTGGTGTAAGAGCGTCTTGTCGATTTGGATTCTTTAGATTCCCATCGTGATTTCCTGCGATAAGAACAAGTGGTGCAATGTCTGATAAATTATCAAAGAAGTTTGCTGCCATTTCAAAAAACTCTGGTGATAGTTGAGTTTTGGTATGAGCAACATCGCCGCAGTGTACAATGTAATCTGGTTTCTCCTCACGAAGAATATTATACATCTGCTCAAAGCAAGCACGATAGTCATCGTGATATTTTAGGTTTTTGATATGGGTGTCAGAGATATGTATCAGACGTAAACTTTTATTTTTTTTAGCCATCTTTATTCCTTTACCGATTTCCAAACTTTTCTTCTTGCGACTTGTAAGCAATGGTTTTTGCTTATTCCAAACATTTCTGATATTTCTAATAAAGTTTTATCACCCTCGTCATAAAGCCTCCTAATCTCCCTGACGTCGTTTTCCGTCAGACGAGCCATACCATTGTTGGAACCGCCATTTTTTTTGCTAATCCTATCAAGAGCATCCTGTGATAGTGGTGGAACTTCGTAGTCCCTTTTCTTTCCCTTGTTCCAAGGAACTTGCCCCTGATGTGCTTTGGAAAGATTCTCTTTATGTTCTTTTGTTAGTTTCTTTCCTTTATTCCAAGCATCTTTACCATACATCCCATTGTTCTCGCCAGAATTCGCCAATGATATTCTCCTCTTCGTTTCTTCATCGTGCCTGCCTCCTTGCCCGCCTTCACGATGATTATATCCAAACTCTATTTCCAGAGTCCTAAATTTCTTGATAAAATGTTTCTCTTTATCTTTCATTTCTTCTTCACTGGAACAAGTTGTAAGAATTTTCCAAATAACATTTTCCCAACCATATTTCCTAATAGCATTATATACCTTTCTATTAGAATGTTTTGAGTGATGCTTGTGTTCTATCTTTCTTCTTTCCAACGACTTTATCGTAAGCCCTATGTATCTCTTTCCGTTAGGAAACTTTGCCTCATAAACTATCATTACTATATCCTCCGTGTTATATAGTAAATAGTCTTCTATCCGAAAAGTGCCCTATTTATCCGCAAAGTGAACCATTTATTTCTCTCCTAAATGCTAAAAATAGCTCTTTCTAAAAATGAGTCATTTGTCATAAGTTCAGCATTCTGCTTTCTCTTATTAAATTCTCTTTTAGTCATCTCACCTACATCATCATATGGTGCTATGTCTATTTTATATATTTCTATGTCTAATGTCAACATTTTTTTTATTAACCTCATCGCTTTTGTTTCCACATCAGGATCAAGTGCGATGTATACTGGTGTATCGTGTTCTACCACTTTCTTTAATAGTTTGGAATCTTCTCTTAAAGAAGAACCAAGAATGGGCACAGCATTTCCTGCGACGATGGCATCGAAAACACCCTCCACGATAATTAAATCGTCATCAAAGTCAACATAAAGTTCGTTGAAAATAATGTCTCGACTTGCTGGTGGATTCTTATACTTCATCCAATCATTACCATAAGTTCTGGCAATAAAATAATTTATATCTCCGTCCTCATTAAAAGAAGGGATGATGACTCTTTCTTTATAATCACCTGACGAGCAATATCCCATCTTCCATTTGAGAATGTCTTGCTTGCTTACGCCTCGTTCGTGCAGGAATCGAAAGATAGGTCTTGTTGCAAGGGATAAACTTCCAGAGCATAAAGTTTTGAAAGTTTCTGGCAAGTCAATAACTTGCTCTACCTTTTCCTCAATCTCCTGCTCTGTTGAGAATACATCTTCGAATGAAGCGATCTCAATTGTATCGTCAATCTTTGCCCACTCTTGTTGTTGTTGAAATGATCCGTGGCGTCGGATAAGACGACGAACATTGTTTCCTCTATATCCACAAACCCAGCACTGAAACTTATTCTTTTCTAAATTTACAGATAACTTCTTTTTATGGTGCTTGCACTTTGGACAAAAGAATAGGACCTCATCACCAGAGTGATAACAACTTCCCATTACTTTTTTTAGAATACTTATTTTAGTTGACAACTATGAATCCCTTATTATTATTTTATACACGATAACAGAATAAAAATAATAAGTCAAGTATTTTTTTGCAAGAAACCTGCCCTCGCTATTACCCAACTATCTGCTCTGTCAAAAGAGTCAGGTTTGGGATTTCCTTGTTTGGTATATTCTACCACAAAAGTAGGTTCGTTGTCAAGTACATATTGAAGAACAACTGGTTTTGCTTTTTCGCCTTTTGGAATCTTGATACCACACAATTTTCTCGCAGAGGTTGCCGCAAGATATTCTGGTTGGATGTTCCAAATAGAATAACACATCCAACTTACAACCCCGTTGAAGCGAGAAAGAGTTGAAAGGGTTTTTGCTGAGGAGAATCCAGAACGAAAAGATTGTAAGGACTGCTCAATATATACTTCTTCTACTTTATATTCTTTTGATAAGTTTGTCAAGAATAATTTTACTTTTTCTGCTTTCTCGAAAAAGTTCTTGTATTTTCTTGTGTCTATTGATTCTATGAAAACGACTTCTCCGTTTTCATTTACTAATGTCGCACCTGTGATAGAGGTGGATATATCTAGTCCTAATATCAATGTGTTTCCTTTCTTAGAAATCAAGGCGAAGTTTGAATGTATATTGTCTACTCTCTGTTTTCTTAACTGGTGTGGCAAGTTTGGCAATACCAATAAGATTCTTGTTCTCGTCGTAAATACCAATCTTAGAAATATAAGTTGTCTTTTCAAATGAACCAGAAGTATTTGAATAAGGAGATTGGACTACATTAGCAATGTGAAGTTCTTTGTCCTCGGTAAATTTATTTAGCGAAAGCGGTGCTTCTTCGACTCCATCATTTCTATCCTCGAAGTCGATAAAGGTTGGGTTATTTGAATAGTTCAAGTCGCCTTGCTTTGCGTGAGCAAGCATTGTCATAGTTGGAATATAGTTTGTTCCAAGGAACTCGATGTCCCAAGAAGAGGATGGAGCGTGCTCTGGTACATTATTAGGGTCAAGAGGATCTCTGTGGTATTCTCCCCAATATTTCCACTTTGGAGTTTCATTTGCGCCATTAACGATGTAAGTTTCCTGATGATTACTCAAGTCCCAAGAACCTGTAAGAGCAACAAAACCTTCATTATAAAGAACGACACCTGCTACCTGTCCTTCAATCCCTACAGAACCTCCGCTGAAATTATTTACCACTAAACTCAAAATACCATCAGGGTCTTGGATTATCGTATTCCCGTCAGTGCCGCCGATATCTTGTGTAAGAGCGATTTGACCAAAAGTATCGTCCGTTGGTGTTATTTTCAATTCTGCTACAGAAGAGACAGCAGTAGCAAACTGGGTAGCGAAATCTTCACGATCAAAGAGTCCACCTACCTGAACTATAATAAACCCAGAACCATCAATAGTCCCTGTTGGACCTTCTGTACCAGATTCATCAAATAAAAATGTTTTAATAGTTCCTTCCGTATCTTCAAGAATTATCCTTTTGTTATCATACCCAAATGAAGAATTAAACGAAATTTCTCCTGTGGCAGATGCGCCAGCAGGACCAAGTGTTTGAATAAGTTCTCCATTCCTTGCCTTATCTTCAATAGTCGCAACAAGAGACCCAGAAACATAGAAATTCATCTTTACGCTTCCCTTTTTGATTGATGAACCATAAAAGATAGAAGGAATAGAAATAAGTTTTATATCTTGAGTTGCTTTGTTCCAATCTGATGTTTCAAATGCGTAATGATTACTTAAAGGGCGATAATAGTTGAAAGTATTCTTTAAAGCATAGATTCTGTTTCTATCCTCTGTTGTATAATAATCTGTTGAGATAGAAGAGGAGAGAGGATAAGAACCTGAAATCTCTGTTCCATAATCAAATCCTTGAAATGCTTCTGTTGATACAGAAGAGAAATTATCTAGCGTTCCTTGTTTTGTGATGTAAGGATAAATAGGTTCATTGGCTCCAACAGGATCAATCCTATTGACGTTCATCTCATACAAACTAATATGACCTTGAGGTATTCCTAAAATAGTTTCAGATTCTCCCTCTGTAATAGGAAGAACATCATTATTATAAAAAGTTCTATTATTGTTAACAAGGAAGTAAGAACGAGGGTGTGCCTTTATTCTGTTTGTGAAAATGTCATTCTGTTCAAACTTATAGTAAGACACTTTTAGTCCTCCTAACTTTTAGTAGTCAAGTCGGACACGAAGCGTAATGTCGTTTGTTGGGTCCTTGCGAAGTGGTTCTGAAAGTTTAGCAACTGCGAGCATTTCGTTGTCCGCTGAGTAAAGACCTACTGTTGTGATATAAGAAACAGGAGCATCTGTTGTTTTGTTCTTTACTCTAATCTTGCTGTCCTCCAAGTAAGTTGGGTTAGAACTATAATTGAAGTCGTTGTGTCCGACTCGGCAAAAGTAAATGGTTGAGTTTAATTCTGTTGTATTTGAGAACTGGATATTTACAATTCTTTTGCGAACATCACCAAGAAAAGAGTCTGTACTGGTCGATGTAGAGGAAATAATTTCGTGCACCTCGTTCTCTGTGGTGCCGTTCAAAGATGTAACACTATCAAGATATCCATTGTTCTGTGGCGTTGCTGAAGAGTTTTGGTTTAAGACCTTTACGTCAAGTGCTACGATACCTGCTTGATAGTAAATTAATCCGCATGGCGCATTCTCTGCGTTTGTATCGACTGCTGAAGCACCACCGTCTGTTGTTGCCTCGTTTATTCTCAAGACAGCATACTCTCCTGCTGGTGAGTTAACCCTGTAATCAGACTCTGCACCCGTGTCAGTTATTGCTGCATGGATGGTGTGCATGTTGGTCACCGTATTGGAATGTGTTGTTGTGATACCAAGCGTTAATAGAAATGTACCTTTTTTAATTTCGTCTTTACCAAGGAGTCGTGCAAAGTTGAAAAACAACAAGTCATCGTAAGTCGTGCCACCAGTTAAGTCACCGTCTACATCGAATTTTCTTATGTTTCCGCTAACATCATGTCCGACAAGAACTTGCGCCATTTGATTGTAAATATTATTTCTCTTTGCAGTATATTCATTTGATGCGTTACTCTCACCGTCCGTAGAGTGACTTCCATAAGTCATATCAAAAATATGATTTGCTGATGAAGATGTGTAAGGATAATCATATACCGACTGGAACATTCCGTGTCCGTAAGATTTGATATTCTCGTTGCTCGTGTATGTTACACCATTTACAATAGAACCCGTAATTGGAATTGATTCGTGAAGAAGTGTTCTTGTGTTAGCAATGTCGTCGCTTACGAATGTTTTAAATGTTGATGCCATTTTGTGTTATCCTCTTTATTGTTTCTTCATAACCCTAATAGGGATATCGATGCTGCTTCCTGTGGTTGCGCCTGTAACTCTAACTGTTGTATCGATGTAGTAAAAGAAAGTTCCATCAATTTCCATTGTGCTTCCACCAAGTTCGTTAAATAAACTTACACTTGTTTCAATCTCCATCGACCTATACAAACTAAATATAATACGAGTACCTGCTGGTCCCTTTATGATGCGAGGTGGTTTATCTGGACTATTAATTGGAAGTTGCTTAACATATTCATCATCCTGTGATTCTGAAAAATAATAAGAAGCAATTTGATCATCATCAATATAAGATACAGATGCTTGGGTGCCACTTTCTTTACCTTTTGTGACTATTGAAAATCTATTATCTACTTGCACAATGTATTGTGTCTCTTTTAAATCACCAATAGGTCTTGTGTGAGAAATTTCTGATGTATCTAGACCTTGATGCACTTTAATCCAAGTACCATCGTTGCTTAAAATACCGCCAGGTAGTTCCTCATTTAAAAATGTCTCAGTGTCGTTGTCAGCAGGCAAGAGATATATTCCTGTTCCCAAGGTGTCTTCACCGAACATAGTTAGCGCCAATTCAGCAGAGGTTCCACCATAGTTGCCTGGAATAATGAGTGCTTTGTGTTCTAAGTCATTTAACTTAACCACTGGAAGATAGAGTAAGTTAGTTTGTGGCATAGAAAGCAGTTTGTGCTTCAATAGCGACGTGTTGTTGGTAAATGCTTCTAATACTGGTGTTTGCATAATTGCCAAGTCGTAGTAAGCAGACCCTCTTGAATCATTCTTATCGAAAAGACCATAATCAATCTCGTCGTCACCAAGAGCGAACTTTACAATCTTAAAAGTTCCATCGCCTTTTGCCAACCTCATTCTGCCTGTGTCAGTTAAAACTGCGTCAAGAATGATGTCGCCTGAATTGTCTAAAAATGCCATTTTATTCTATCCTCCGCATTATAATTAGTTTTATTGTAGAAATAATGCTTTATTCATAAATAATTAGTTTATTCCTCGATTCTACTTTCATTTTGTCTTACGTTAAATGAAAAATTAAAATCTACTTTTTTTCCTGTTGATTTAGAAGTCAATCTTAACTTAAACTTCTTACCCCAAGTTTTATCATCTCCAATGCCAAGATGAACCTTATCACCAATAGCAGGACCATTAGAATCACTAATATTCATCTTCTCTCGATCTGTTAAAAGATTTCGCAAAGAAGGTTTGATGTGTATAAATCTTTTAACACCTTTTCTTGGTTGCTTTGTTTCTGGTTTCTTAATCTCGTATATCCTGCTGATAGGATAGATAGAACCAGAGTCGTCAACCATTTCAAACTCATATATCGGACTGGGATATGAGATATTTTGGTGATAGTCGATAGCACGTAAGCAATAATAATACTTTTTATTTGGTTCTATCTTATCGTCGAATGAAGCAGAAGAAACATTTCCTATTTGTTGTTCGATAGGTGCGCTTGGGTTTTTGCTTGATGTACTGATCCTTACAATCTTTCCAAGATCTTGAAAATCCTGATAAGAAGTTGGTTCCTTGCTCATCCTATAGAGAACAAATTCCAAAACGCTATCGTCTGTTTCAAACATTATTTCTTCTTGTTCAGAAGGGATATCTTGTGCTTGTTTATACTTTTCTAATATATCTTCTTCAGCATCAGAGAATAATATTGGTTTTGCCTTGTATCTTCCTACCGAAGAGTTAAAGAAGAACCTTATTCTATCGTTCACTGCTCTAAAAGGTATGATAAGCATCTCTGGAGCAATGGGTGGATTATCGCTGATAATAACAGATTTTTCAAATAAAGGGACCTCTACAATCTTTGCAG
>Ga0099849_1001392_pt1 | contig 11341 bp, 20 predicted proteins | sample CB_VirMetaG_4_FD_78177 | JGI IMG/M metagenome (GOLD analysis project Ga0099849, IMG submission 78177) | Freshwater to marine saline gradient viral communities from Chesapeake Bay - CB_1508_1M Viral MetaG | ecosystem: Environmental > Aquatic > Marine > Coastal | place: USA: Chesapeake Bay... | reverse complement strand
CGGGTGGCACATTCGACCTGTTTCATTGGGGGCATGTGAATCTTTTGCGTCAATGCCGTAACATCGCTGGTACGGGGATGGTGACGGTGGGGTTGAATACCGACATGTTCGCAGCCACCTACAAACGTCAACCTGTTTGTTCGTTGGAGGAACGGTTCGCTGTCGTTGAGGCGTGCCGCTATGTGGACAAGGTTGTTGTGAATTGGGGTGGCGCTGATTCTCGTAGGGTGGTTGATTCGGTGCGCCCAAACTTTGTTGTGGTGGGTGATGATTGGCGGGACCGTGATTACAACACGCAGATGGGTTGGGATGACTCGTGGTTGGCTGACCGTGACATCGAGGTGTTGTTTGTGCCGTACACGAAAGAGGTTTCTACTTCGGAGATTCTTTCCCGTTTCGAATGAACTATCAACATTGGCATGGGTTGACCGACGGCAGGTTCGGGTATGGGTCAATGGTGAACGGTTTTCTGGAGCATGTGCCGAAAGGGGTTGCATTGCATGAACAGGCGTCTGTCGCGGTTCACATGGGGGTGCCGTTCGCTACGAAAGGATTTTTGGAGGGGCAGTGGAAGGTGAACTTTACGATGTGGGAAACAGATGTCCTGCATCACAGGTTCGTGGCATGGATACCACAATACGACCAGATACTTGTCCCATGCGAACACAATGTTGAACTGTTCTCTAAGCATCACAACAATGTTTCGTATGTGCCGTTGGGGGTAGACGGGAACGTGTGGCGGCCTGTGGCAACTGAACCGAATGAGAAGTTTCGGATTCATGGCGGCGGTTCGTTATGGAAACGCAAAGGATTAGACATCCTCGTCCAAGCCTGCCGTCTATTGAAGTTCGACCACGAACTGCACATCAAACTCGCACCCCACGCACGGGACAATCCGCCCCTAGACACCATGCCCGAAGTCAGATTCCACCGGAACTGGATGAGCCAAGCCGACCAGTTACAGTTTTTCAATCAGGCCGACATGTGGGTCTGCCCATCAAGGGGCGAAGGATTCGGACTCATCCCACTACAAGCCATCGCCTGCGCAAAACCCACAATCATCACCGCTACCTCTGGGCAGGCACAGTTCGCCCACCACGCCCTTGACGTCCTACCCCATTGGAAGTCTGCTTCGGGTGGACCTGGACGTTGGGATGAATCCGACCCCGCCGCCCTAGCCGAAATGATTACCCACCACTACAACCATTTCGAGGAAGCGAAACGGGTAGCGGCAGCGAAACGGGATGCGGCAGTCACCGAGTTCTCATGGCTGAAAGCATCCCAAAAACTTGCTGTTGCGGTACCCGAAGGGCATCTGTTGGCGGACCGCAAGTTTGTGCCGATTGACTGCAAAATCGAGTTCGAGGTGAATCGGGCAACCGAGGCGTCTGTGAATGGTAGGGAGAAGCGGTTCGTTCCTGGGGTTCAGTATGTTGAATCTGAGGGCGTGTTTGAGGTATTGTGGCACGCAGGCTACATCAACAAAGGACCACTATGAAAAACGGTAAAGTCAAGAAGGTGATGGGGGAGTTCAAGCGTGGGACGCTGAAGTCTTCTTCCGGTAAGAAAGTGAAGTCTCGTAAGCAGGCGGTGGCTATTGCCATGTCGGAGGCTCGTCGTGGCAAAAGGTAAAAAGGCGTTCTGGGATAAGAAGAACCCGAACAAGAAATCGAAGCCTCTGACTTCAAGGCAGAAGGCTGCTGCTAGGCGGCGTGCCGCTGATGCTGGACGCCCGTATCCGAATCTTGTCGATAACGCTTGGGCGAAACGCCAATGAGTATCAACTATCGCGGCGAACGATTCTCCGGTTACAACAAGCCGAAAGCCACCCCGAACCACCCGAAGAAATCCCATGCGGTACTCGCCAAATCTGGTAGCGAAGTGAAACTGATTCGCTTCGGACAGAAGGGTGTCAAAGGCTCCCCAGAAGGCACTGCCCGCAACAGGGCGTTCAAGGCTCGCCACGCAAAGAACATCGCCAAAGGCAAGATGTCGGCGGCATACTGGGCCGACCGCGTAAAGTGGTAGAGTGTTTCGGTAACACGAAGGAGAACAACGATGCCTCTGCCCAAAATGAAGAAGGGTGATGTCAACGCGCCGATGCGCGGTAAGAAATCGCCCAAGATGCGTGCCGCCACCCCGAAAACAAAGAAGGGTAAGCGCACCCGTAAAACTTCTGCTCGTGCGCAAGCCGGTTCGTTTCCAGGATACGGGAGTTACACCTACTAGATGACGACAGTTGCGACGGTCCTGAACAGGGCTTCGCGTCAGATGTTGGCAGGGGCCGTTGAAGAACGCAACAAGTTGGCGACAAGCCTCGCGAGTGGTGACACGAGTGTTGTCACTTCTTACGATTTGGGCGGCCTTCGTACTGGTTCTGTATTTGAAATCGAATCAGAACTTTTCTATGTTTGGAACGCGAACCCTGCGTCCAAGACGCTTACGGTCGAACGAGGTTATGCAGGCACGACTGCGGCATCCCACGCTTCGGGGACGATAGTAACCCTCAATCCTCGGTTCCCGCGGGCACAAATGTTGGATGCGGTCAACGCCGAACTAGACGACCTGTCATCCACAATGAACGGCTTATTCCGTGTCATCACAGTTGACCTTACTTACAACGGGTCCGACCGGCAAATCAACATCACGAACTCAGGAACCATCATCGAACTATTGGATGCACGGCTACGTTACCTTGCCGACGATTACCCAGTGTTGAACTCCGTGCGTTTACAAACAGGTTTACCAACCACCGATTTCGCATCAGGGAACACACTCGTGTTCGATGAACCAGTCATGGCTGGCACTGTGCGTGTTCGCTACAAGGCTCCGTTTGCTCGCGCCACAACAGAAGCATCCGACTTGACGACAGACTGCTTCCTACCCGCCACATGCGATGACATCGTTGAAACTGGTGTCATGTTGCGAATGATGAACGCCCGTGAAATCAAACGCAACTTCATTGAATCACAGGGCGATACACGGCGACCAGACGAAGTTCCGCCAGGTGCGATACGTGACTCTGCTACGAGTTTGGTGCGTCTGCGCCGAGAACGAATTATTGCTGAAGCCGCACGATTGAAGGCACAGTACCCAATCAAGTTCAGGAAGTAGTCGATGGCTACGCTTACGCGTTTCACTGACGCCTTCTTACCAGCGGCAAGTTTCTACACCGGTACTGGTGCAACCCAACTTGTTCCTGACGTTTTCCCTGTCGCTATCAACGGTCGCCCGTACATGTTGGACATGAAATCGAATCAGTTCACCCGCCAGTTTGATGCGCGTGTACGTGATTCGGTTGACCAGTCAACGGAACCTGGTGAGGGTGCGTTGAACCCGCAAGGGTTGTGGCGTCGTTCGCAGTCGTCTTGGCATTATGGGGCGGGTCAGCAGTATTCGGATACGGCTGATGCTGAGGCGTACAGGTTTTACACGAGCAAGGGTGTTGACCCGTGGACTAGGGGCCGTTTGTCGTTGTTGAATGATACGACGAATGTGTATTCGACGTCGGGTACGAACCTGTATGCCTGCACCGCCGATGGTCGCCTGTATGGGACTGATGGGCAGAACGTCAAGTACACGACAGATTTTGCGACGGTGACGACGGTGACTGGTACGGCTGCATCACCGCTGTATTCGATTACTTCGGATGGCTACCACGTGTTCTACTCGTACGACAACGGCGACATCGACCAAACGAACGCTGGCATTTCTACTTCGTCGGCGTACATCACCGGTATTGAGGCTGGAGTCTTGGGGTATGTCAGGGGTCGTTTGATGGTCGCTGGTCAGGGTACGGATAAACGCAAGATTTGGAACATCACCACTCCTGCTGGTTCAACGGCAAACAATCCAACTGCTTTGTACACGCATCCGAACACGAACTGGACATGGGTTGGTTTCGCTGCTGGGCAAACCCACATCTATGCCGCAGGCTACGCAGGTAACACGAGCATCATTTACAAGACGCAAATCCAGGCTGACGGCACTGCTCTTGAAATTCCGACTGCTGCGGCTGAACTGCCACTCGGAGAAATCGTCCAATCCATCTACGGCTATCTCGGTTACATCATTTTGGGTACTGCGACAGGGTTCCGTTTCTGTTCGACGGACACCGACGGCAACCTCACCGTTGGACCATTGGTGGAGACTGGTGCTGCGGTTGGGGCGATGGCTGGAATCGGCAAGTACGTCTACTTCGCGTGGAGCAACTTCGATTCCACATCAACAGGTATCGGACGTATGGACATCTCGGTGTTCATTTCCCCGAACCAGCCTGCGTACGCATCCGATTTGATGGCAACCACGCAGGGTACGGTGCAAGCAATACACGAGTTCCAAAACAAGCCACTGTTCACCGTCTCAGGTGTCGGCGTGTACACGCCCCACGCCACGAACCTTGTCACCTCCGGATACTTGCGTTCAGGTATCTACAGGTGGGGTGTGCCAGACGCCAAGTTCATCCCGAAGTTGGACATCCGTTGCCTGCCGTTGTCGGGTTCTGTCACCATGTCGGTTGCTTCTGACGGTGGAGACTTCTACGATTTTGCCACCCTTTCAACTTTGAACGTGAAAGAGAAAACGTTCGACGGGCTGGAAGACAAGATTTTTGAGGCAGAAATCAAGGTGACCCTTACCCGTGCTGCCAGCGCCACGACAGGTCCGACGCTGACCCGTTGGATGGCCCGCGCCTACGCCGCCCCGCTACGAAGCCAAATCTTCTCCGTACCCCTCATCATGCACCACAAACTGTCTATCAACGGGCGGGAGTATTGGCAGGATGTGGACGCCGAACTTGCCTATCTGCGGGACTTGGTGGAAACCCCCAGGGTGGTCACCTATCAGGAGAACGAGGAAACGTTCGCGGTGGTGGTGGAGAACGTGCAGATGCAGATAGCCCAAGTGGTGAACACTCATCGGGCTAACGATTTCGAGGGGACTGCTATCGTGGTTATGCGTAGTGTAAGATGATGAGCCGATGGCAGCAGTAACACGTAGACAGTACAAGGGCGCAGCCGCCCAGACGACAATCACGAACGCTTTGGCGTCTGGTGACACGTCGGCTACACTCGCGGCAACTACTGGTTGGCCGTCCGGTGCTGAGCCGTTCTTTGTCGTTATCTCGCCTGGGACTGCGAGTGAGGAGAAGTGCAGCGCCACGATTTCTGGTTCGGTGCTGACTCTTACTCGCGCACAGGATGACACGACCGCTCAGTCTCATGCTTCGGGTGCAACTATCTACCCCGTGTTCACAGCCGATGATGCTGATGAGGCGAACTTTTTGGCGTCGAGGTACACGGCGAAGGGTGATGTGGTGGCGTTTAATGGGACGACGGTTGCTGCGTTGGCGGTCGGTACGAATGATTTTGTGTTGACGGCTGATTCGGGTGAGGCGACTGGGCTAAAGTGGGCTGCGCTTCCAGCCGAGGAAAACGACCAGAACATTCTCGCTGTACAAATCTTCGGCTAACATAGGAGACACATGGCTACATTCACTAAGAATCACCTGTCGGGTTCAACCGATGGAAAACTCATCAAGGTTGCTGCTACAGCGACACCTGGGACGACGATTCATACCGGTCCGACAAACACGTCGCATTTTCACGAGTTGTGGCTGTACGCGGTCAACTCTGATTCAACTGACCGCAAGTTGACTATCGAGTTTGGCGGTACTTCTTCGCCGGATGATTTGATTGAGCAAACCATTACCGCAGAGTCGGGTTTGATTCTTGTGGTGCCTGGGTTTGTGGTGCAGGGCAATGCGTCGGCGTTGGTTGTGAAAGCATTTTGTGCGACGGCTGACGTGGTGATGATTGGCGGATACGTCAACGAGATTGCGTAAGGGGTAGCGATGCGTTACGGTGAGCGTACACGCTCAGGCACATCAGTATCAGGGTGGACACAGCGACCTGCGGCTGGTGGCGCAACTTACGGTGTTGCGACGGGTGGCTCGTCGTCAAGCATCACGGTTGGCGGCGAGAACTACACGCTGCTCACATTTTCTTCGTCATCTACGCTTTCCGTGTCTGAACCAGGGCTGTTTGATGTCCTCGTTTTTTCGGGTGGCGGCGGCGGTTCAGGAACTGCTGGTGGAACCCTTGGCACAGGTGGCGGCGGTGCAGGCGGCGTGTTGGAACAAACCATCTATCTGACCGCCAACCAAACCGTGGAAATCGGTGCTGGCGGCGCAGGTATGCCTGCAACGGCAAGTTCCATTGCAGGTATGGGCAGTAGCAGTTCCATCGGTGCAGCGCGTGGACTGTCTGTCGCTGGCGGTGGAACTGGAACGTCACTTGACTCCAATGCGGCGCTCGACCTCGGACGAATCGGCGGTTCTGGTGGCGGCGGATTGTCAAGTTCGTCTGCGGTAGCAAGGGCTGCAACTTTGTCAATGGCACCGAGCGTTTCTGGTTACGCTGGCGGAGAAGGTCATAATGTTGGCAACCCAGGTGGCGGAGGTGGTGGCGGCGGTGCAACAGCAGTCGGTGCAAATGGAACATCGGGAACAGGTGGCGCAGGCGGCGATGGCTACGATGTTTCGGCGTTCATCGGAGGTGGTTCACTTTTCAAGGCTGGCGGCGGTGGCGGCGGCGGCACGACCACCGGCGGCGCAGGCGGTTCATCTGTCGGCGGTTCAGGTGGTGGTAATGCCGCTGGAAACAACGCAGGTGCCAACACCGCAGGCGGCGGTGGTGGTGGCGGTGGCGCAGCACCAAAGGCAGGCGGCAACGGCGGCTCAGGAATCGTGTACGTGAGGTTCAAGGTCTAAACATGGCACACTTCGCACAAATCAACGACGACGGCATCGTCGAACGTGTCATCGTCGTCAGCAACGACGATTGCGGCGGCGGCAACTTCCCTGACAGCGAACCTGTCGGTCAGGCGTTCATCGCATCGCTAGGACTTGCAGGTGAATGGAAGCAAACTTCGTACAACGCCAACTTCCGTTCCAAGTACGCAGGTATTGGTGACACTTATGATGCGGTGAACGACGTATTCGTAGCACCGGCCCCCGTCGACGAAAACTAATCGAGCGGCAACTCGTCGTCACCCCACAACGACAACAACCACAACAAACCAGCAGCCAGCACTACACCCACGCCCACGAACAGGCATAGAAATACGCCTGCGCCAAGTGCTAGTCTTTCAACCATGACAAAGAAGCGTACCTCAAAGCCCAGCGTCAAAGTCGGCATCACCCACCAGCAATGGCAGATGTGCCTCTCCTACCTACGCTCGGCACTCGGAGCCGTCGTAGCCGTAGTCGCCACCCTCGACTACGAACCAATGGACCTAGCCAAAGCGTTCGTCGCAGCCCTCATCCCACCCGTCCTGCGCTGGATAAACCCAAACGACCAGGCTTTCGGACGTGGCTCGGAAGCGTAAATACACAGGCACCAGCGACGGAGCAGCCCCAGGCAAACGGGCTGGCACAGAGGAGTTCGTCAAACAGGTAGCCAAACTCACGGGCGGTGCGTTGTGGAACAACGGCACGTGGGTCGTGCGCAACAAGCGCGGTAAAGAATCGCTGTCCGTTCATGCCACCGGCAGGGCAATGGACTTGTCCTACCGCAAGACTGGCTCCAAAGGTAAGCCAAATGGCAGAGAACACGCACGGGAACTAATCAAACTTCTTGTAGCGAACAACGAAGAACTCGGTGTTGAAATGATTTTGGACTATTTCCCCGCACCGCATGGGCGTGGCTACCGCTGCGACCGGCAAGCATGGACCAAGTACACACGTCGCACAATCACGGGTGCGCCTGGTGGCGACTGGATACATGTGGAAATCTCACCCAAAATGGCGGACTCACCACAGGCGGTGAAGGCTGCCTTTGCTAAGGTGAAACAGATTTGAAATGGACACGGCCACCGCAAGCATCATCGTCGCTACCATTACGGCGGTCGGTGGAATCCTTGTCGCGGTAATCAACAAGTTCCGCAAAGAAAACCACACCGACCACCAGGTCGTTATGGGTATTCTCCACGTCGTACGCAAATCCCAGCAGCGGGTAGAGGACAAAGTGGACCGAGTTGACGAACGGCTCGCCAGTCACCTAGAGTCACACGCATCGGAGGGGATGCTTGACAATGGGCGAACAGTTCACAAAACTAGAACTAAGAAAAATCGCAACGTATCTTAGGAAGGTCTACCCTGGGGTGGCTGAACAAGACGAGTTGTGGAATCTGATAGCCAAGGTAGACCAACTCGTAAAGGGGAAACATGCACGACCCGACCGCAGGCGCGGAGATTCTTCTCCGAGCACATGAACTGATTACCCGCGACAGGCAGAACGCCTACTCGCATCCCCTCGAAGATTATTCGCGGACAGTTTCCATCTACAACGCACTCAAAGGCGAAGATGTGATGACCGCCGAAGACGGCATCCTGTTCATGGTGTGCGTCAAACTTTCACGTTTGATGAACGAACTCGACAACCATCTCGACATACCTGACAACATCATTGACCTTGCGGGATATGTCGGCTGCCTTCAAATGGTGCGAGAAGCATCAAGTCGTACGACAGCAGAGTTGGCTCGCATGTTCAAGACAGGTGAAACGTACCGCCCATGAAGAACAGTGATTGGGACATCAAATCAAACTCGTTCAACTTCGCGGAGGATTTGAAGTACGGTCAGATGGGCGAGAAACGTATCCGCAAAATGTTGGAATCCCTTGTCGAAGGTTCCTTCGAAGTGAAAGCGGACCGGTACCGCAACGGAAACATGGCGATAGAAATGCGACAAAATCCACGCAAATGCGGCAAGTGGATAAAGTCGGGGTTGCAGGTTACGAAAGCGCAATGGTGGGTGTACATCTTTTCTATGGACGGAGGTTTCATCATCGTCTCGGTGGACCGTTTGAGGCGTTTCATTGAAGCAAACAAGGACACGTTGGAGACACGAGATTTCGCTCGCCGGTCCGACAACCCTGCGTGGGGTTATCTGTTGAAACCTGCCGACGTGTGCGCTTTACTGTATGACCAGAGGTACGACGCGTGACACCTTGCCCTTGGTCGCTTGTTGCCGTTCATTGGATTGACGCGTTCGACTCATCGAACGGGTGGATTCATACGAGGGATTACGCACCGAAACCCCAACATGTGGTGTCGGTCGGTTGGCTATGGCCCGACCTGCTTGAAGGTTACTTGTCGGTAACTTGCTCATGGTGCCCAGACGAGGAACCAGAAATGGACTCCGTAGGAATGGTGACCCACGTACCGTTGGGGATGGTACAAAAAGTTGTCGTTCTGGGCACCCCAGATTTTTGACTTGACAATGTGACACCCCTCCTGTACGGTGAACAGGAGAACACAACAACTAGAGAAAGGCACGGTAATGATTACACGAATCGCTAAGCCCACGCACGGTTCGCAAGAATGGTTGAACGTTCGTTGGCGTAACGAGAACGGTGAGGCACGTATCGCAGCGTCGGCATGTGCAGCAGTTCACGGTCAGCACGCGTTCGTCACACCAGCAGATTTGGCGACCGAACTGTTGGCTGAGAACCCACCCGAACCGAAGGCCCCGAACTCTGCGATGCTTCGAGGCACCACCCTTGAAGCCCCTATCCGTGACTGGGCGGGCACCTTGCTCGGTCACCCGTTGACTGAACCAAATGAACTGTTCGCATACGACGAGCCAGGGGTGCGTCTGATTGCGACCATCGACTCCATGTCCGAGGATGGCAGGGTCTTTGAGCAGAAGACAACGAACAAGATTTGGCGCGGGGAACTTCCCGCCTACTGGTATTGGCAAGGTGTCCAGCAAGCCATCTGCACCAGCGTGTCGGAGATTACTTGGATTGTGTTCGACTCGACCCTCGACTTACATTTCCATGTGCAGGCAGTGTCCAGTGACGAGAAACAAACTCACATCGACGCGTGCCGAACATTCCTCGCATCTATCGACATGGGGATGATGCCAGAGAACGCAGTCCTTGAATACCGTCACGTCCAAGCCCGTTTCCCTGAAGGCAAAGGTGGTGCACAAGCCGGTATCGAACTACCGCAGGATGCGCTCGCTCTCATTGAACGCTACGAACTTGCCAAAGCACAGAAAGCCCAAGCGGAACAGATGGAAGATTTGGTGAAGGCACAGTTGTGCGAGATGCTTGGCAGTTCCGAGTACGGGCTGATGCAAGACCAGTTGCTCCTCACGTGGAAGACAGCGAACCGTACGTCTTTCGATTCCAAGAAGTTCGAAGCGGAGCACCCTGCTCTCGCTGCGAAGTACAAGAAACAATCAACGTACCGCACGTTCCGTGTGGTCGGAAAGGATAAATAGCCATGCGATTCAACCTTGACAACTACGAGACAGTAGAGGACAGACTGCGCCGATTCTGGGCAGACCACCCGAACGGACAAGTATTCACCGCCATCCACCACTACGACGAGAACCGTGTCGTGTTCCGTGCCGAAATCTATTTCGACATCAAAGACACACGCCCCGTCGCCACAGGATTCGCAGAAGAAACCCGTGACGCCAGCCCAGTGAACCGCACATCTCACGTAGAAAACTGTGAGACATCCGCCATTGGGAGGGCGCTTGCTAACTGCAACTATGCACCGAAAGGTCAACGTCCTTCACGTGAGGAAATGGCAAAGGTCGTAAGACAGGAGGCACCGAAACCGGAACCGAAGCCGACGGGTGACATGCTTGCACGTTTCTCCGAAGCGTGCGCCAAGCAAGGACTCAACCCTCAGGCGGTAGCAGACGAAGCAGGTGTCAACCTTGCAACGTTGACGGATGCAGACATGCCGAAGTTGCGGGACAAGTTCAACCAGTTGAAGCAGGCCCCAACCGCCAAGGATGTTGCCGATGCTGAGACTTTGATTGCTCAAATCCGTGACGCGTTCCCATCATCGGAACAGATTGCGGACACCCCACAAATCAAAGACCCTGATGCGCCAGCAAGCAAAGCACAAATCGGAAAGATTCGAGCAATGCTTTCAGGTAAAGGTGTCGCTTCGTACACCGACAAGATTGAGAAGGTGAAGGACTTGCTCAACAACCCTCATCTCAACAAGTTGGAACAGATGACAAAGGGTGATGCGAACAAGGTCATCTTCATGATTGAGGAAATGAAGTGACCGATGAACGCAAAGGGGAATGTCAGGGCAACAGGGACAAATGTTCCTTGGACAACTGCCCGCTGTTTGGCACTCTGGGACGACCCGACCGCAATCAGGTACGCAGAGTTAGAGGGTGTGCCGACCCTGCCGCTCGCGGTCGTAGAAATCGGACTAAAGGGGATGCGAAGGCGCGTCGTGCCCGTAAAAAGTTGGGGTTGGGCGGTCACCTTACACGTCACGAGGAGAACTGGGGTGGTGCTTTTCGT
>Ga0099849_1001391_pt1 | contig 11341 bp, 8 predicted proteins | sample CB_VirMetaG_4_FD_78177 | JGI IMG/M metagenome (GOLD analysis project Ga0099849, IMG submission 78177) | Freshwater to marine saline gradient viral communities from Chesapeake Bay - CB_1508_1M Viral MetaG | ecosystem: Environmental > Aquatic > Marine > Coastal | place: USA: Chesapeake Bay... | reverse complement strand
TAGATGATATTCGTATCATTTCTCCCTGGGCGAATGGCAATGATTGGAATGATACTTCTATAAATCATAGGAAGTGGAGATGAACCCATAAATAATGTGTTATCTGTGAGGTGACCGTGACCTTATATGCCAAGAGAATTTAATACTTCTTTTAGGGAACCCTGGAACCCTGTGATAAAGAAGTGCTTGGATGGAGTGGATCTCCATAACAAGTTGTATTTTGAATCTCAAGATACGTTTCATCTGAACCAGGCAGATTTGCTTAGAGTATATGTTTCCAGATTAAAAACTTGGATACACGAAACTGAACCCGAGGGATTTCACCGATGATTAGTACGATATTTGTTTTTAGTTTTACACTACTATTATGTTGGGCAATGGAAACTACATTCCCAACAGGTACAAAAGGTATTAAGAGGTACTAAGGTCTAGGTATTGGCGCTCTGGCAATCTGGTGTTATAATAAAATCAAAGGCAATCGAAACCACAACCCATGAGCATTAGTGAAAAAAACGACTGGCGTAATTCTGATGAAAGGTTTTCACAAAAGGGAATGCTTGCTGAGGCATTGATCCACAGAGGCATTCCCCTCTATACAGACTTTTATCAGTTCTGCGACTACGCAATTTCTCAAGGCATTGGTGATTATGCAGTCACTATGGAAAAATCTGAAAGGGAAACCTTCATACATAGTGAATACATGAAATATATGCATCATAGAGTCTTGTTAAATGAGTGAGCAGTATCTTGGTAATCCTAATCTCAAGAAGGTTAATACCCCGATTGAGTTTACAGAAGAACAGTTAAAGGAGTATATCAAATGCTCTCAAGATCCTGTTTATTTTATTAGGACTTACATCAGGATCGTTTCACTTGACGAAGGTTTAATTCCTTTTGCCATGTACCATTTTCAGGAAGAGATGGTACAAAAATTTCACGACAATAGATTTAATATTGCAAAACTACCACGACAGTCTGGTAAGTCCACTATTGTGACTTCATATCTGTTGTGGTATGTTCTTTTTAACCAAAATGTTAACGTAGCAATTCTCGCAAACAAGGCAGCAACTGCTCGGGAGATGCTACAGAGACTACAACTATCATATGAAAACCTCCCCAAGTGGCTCCAGCAAGGCATCATCGCATGGAACCGAGGCAGTCTCGAATTGGAAAACGGAAGTAAGATCCTTGCTGCTTCTACTTCAGCTTCTGCTGTCCGTGGTATGTCATTTAACGTTATCTTCCTTGATGAATTTGCGTTTATCCCGAACCACATTGCTGACCAGTTCTTTAGTTCTGTTTACCCTACTATTTCTTCTGGTAAATCTACTAAGGTAATCATCATCTCGACACCTCACGGGATGAACATGTTCTATAAACTCTGGCATGATGCCGAGAGGGGTAAGAATGAATATGTTCAGACTGAGGTTCACTGGTCTGAAGTTCCTGGAAGAGATTCAAAGTGGAAAGAACAAACTATTGCCAACACATCAGAACAACAGTTTCGTGTTGAGTTTGAGTGTGAGTTCCTTGGATCTACAGACACTCTAATTAGTCCTAGTAAATTGAGGATCATGCCTTATGAAGATCCTCTGGAGAGAAGTGCTGGACTTGACATCTATCAAAAACCAATTAAAGATCACACTTATATTGTGACAGTAGATACTAGTCGTGGTATCTCTAGTGACTATTCTGCTTTCACTGTTATGGATGTGACACAGATTCCATATGTGATGGTGGCAAAGTATAGGAACAATGAAGTCAAACCAATGTTGTTCCCCAACATCATCTTTGATATTTGTAAGGCATATAATAAAGCATATGCTTTGATTGAGGTGAATGATATTGGTGGCCAGGTTGCTGACATCCTACACTTCGATCTTGAGTATGATAATATTCTGATGTGCTCAATGCGTGGTAGATCAGGTCAAATTGTTGGATCTGGATTCTCTGGTAAGAAAGCATATCTGGGAGTTAGAATGACCAAAGCAGTGAAGAAACTTGGTTGCTCCAACTTCAAGACAATGCTAGAGGATGACAAGATTATCATTAAAGATTACGATACCATATCTGAACTGACCACTTTCATTCAGGTTGGTGATAGCTTCCAAGCAGAAGAAGGTTGTAACGATGACCTAGCAATGTGCTTTGTGATGTTCTGCTGGTTGACCACAAGTGTCTACTTCAAAGAATTGGTAAATAGTGATATACGTCAGAAAATTTACGAGGATCAGAGGGAAGCAATTGAAGCCGATATGGCACCCTTTGGATTTGTTGAAGATGGAACAAGTGAAGAAAGCTTCGTAGATAACAATGGAGATAGGTGGTATGTGGATGAATACGGAGACCGTGCTTTCCAATGGAGCTATGTGAACGATGACATGACCCCTACATCATGGTGAAAGTGCTGCGAAAAGTAGCATTTCATAAATATTTTTAGTAAAAGACACTAATTCATAAGAGGGAGTTTTTACAAATGGCATCAAGGCAACAATCCCCTGGTGTGCAGATACTGGAAAGAGATCTTAGCACATCCTCTTCGGTGTCCTTGACAAATGTTGGTGCTATTGCAGCAGCTTTTGAAAATGGACCTATCGAAGAACCCGTAACAATCGGATCCGAAAGAGAACTTGCTTCTGTTTTCGGCAACCCTACAGAAAAGAATTACGAAGACTGGTTCGTCGCAGCTCAGTTCCTCCAGTATGGTGGTACACTGAGAGTTGTGCGTTCGGACTCGAATAAGATTGCAAACGCAGCTGACGACATTGGTTCTGCCAATGGTCGTGGTTCAGGTGCTACCGCAACAGTGACAGTGACCAATGGTTCAGTAACAGCAGTGGCAGTTGCTACTTCTGGTTCTGGTTATCGTGGTGCAACTGTTACCATCAGTGGTGGTACTGGCACAGGTGCAGAAGTCATCGCAACTGTTGAGTCAGGTGCAGTGACTGGTTACACTGTGGTTTCTGGTGGTAAAGGTTATTCCCAGAGCAGTGTTACTGCAACTATCGCAGGTCTAGGACCCAAGATCAAGACACTTGCAGACTATGAAGCAAACATCGAAGACGGTGCAAATTCATTCCACTATGCAGCACGTAATGCTGGTGAGTATGGCAACTCTCTGAAGGTGTTCATTGCTGACGCAGGCGCTGATCAGGTTCTTTATCTGACTCCTGTGAGCACAGGTTTGTCTCAGTCAACCAATGACCTTACTGTTGTGAGAGCACAGGGTGGCACTTCTGCTACTACATTTGCTGACGACGACGTGGTTTCTCTGATTGACAGAACTGCAACCGCAACCACGATTGATAACGCAGGTGGAACCGCACTCTCTGCAATTGCAACAACACTGAACGTTGCATCTGATACTGGTCTTGCAGCAAACGATTATCTACTAATCGAATCTGGCAACGGTGCTGAGATCGTTCGTGTTGACTCTGGTTACTCAGGTGGTACTGCAATCACGATTGCTCGTGCTCAAGAATCAACCACAGCAGTGTCACACGCAGACGGTTCTGCTGTGACCAAAGTCACCGTTACTGAAGCAGCAACTGCTCTAAACGGTGCAATCGGTACAACTGGTGCAACCACGATCTCGGTCGATGGTCTAACCAACTTTACTGTTAATGACTTGATCCGTGTGATCAAGACCTCTAACTCAAACACCACCACCATTAACGAGGGTGGCACCTTCAGTGATGCAGATACAACTCTGACTGTTACTGATGGTACTAACTTCGCAACTGGTGAGTTCATCAAGATTGACAACGAGATCCTTGAAGTGACTGGTAAGTCAACTAACGATCTCACTGTTCGTCGTGGTGCTCTGGGTACAACCGCAGCATCTCACGCAGATGGTGCAACCGTCACCGAACTGAACCTGACCTCAGAGGTCATGAAGGTTACAGGAATCACTCCTATCGCAACTGGTTCTGCAGAACCTCGTTTTGCACTGCAAGCAGCTGCTGATGGTGCTTTCACCAACGGTGGTCTTGCTTCTCCTGCAGGTGCAACTTCGGCACAGTCCCTCTCAACCTACAACATCTCTGGTTGGAACTACAAGTCTGTGGTTTCTCTAACACTCAAGGATGGTACGGTTAAGTCTAAGTTTGCAGTTGGTGAGAGACTCACAACTAATGCTTCGACCCCTGTTGTTGCAGATGTTGTCTCCTGGGATCCTATCTCTAGAGTCCTGGAAGTTAAGATCGATTCTACAAACACTGGTCTTTACAGCACTGCAACTGGCAGCAACATTGTCAAGTCGGTTCTTTCCGCACCTGGCGGTTATCCTGCAGCTACTGCTTCTGAAGGTCAGATCGAGAAGATTGAGAGAAAACTCTATGTTGCTCTCGATAAGTCTTCTGAGAGATTCACCGATGATAGCATTGGTAGTGCAAAAGTTCGTCTGACTGACCTTGGTTCTAACGAGTTCACTGTTAACTCCTACACCGATGCATATTCTGAATTGGAATACTATCCTGGTCAAAAGTGGGTTAACATTGCAGCACGTCCTGGCACATCTGAGTATGTGAGAAACAAGGGTGGTAGCAATGATGAAGTTCACGTTCTAGTGTTTGACGATGGTGGTCTTATCACTGGCACACCCAAGACCCTTCTTGAGAAGTTCACCTTTGTGTCGAAAGCATCTGATGCTAAGACTCCCCAAGGTGCTAACAACTACTATGTTGAAGTGATCAAGAATGAGTCTTCTTATGTGTTCTTTGGTGAGCATCCTGGCACACTAACTGGTGACTCTTCAACCCATGTTCAGTACAGAACTAACGGCAATACCGCAGTTGCTTCTGGTCTCTGGGGTACTCCCGCACTGAACAAGAACTTTAATATTCTCCAGAACTATTCTGGTTACAGACTGGACACCACTGCTGGTGCTCAGATTGCTGATCAGGCAACTGGTGCATGGTACTCTGGTTCCTATGCATATGATTTCTCTGGTGGTGACAGTGGTTTCGATGCAAACGTTGCTAACATCAACTCAGCACTAGATATGTTTGCTGATGTTGAAACTGAAAGAATCGACTACCTCCTCTGTGGTAAGACTGGTAACAACTTGTCCGACTCACTGGCAAAAGCAAACAAAATTATTGCTGTTGCTGATCTGAGAAAGGATTGCGTTGCATTTATTTCTCCCCAGAGATCAGACGTGGTTGGTGTTATCTCCAATCCCACATCTAGAACTCAGACAAATAATATTGTCAAGTTCTTTGATCGTCTGAGTGGTTCTTCTTACGCAGTGTTTGATTCTGGTTATAAGTATCTCTACGATAAGTATAATGATGTTTATCGTTACGTTCCTTGTAACGGTGACATTGCTGGTACTTGTGTTGAGACGGCAATCACCAATGATCCTTGGTTCTCCCCCGCAGGTTTCACCCGTGGTCAGATCCGTAACGTGATCAAGTTGGCTTATAATCCTAAGAAAGCATTCAGAGACGAACTGTATTCGTCAAGAGTGAACCCTGTCGTCACATTTGCTGGTGAGGGCACAGTCCTCTTCGGTGATAAGACTGCACTTGCTACACCTTCTGCATTCGATAGAATTAACGTTCGTCGTCTGTTCCTGACTCTGGAAAGAATCATCGGTGAAGCAGGTCGTGGTCAACTCTTCGAGCAAAACGACGCAGTTTCAAGAAGCATCTTCCGCAATATCGTTGAACCTTATCTCCGTGATGTTCAGGGTCGTCGTGGTATCACTGACTTCCTGGTTGTTTGTGACGAAAGCAACAACCCTGCAGATGCTATTGATCGTGGTGAGTTCTACGCAGAGATCTTCGTGAAGCCCACCAGAACGATTAACTTCATTACTCTATCCTTCGTGGCAACACGTACAGGTATTGAGTTTAGTGAAATCGCAAACTGATCTCATAAGTAGTATTAACCAGGAGGATACACAGAACAATGACACTCAACCTAACTAACTTCAAAGCGCAACTGGTAGGGGGAGGAGCAAGACCTAATCTATTCAAGGTTGACCTCAACTTCCCCTCTGGGGTTGGCATTGGTAACGCAACAGCAGTTGTGAACCAAGGTCAATTTATGGTCAAGGCAGCAAACCTGCCTGCATCACAGCTCGGTGTGATCGAAGTTCCTTTCCGTGGTAGAGTGCTCAAGGTTGCGGGAGACCGCACCTTTGAGCCCTGGACCATCACGGTTCTGAACGACACCGACTTCATGATTCGTGAAGCCATGGAAGCATGGGTTCGTGCTATCAATAGAGAGCAGCAGAATACAGGTTTGCAGAATCCTGCAGATTATCAAGCAGACATGGTTGTGACTCAACTAGATCGTGAGGGTGCTGAGATTGCAGCATACCGTTTCTACGGTACATTCCCCACCAACGTTTCGGCTATTGACCTTGCATTCGACTCCAACGATACCGTTGAAGAATTCACCGTTGAACTTCAAGTCCAGTGGTGGGAAAATGAAAGCAAGGCTGCGAAGAAGTCTTCAAACAGGGTTCGTTGAACTAGACTAAATAGACCGTAAGCAAACTAGAGTAACATAATGGCACAAGAGAACAATCATTCTCTGTTTGGATTTTCACTCGATAGGCGTAAGGATGCTGCCCCTAAAAAGGCAGTATCCTTTGTGCCTAAAGATTCACAGGATGCTTCTGCCCCCATCGTTGCAGGTGGATATTTTGGACAGTACGTTGACCTAGATGGTCATGTCAAAAATGAATGGGAACTTATCATGCGTTATCGTGATATGTCCATTCACCCCGAATGTGATGCTGCAATTGATGACATCGTAAATGAAACTATTGCAGGGGAACTTGACGACTCACCAGTGGAGATCGAACTATCAAACCTTCCTAAAGTTAGTCAATCACTAAAGACTAAGATCAGGGAGGAGTTTCACTATGTCTTGCGTTTGCTAGATTTTGATCAAAAGGCATACGACATTTTCCGTCGTTGGTATATTGATGGTAGAGTTTTCTATCATAAAGTTATTGACTTAGAGAATCCCAAGAACGGTATCGTTGAACTTAGATACATTGACCCTCGCAAGATCCGCAAGGTCAAAGAGATCATGAAGCAAGATACTCGTGACATGGCACCCCAACAAACCGAAAACAAAGTTGGGCAAAAGACTGTAGAGTATTATATCTACAACCAAAAAGGTATTAGAGGTAATGACAATACTGGTGTGAAGATCGCACCTGATGCAATTACATATTGTCATTCAAGTATTGTTGACATGAACCGCAATATGGTTCTGTCACATTTGCACAAAGCAATCAAAGCATTGAATCAGTTGAGAATGATCGAAGATTCTCTGGTGATTTATCGTTTGTCACGTGCTCCCGAACGTCGTATTTTCTACATCGACGTGGGCAATCTTCCCAAGGTAAAGGCAGAGCAATACCTCAAGGAAGTGATGTCCCGTTACCGCAACAAACTAGTTTATGATGCGGCAACTGGTGAGATTCGTGATGACAGAAAGTACATGTCAATGCTAGAGGATTTCTGGCTCCCACGTCGTGAAGGTGGTCGTGGTACAGAAATTACAACTCTGCCTGGTGGTCAGAACCTGGGTGAACTGGAAGACGTGAAGTATTTCCAGAAGAAACTATACAAGGCACTCAATGTTCCTCCCTCCAGACTAGAGTCTGACAGCACTTTCAATATTGGTAGATCTGCAGAGATCACCAGAGATGAGGTGAAGTTTCAAAAGTTTGTCACTCGTCTCCGCAAGAATTTCTCCCAACTTTTTCACGATATTCTCAAGACTCAACTAGTCCTCAAGGGTATCATTACTCTGGAAGACTGGGAGGATATGAAAGAACATATCCAATATGATTATGTTGCTGATAACCAGTTCTCCGAACTGAAGCAGAATGAAATGATCAACGAAAGACTGACCATTGCTACTACTATGGATCAGTTTATTGGTAAGTTCTACTCTGTTGAGTATATCCGTCGTCAAATTCTCAAACAAACCGAACAGGAAATTAAAGAAATTGATAAACAGATCGAAGCAGAGAAAGAAGCAGGCATCATTGTAGATCCAATGGAAGCTGAGATGATGGCAGCTGGTGGAATGGATATGGCAGCAGGTCAAGGTGAAGTTGTTGCCGATGATCCTGCAGCAAGTGGTGCTCCCGCTCCACAGGGTATCGACCCAAAAGACTATAAAAAGGGAGAGTTCTAAATAATATTATATTGAAACGAGGATATTATGCCAAGTGATGCTGCAATGAACATTGTCAATACCGTATTTGCTGGTGGTAGCAAAGCGGAAGTGATCGATCAAATTGGTGATCAATTGTCTGCAGTTGCTTCCGAAAAGATTGAAGCAGCAAAGCAAGAAGTGATGGCCAAGTTTGCTCAAATTCATCAACCACTAAAAGATATCGAGGACACACTAACTGTCCAAGATTGTGATCCCGCTACTGGTCTGCCTTACGAGACTGATAGTGACGAACAACCCGATGACCCCCAGGAAGAATGAAACTAATCACCGAACAAATCGAAAACGTAGAGATTCTTGTCGAAGAGAAGAACGGCAAAAAGTCCCTATATATTGAAGGTGTTTTCCTCCAAGGGGACATCACAAACAGAAATGGTCGTAGGTATCCTATGGAAACCCTTCGTAAAGAAGTAGACCGTTATACAAAAACTTTCATCGAGAGCTCTAGAGCACTTGGTGAATTGGGTCACCCTGATGGACCAACTGTGAATCTCGACCGTGTGTCGCATCGTATTATTTCTCTCAAAGAGGATGGTACTAATTTTATTGGGAAAGCAAAGATCCTAAATACCCCCATGGGCAAAATTGCTCAGTCCCTTCTAGACGAGGGTGTGAAACTAGGTGTTTCTTCTAGAGGCATCGGTTCCCTAGTTAAGAAAGAAGGTTGCAATATTGTCGGTGACGACTTTATGTTGGCAACTGCTGCTGACATTGTTGCAGATCCTTCTGCTCCTGATGCTTTTGTTGAAGGAATCATGGAAGGCAAAGAATGGGTTTGGGATGGTGGAAGACTCAGAGAGCAGAGAGTTGAATCGTATAAAAAGTCAATTCATGATGCTGTCACAAGACGAAATCTTGAAGAGGCAAAACTCTCCGCGTTTAATGACTTCCTCCAAAATCTTTGACCTATAAATATTTTTAGAAACTAACACATTTTCTGACAGGAGAAACATACCAATGTCACAAGAGACAGATCTACAGCACGAGGTCATCGACGAAAACGTCGTGACCAAGGGTGCAAAACCAGCAGAGAAGATGGATTCATCGAAAGGTGGTTCCGAGGATCTTGGTGGTCCCGACGTGAAAACCGTCAAACCTGATTCTGAGTCTGCTGCTATCGGCAAGAGAGCTGCTGCAAAGTCTAGCAAGACTGCTGCTCCTGCTGCTAAGCCTTCTGACGCATCTTCCAAAATGGAAGAGACTGAATCAGAAGAAGAAGTCATCGCAGAAGATGAAGAGTTCGACGGCTATGAAGTTGTTGTCGATGTCACTGCTGATGTCAATGCCCTCGTTGAGGGTGAAGATCTTTCCGAAGAGTTCAAAAATAAGGCTGCTACAATCTTTGAAGCAGCAGTGAAGACCAAGATTCAAGAGGAACTTGAACTGGTCCACGCAGCTTATGAAGAAACTTTGGAAGAAGAACTCACGAAAACACGTGAGGAACTTGCCGAGAAGGTTGATGAGTTCCTGAACTATGTTGCTAGCCAGTGGATGTCTGAGAACGAACTGGCAATCGAGCATGGTGTCAAGAATGATATCGCAGAAAACCTGATTCTTGGCATGAAGAGTCTTTTCGCAGAGAACTATATTGAAGTTCCCGAAGAAAAGTTCGACCTGTTCGATGATATGGTCGAAAAACTAGATGAGATGGAAGCTAAACTCAATGAACAGATTGATGTCAATATCAATCTGAATCGTCAACTTGGTGAGCAAGTTAAGCATGGGATCGTGGCACAAATCGCAGACGGTCTAGCAGATACCCAAAAGGAAAAGCTAGCAGGTCTTGCAGAAAATGTTGAGTTTGATAGTGAAGATCAATATCGTGAAAAGGTTCAGATGCTGAAGGAATCGTATTTCCATCGTGAAGCATCTGCTCCAACTGAAGATACTGAAATCGATCAGTCAGTTGCACCTGGATCATCCATGGATGTTTATGTCCGTGCTCTCGGTCGTTTCAACTGAAATTAAGATTTCATAAATAATAACACAACCACTACTTACCCTTTAAGGAGATAAAAGCAAATGTTCCGTTCCGAACAGTTGCAGGAGAAGTGGGCACCTGTTCTTGATCATAGTGATCTTCCCCAGATTGCTGACAAGTACAAGAAAGCCGTTACTTCCGTCCTGCTAGAAAACCAAGAAAAATTCCTTGCTGAAGAGCGTGGAATGATCACCGAAGCAGCACCCACCATGTCTGCTGCTGGTGGTTTCACAGGCACAAGCACCGCAACAGGTCCTACAGCAGGTTTCGACCCCGTGCTGATCAGCCTGATTCGTCGTTCAATGCCCCAACTGATCGCATATGACATCTGTGGTGTCCAGCCCATGACTGGTCCTACAGGTCTGATCTTCGCAATGCGTTCACGTTACGGCACCAACCGTACTGCTGGTACAGAAGCATTCTTCAACGAAGCAGATTCCGAGTTCTCCTCAGAGAACAGTGGCAACAGCCTGGCATCTAACACCCAGACTGGTTCCAACCCCAAGCTACTCAACGATGGTGGCACCTACACCCAAGGTGGTCAAGGTATGACCACTGCTCAGGGTGAAGCACTGGGTGACGGCACCTCGGGTAACGAGTTTGCTGAAATGAACTTCTCCATCGAGAAGGTCACCGTGTCTGCAAAGACACGTGCTCTGAAAGCAGAATACACCCTGGAACTGGCACAAGACCTCAAGGCAATTCATGGTCTTGATGCTGAGTCAGAACTGGCAAACATCCTCAGCACTGAGGTGCTTGCTGAAATCAACCGTGAGGTTGTTCGTACCATCTACCGCATTGCACGTCCTGGTGCACAAAACAATGTGGCAACCACTGGTACTTTCGACCTTGACGTTGACTCAAACGGTCGTTGGTCGGTTGAGAAGTTCAAGGGTCTTCTGTTCCAAATCGAGCGTGACGCAAACGCAATCGGTCATGAGACTCGTCGTGGGAAGGGCAACATCCTGATCTGCTCTGCAGACGTGGCATCTGCTCTGTCCATGGCTGGTGTGCTTGACTATGCACCCGCACTCGCAGGCAACAACGGTCTTGTGCCCGACGATACCTCCAGCACCCTGGTTGGTACTCTGAACGGTCGCATCAAGGTCTACGTTGATCCTTACTCTGCGAACGTTTCCAACACCCACTACT
>Ga0099849_1001389_pt1 | contig 11343 bp, 3 predicted proteins | sample CB_VirMetaG_4_FD_78177 | JGI IMG/M metagenome (GOLD analysis project Ga0099849, IMG submission 78177) | Freshwater to marine saline gradient viral communities from Chesapeake Bay - CB_1508_1M Viral MetaG | ecosystem: Environmental > Aquatic > Marine > Coastal | place: USA: Chesapeake Bay... | reverse complement strand
CAGGTGTAAATGTAGTTGATGGGATTTGATACCCATAAAGCTGTTCGGAGAGTATCACTGGTCTTAATTCAGTTGCAGAGATTCTGTATAGCTTCATCTCAAACTGCTTACCAGGAGACGCTAGAAAAGAAATCATAGTTTCATTAGTTCCTACGTCAACTCCACCCACTTCAACTTTGAAGTAGTAAATACCATCAGTGCTTTCTTGATCAAGGTCCCCACTAAAACCACCTTTTATCGTTACCTCATCCTTATCAACTTGAAATGTGTTTGCTGGTATTGAGAATGTCCTAACAAGAATAGGAGATGTTCCTGTGTAATTAGCCCCATCATCAAGAATGCTATAGTTATCAAGCACCCCGCTTTTGGATGCTCCACTTGCTCCGTTTGAGACAAAAGATACGATTACATCGTCACTAGCACTAAATGTTCCATTTGAAAGCGTGTGGACAACATCTATCGTTCTATCAGACCCGTTGTCTGTAATTGCAGAAACCTTCCCTAACCAAAAAATGGTTGAGTCGTACTGCTTCCATATTTTAATAAGACCGTAGTTACCTGGGTCATTGTTTGCTGTAAATGACTGCAAAAAATTTGCAGCATCAATACTTCCGCTTGCTGTTTCATTGATATATATTTTAGTAACAGAAGCAGGAGTGGCATTATTAAACCCAACCTTTGTAACAGGAGGGCTGGGGGATGTGCTTGTGTCAAAAATCCACTCTAAGGAATAACCTCCAAATAGTCCATCCAATCCGTCATTTCCGTCATTTCCATTGGCTCCAGCGGCTCCTTGTGGACCTTGCGCTCCTTGTGGAAGGGTTATGTTTGAACATGAATTACAGCTCATTTTTAGCAGTGTTTACAATCATTATTACAAATATCTTCAAGACCGCTTAGTATGGTCTTTGCTTTTTCTAGCTTACCACAAGCGGCAGCAGACTTGATTCCTTCCAAGTATAGGATGGCATCCATAGCTTCCTCAGACTCTCTAGTCCCACAGCATCCACATCCTACATCTACCTTAGACGCTTTCTCTCTTACACACTTCTCTACGTTACATAGGAACATAGAATTAGTAATCGATGGAGTAGGGTCTTGATTACTACTGTCTGTAATGACCCATTTTACTATGTAAATACCGTCAGCAAAAGTTGCGGTTACACTTGAATTTGCGGACACAGAACCAGCAGTCAGATTGACTAAAGCATCAACTCCAAAAAATACATTTGCATTCCCCTGAATAGTCAATGATGTTTGACCAGGAGTGTAACTTACAGCTTGCAAGTTTAAGGAAGGAGGCAAAGCGTCAATTATTGCGGCTAAACCTTCACCTATTTCTGTAGCAGTTGCACCAGCATCTGACTCAAATGATACAACGTAATCTTGTACATACCCATTAGGCATACTCCTTAATATAAAGGAATATGTTGTACTATTGGAAACAGTCCAAGAAAGGGTTACCGAATTAACTGAGTTTGATCCAGATATAGCAGTGGTCCCTGCTTCAATTGTCTGAGTTCCCCCAGATGTTCCCCCATTCCAAAGCGTATCTGCATCGTATGAAACAACATTGCCACTAGGGTCAGTTACATACAGAGTAGAGGTAATAGTGCCTAACCCACCACCATTGGTATAATTACCTGTGATAGTGAAAGAGCCTTGGGTACAGTCTAAACAGACAGTATGGGATTGTTCGGTTATTCCTGCCATGTCTTACTTCTTATTTTTAGGTTTCACAACCTTTTTCTTAGCAGACTTCTTTACTGAGGACTTGCTTTTCTTTCCGTACATTTTACCGTAAGCCATATCTCACCATTTTACTCTGTTTGCCCAGTAGGCAGCAGACATTTTACCTTTTTTAATATTCGCTCTGTGACGAGCTTTAAAACTCGCACGTTTCTTTTTCATCTTGTCTGACTCACCCTTCTTGGGCTTGCCAGCAGTTGAAGCACCCTGCTCACCGAAGCGGATAAGCTTGGTCTTGTCACCAACTTTAGCCATTACAACGTGACTCTTCTTGGCGTGTGAAGGAGTTCTCTTAGGCTTGTTGAAACCCTTGATTCCTAAACGCTTCATAGTGGCTTTCGCCCTGCTATGTTTGCTTTTTTCTGCCACGTTTTACCGCTTTTACTCTTTTACCCATACCTACTTTACTCTTCTCTCTCTTCTTCCTAGCGAGTTCCGACTTGGACATTTCCGACTTAGTTTTCGGAGTCTTTTTGGAAACACGCTTGGTAGGTCTGCAATACTCGTTCTTACCACCAGCACCACATGCCTTACCAGTTCGGGTGTCAACCCACTTCTCCTTCTCCCATCTTTTTAGGCTTGCGCCTTTCTTGCCTTTTGTAACCTTGCCTTTTTTCTTTCGACATTTGGCTATGGCTTGAGATGCCCTTGCGCTGGGGAAAACCTTATACTTGGCTTTTACCTTCTTATAGCATGCATCTTTCGGCATAACTCAAAGGTACGGAATTTTGATCAGATGTAACAACGTGCTTACTGTATGATGCCAGCCTTTCGATAGTACTTGTTTATGGCTGCCTTAAAGTTCTTTGAAGGTTTTCTGCCGAATACTGAACTGTATGCGGCATTGTATTCAACAACTCTATCTCTCAATTCATCAGACCCTGGCTCCAAGTATCCAAACTGCTGAATCCAAAGCAAAGCTTGTAAATCAGGGTCTCTCTCGTACATTACATTGAAATACTTGAAGTTATCTGAGTTTTTAGGAGTGTTGACTTGAGTCTCAAATATCTTTATCATTCTATCTTGATCTCTTTTGCTCAAAGGCTCCCCTGTATTCTTTTCAATGTATGATTGAATCTTAGAAAACTCATCACGCACCATTTCAACCTTTAAAGCTTGACTATTTGTAGATAAGAATGTGTCATTATTTCCTAGTCTTTTTGCTGCACTTTTTGTGAACCTGCTTATATCGGCAGCTTTCAAAGCGATTTTATCAATCTCGGCATCAATCTCTTTTTCTTGTTTGAAAGTAAGTACGCTTTCTTTTGGAGTATATGTTGCATACCCAAATAGTCTTTTTGAACCTGCTGTCTGTTTTGCTAAGTCAAAAAGTTCTTCACCTATTTCCTTAGATTCAAAAACCTCGTCACCAGATTTAGCAGCCCTATCTAAACCTGCATACAGCATGTTGGTGCCAGGGTTCGTGTATGGGCTAGTTATAAATCTTTCTAACATATTTTTAAACCTAACCGGAGCTATACTTAGACCAGTATTATCTTTAGTAAACTTTGCGAAATCTTTGTAGAACTCTTCAATTCTAGGGTCTTTTCTGTCTTTTATAAATTCAGGAATATTGTCTTTGTATATTTCTCTAGAAAGAGGTTCGTCACGATAGAAATTGTATCCCGTATAGGACTCTACAAGACCACCAACTAATGCATTTCTTCCAAATTCTTTTATTCCTTTTCCAAGACTAACATCTCCCTCTATGGTGACAGGATTAATGTCTAAAGGAAGAAAAGCTGTCCCTACTGCGTCTTGAAGCCTAAAGAATTTAGATTTATCTGACTCCTTGATGTCAAAGAAATAATCATCAATCATCATTTCAGTCATCATAAAAAACGGAATCAAAGAGTGGTTCTTTGCTACCTTAAAGTATTCATAGTTACCTTGTTCATCTCTCCTTCCGGTAGGTATTACGAAATACATTTTCTTTGTGTGTGGAGAAACACGTTGTTTTGTTAGTCGATATATTTCATCCACAGAGTTTTCATCGTCATCATCTTTAAACGCATTTATTATTTCACGACTAGCAGCGGTAAATAAGCCCACATATATACCAGCTAACTGAGTGAATCTAACAGTCGTGTCTATTGGGTTATCTACAAGAGCTTTAACTGCAACGTAAGAACCTTGTGTCGCTGCATTTAGATAAGGTAAATACGGATCAATAGCTTTTGTTATATCACCACCTATTGAAAAGTCTATGAGTTCTCTAGAAGCGGCTGCGGCACGATACTTAGCGTCCTCTATCGCCATTTCTATTTCCTCCTTAGTCATTTCATTTCTCCTTTTATCTATCTTCTTCATCTCACCCTCCAAGACCTTATTGAAAACAGCTAACCTAAACCCAATTTCGCTATATTGGTTTAGTCCAGTCATTTTATCGACTATTTTGGACCCTAGCTTAGATCCAGATGTTAATGCTTGATCTGTAAGCCTTGTCTTAGCACCTTGTTTTTTAAAGAAGTTCTTTACAAAGTTCCCTCCTGCTGTAGTGCCTCTACCCTCCATAGCAAGAAAGTCCATCATGCCACCGTATTTCATAAACTCCACAAATTCTGGAGACATTTTTCTCATTTGCGCTACAGCCTTGGCGAAGTCATATCCTAATTGAAACATAGACATAGGTATAAAACTACTGTATGCACTAGAAAATGCTAAAACTTGGAAGAAGTCTCTAGGTGCATTTGTCAAAGCAAATAAAGGGTTGGCTCCAGTTGCCATTGCTTTAAGTAGTCTAGAACCTGTCCACTTTGAAATTGCTTGTTCTGTTTTCTTATCTACCCACTGAAGCTTATTGTCATACCACTCATCGTATATGTCTTTTCTGACGAATATCTTCTCTCTAACACCATTATTATAATAGAATAATGTGGAGAAGTTTGGCTTCTGAGTTAACGAAAAGCTCATGTCAATCATCTTCAACTGTCTGAGCCTTTTCTTCTCAGCTTTAGTTAAATCTTTCTTTCTTGAAAGCTCCTCAAACTCATCCAAAAGAGCCGGAAGTTCTTTAGCCATTTCTCGGTTAAGATCATTGTATGCTCTTTTCTTCTCTCTAGTAAGCAAGTAATTTCCTAGCAAGACCTCTGAGTCTATCATAAGTTCAAACAGTCGGTCTTGTCTGTCAAACTTGAACATCTCTTCATTGTACTCCTTTCTGCTTATTTCAACTTCTCCTTTGCCGTCATTTCTGTCTATGGTTGCATATGAATCATTAGTAGCTCCACGCAACTTTTTCAAAGGTCTAGAGTAGTTTAAATCTTCTGTAAGAATACCATCCTTTAGAGTGTCGAAGTTGTCCTTAGACAAAGAGAAGTTCTTTCTTACATTATTGAAAGCGTCTTTGTCTCTTATCAATTCTCCGTCTACATCATAAACATAAGACATAAATTCTCTAGGAGAGAACTCTATTCCCTTTAAATAATCGTACTGCTCTTGAGTTATTAAACCATTTTTTAAATCGTCATCCAACATTTTGTCAAAAGCAGCAAAGTACTCTGTTGCTCTATCGTCTATCTTGTCAAACTTCTCATCACCAAGCTTTTGTCTTAAATGCCTTAGAGAAGCTTTAGCACCTTCTAAACCAGTCTTTCCGGTCATTATCTCCGGTCTGTTTCTTATAGCATCAAGCTCTGCTTGTTTTTCGTTAAGAGCCTTTAACTTTTCTTTATTGTTCTTTAGCTTTTCTGTTTCGTTATCAGTTAAAGTGTCTTTCTGCTCAAGAGATTCTATCTCATTTTCAAGCTTATTTACTTGAGGAGTAAGTGCGTCATATTCTTTCTGAGCTTCAGCGTTTCTTTTTATTCTAGCTGTATTAGCAGATATAATCCTTCTAAACTTAATTATCTCGTCTAGAACCTTTTTCTCGCTCATTAGAAGACCATCATAAATCTTCTGATAAAACTCATCAAATATCATCTTAGCCCTACCAGGAGAGCCTTTCGTTGTTGCAAGCCTATCTGATATTCTCTGTATTTCAGCATTATTCAGAATGGACTTTACTCTACCTTGAAAATCAAAAAACCTTTTTCTTATCTGATTGACTGTTTTGTCAAAAGCCCTCATAAGCTTATTTCTCTCTACAGGGTCTTTCTTTCTGTCTTGAGGTGTTTCTTGACTTTGATTGTAGTACTCTTCATCAGATATTATTTGCTCTCTTATAACAGGCTTTTTCGATTGGTTTATTGGAGTTTCTCCTATGTATGATTGAACTTCAGAAGAGTTCTTTTTTACATTTTTAACGTACTGATTATTGTATTGAGACTTATCACCTTTTAAAGCTTTTTTGAATGGGCTGCTTTCTTTTCTGCTATTACTCCAGGCTAAAGGAACAATACTTTCCATTTCACTCGCTAAACCAGTAGGTGCTATTTCATTCACATACATATGAGCCAAAGCCGCCATGGTAGCAGCAGCAGACTTTTGATTGTTTAAAAGATCTGCTGGAGAATTTATTCCTAATTTTTTTCTTGCTTCTTTCGGAATGCTTGAAAGTCTAGTTTGAGTTAATCCAGCACTAACGGACCCTGTTCGTAATTTGTATCCAAATACGTTTACTTCATCAATTCCAAGTTTATTTAATTGAATTTGAGCTAAGTCTCTTATGTATCCATACTTACCTCTACCTATGACCTTACCATAAGTGCCAAAGGATGTTTCTTGCCCAAATATTCCGTAAGCAATTTTAGCAAGATTATTGTATTCATTGTTTGACAAGCCTGGATACATCTCCATAATCTCAGCTTTGTATAGAGATATATTCACAAGAAATTCTTTTGACTGTGAGTTTATATCAGCACCAGCGTGAAATGTAACTGGCTGGTATACATATGGCTTTGTCTTCGATGTAGATCTGTTTACATTTAAGTCTGAGCTTTCAAACCGAAGTGTACCCTCTGAAAAAGTATACTGATTATTTTGGTTGTCAGGGAGAACGAAGACCATACTGCCTGTATCAAATCCCTTATTGTTAGCCTCCATCAAACTTTCATACAGGAAGTTGATACAACCGTTTGTAACTCTGTTGTTATCGGTCTTGCCGTCTGAAAGAAGTTTTGATCTAACCGCATTTGCTACGTGCAAAGCCATCTCAGTAACTAATCCCTGTTCAGTTTCTAGTAAAAAACCCATAGAACCAAGAACATCTCCTTTTTGCTTTACTTTAAAAATGCCTGCTCCAGTTGTCTTAGTCCCGTCATTCCAATTGGTTCTAGACTCATACCCTTCTTTTAGATATCTGACTCCGTTTTTTAACTCTGTAGCTTCTGATAATGAAGACTCTTTACCAGTTTTACTATTTATGTAGATAGATTTTATTTTTGTCTCTCTATCTCCAACAACCTCTCCAACTGCAACCTCAAAGGTTGTAATCAAAGAATCTCCTAAAAACAAGTGAGCCGAACCAGTAGACTTGTCTACAATTATGTATGGCTTTTTATTGTTTTTTTGAGACTCAGTTATTGTCTCAATATTGTTCTTTTTGTCAATCGCCTCTTGGTCTAAAGGAATCTCATCAAAAATTTCAATAGACTCAACTTTTATATTGTCATAAGCCATTGTTTTTTTAGTGTCTACACTTGTAGTCATTACAGCGTTTGACACAATCAACAAACCAATCAATGCTTTCTTAATTCTAGATGCAGCCTTTTGAAGTAGTGTCTTAGGTTCTGTTACCTTTTTATCGTTGATTTGATTTTTGACTTCATTTTCAACGGCATCATTTACCTCAGACTCTTGTATTCCCTCTTCTTTAGCGATATCTGACCTTTCCTTTTTGGATATGGATTTAGCAATTAAATCTTTTACGAACCCAGCTTTACCTGCTTGTTCGTTCACAATCCTACCTATAGCTGAAACTGCTTGTTTTGATACTGCGACCAATTTTTTAGCTATTTCAACGATTTTTACAGACGCATCATATGTTCCAGAAGCTACTGCTAAAACGAAATCATCAATAGCCATCTTAGCTTTTTCAGCAGCTTTACTTATAATTTCCTTTTCTTGCGGTGTAATTAGGGTGTAATCGTACTTACCGGATGGTTCTTCTTCTACTTCTTCCTCTACTTGCTCTTCTACTTCTTGGTCTATAGGGACTCTTCTTTCTGATATATCTTGTACATCTTGAGACTCAATAACTTCACCCTTAGAAACTTTTCTAGATAAAACATTAAGGAAATCAATGACTTCTTGGTCTTTAGCAGCTTGCTCAAAAATGTTTCCTCTACCTAGTAAATTAGATAATTTGTTTGCCCACTTTTGAACAAATCTTTTAGCTGTAAGAGAAAGAGTTTTATACTCTGAAGCCAATATGCCCGTAAGCTCTGCTAAAGCTTCTTCACTTTGAAGTCCGTCAGGGTATTTAGCTTTATGCTGTTCAAGTCTAGATTTAAGCTTTTTGCTAATTCTTGCGCTGTTTTCAACGCTCTTTAGCATTTCGTCTGTAATAGACTGAATCTCATTAAGACCCAACTTATTTAAAAGAACGGCATGAAAAACCTCGTGAGCTACAGTTCTTACTGTTGCCTTGTCTAGATTTATATGAATCGTATTAGTGTCGAAATTAAACTGACCGCCTTGATTAGACTTTCGTTGATTCTGTTGAGACACATAACTTTCCTCGTTTTCATGCACCACCATCTTAACATTAGGGAAGTTCTTTGCTAGAGACTTCAATGCTAACTTAGCAGCCCTTACAACTCTTTTTTGTCTTGTTTTATCTGAAAACGGAATCCGTTTAGAGTTAATCTTATTGTCTAAAAGGTCGTTTAATGATTCTTGAGTTGATGGAGCTTGCTCTACTTCTTCTTGTTCTTGAAGTACTGAATCTCCCGTTCCCTCTTCTTGGCTGACTTCAGACTCTTGAACTTCCCCAGTGTCTTCTTGCCGTCCTTGCTCTTCAGTATCCAGACGTTCTTGTTCGGCAGCTTTCTGATCATCTTGCTTTTGTTTAAGTAGTTTTTCTTTTGTGGAATCAAATTCATCCTGTGTGTAAGGAGTTCCCTCGCCTCTTTCTTTGGCTAATTCATCTAAAACCTCTTGGTCGGAAACGGAAACCTCCTCTTCAATAACGTCTTCTGCTTTTGTATCTTGAGGCAAGAATGGCTTTATTTTATCAGCAAGTTCGGACATAAGTTTTTCTTGTCCAATACCCATCGCCTCAACCTTAACTTTTCCACTAGCAAGATTTCGCATAAACTCATCATTAGACATGCTTAACCTAGCCTCATCGTGAGTAAGTATATCAAACTGACCGTCAGGATACTTTACCATAAATACATCAACGTCTCCGGTCTTAACTAGCTGAGAAACTTGTTTTTCAAGACCCTTAACCTTTTCTTCAGCCGCCTTTTTCAACCCAGGATCTGATTGAGATTCAGCAGATGCTTTAGCAGCGTTAAGCTTCAAGTTCATCGTGGCTAATAAGTAGCTGTTCTTGTCGCTTAAATTATTTTCTTTTGCCGTTTCAATAGTAGACAAACTAATGTCAATAGCGGATGCAGCTTTAGTCGCTTGCTCTTCTGTTATTCTGCCCTCTCTAAGTTGAATGTTAACAAAAGCCCTAGCAAAGTCCTGACCATGGTTTACGGTCATTTTAAGAATAGCTTGCTCCATAGCCGCTTCACTAAGCTCTCCCATGTTTACTTTCATGGCAAGGGTTTCAGCTAAACTAGCAATTCGCTCTTCTTTAGTCTGTGTATTGGTATCCATTGCAGCACCACCACCACCCATAAGCATGGTTGTAGGTGCTACGTTCATCAATGTATTTTCAAAACCTTCTACACTAGCGTAATCAAATGCATCTGAAAGTTGCTTGTCATCAAATATTGCTTTCTCAAACAAACCTTGAGGGAACTCTTGACCCATTTCAGCAGCAGTCTCTATTACACCTCCGACAGCACCTCTAGTAAGAATGTTGTTTATTCCTACTTTGCTTAGTTTTACGCCAATATCTCCAAAGAAGGGTAGCATTTCTAGTGCGTACATAGGCATAAGCATAACCTGTCCGTTCAATGCCTTACTTGCAGCTTCTTCGGCTTTCTGAACACTTCCCGTTTCCTTAAACATTCGGTCATAAGTGTCTTGAGTAATAGACATTGTTTCTACTCCCCAACCAGCAGTACCAGCGGCTAATGTTGTAAGTGTAGCTGGCGCACCAGTACCCCCTGTAAGTGCGCCCACGCCAAAACTAGCAGCCAGCATAGGAGCCATTCCTCCTAAAGTATAACTTGTTGATTTAATTGCTTTTTTAGGATCAAGTAAATCTCCCCACTCTTTTATCTCAGTGTCTCCTATATCATAGTTCAAAGAAACTTGCTCAAAGAACTCCCCTGCATCATTCATGCCGAGACTCCTCATTATGTTCTTCATTTGACCAGACGCGCCCGATATTAATCCTGATATTCCTAAAGCACCACCAGTTAAAGGGGATCGCATAAATGCTCTAGCCTCCTTACTCACATTTTCAATATCCATAGCCTTATCTAAAGACTTAGCATATGCCTCCCTAAACCTGTCCTCAAGCATAGGGTTTATTGCTTTAGCCTTTTCTAAGTATTCAGCTTGAAACTGCTTTAATGCTTCGTCACGCTGCCTTTCAAATCTTTTATTTGCCTTGTTATTTATGGAGGCTACGTCTCTTGTATTGTCTGCAACGAAAGCATCGAAATTTGTTTTGTAGGAGTCATAAGCCGATTTCATTTCAGCATTGAAAGCATCTGCTTGTTCTTGAGTCCCTATCCAGTTACCATTAGCATCCATTAATGATGAATACTTTGATTCAATGGCATTTACAGAAGACTGATAACCTTGATTTATTCTAGAGGCATACTCATCAATTGGCATACCGTATTTCTCTTTAGCCAATTCTTCTAGCCTCCTAGAACTAGACGATTCAATATTATCTCTTAACTGATTCATCTGAATTGAGAAATCAGTTTCAAGTTGTTTTAGCCCTAACTGCTTTTTCACCTCGTCCTTAGATAGAAGTTGGTCAGCAGCCTCGCTAGGTTTTACTCCGAACATTTCCTCGTAAACCCCTTTCTCATATCTAGGCTTTACGGAGCCATACTTTTCTATAGCTCTTTCTTTGGCTCTTTCTGTAGTTGGTTCATACATGCCGCCCTCAAAAATCCTTTGAGCAACAGAGTTTAGCTTATCGCCTGTTACTTTAGATTGAGCAGCATCTTTTATCCTCTGAAAGAAATACCCGTCTTCTGGTAGACCATACCTCATAGCTTCTCGCCTGGCTAAGTCTCCTATTTTTTCTACATCAACTTCACCTGACTCGTTTAAAAAATCATTGTAGTTATCTCCTACATTTTTATTTACGATTTCTTTAATGTCAGGAGTTGTATCTTCAACAAGTTGATCAGACTTTTTACTTAAAGCTGCCCTTTCTGCTTTCAAAGATGCTAACCTTTTATTTCTTTGCTCAACTAATCCTCCCGTAGCATAAGACGCTCTGCCACTTTGAGATGGAGCTTCAATTTGAGATATCCTAGCATCTAAATCAGAAAGAGCTTTTTGGTTTTCTTCGTATAATCTAGCAGTTAATGATTTATCTTCATCGACAGGGTTCAATAAAGCCCCCAT
>Ga0099849_1001387_pt1 | contig 11345 bp, 11 predicted proteins | sample CB_VirMetaG_4_FD_78177 | JGI IMG/M metagenome (GOLD analysis project Ga0099849, IMG submission 78177) | Freshwater to marine saline gradient viral communities from Chesapeake Bay - CB_1508_1M Viral MetaG | ecosystem: Environmental > Aquatic > Marine > Coastal | place: USA: Chesapeake Bay... | reverse complement strand
CTTTATAAAAAGGTCCGTCGTTATTATGAAAACAATGGAGTAGTTTTTTCTGGTGATCCAATGGATGATTATGATATTTTAATGGAATACATTTATAATGATCTTGAAACTGTTGAAGTTGCTTAAGTAGTCATGCCTGGTTTCCAATTTCCAGTCAAAGAATTAGTGGCGATACTTAAGACCCTCAGAGGAGAGTTGCAAAAACTCTTCTTTTTTATTATAATATAAATTATAGTATATTCTATATAATGAAAATTGCTTTAATTACTGGAATTACTGGGCAGGATGGTTCGTATCTTGCAGAATTACTTTTAGATAAAGGATATGAAGTTCATGGTATAATAAGAAGATCTTCTTTGATTAATACTCATAGAATTGATCATATCTATTCACAATTAAAACTTCATTATGGAGATTTAACAGATTCTACAAATCTTATAAGAGTTATTCAACAAGTACAACCAGATGAAATTTATAATCTTGGTGCTCAAAGTCACGTAAAAGTTTCCTTTGAAATGCCAGAATATACTGGGCAAGTTGATGGTCTTGGTACTCTTCGTATTCTTGAAGCAGTTCGTCTTCTGGGAATGGAAAAGAAAAAAAGAATCTATCAGGCATCTACTTCTGAAATGTTTGGTGAAGTTCAAGAAATTCCACAAAAAGAAACTACACCATTTTATCCACGATCACCTTATGGAGTTGCAAAAGTTTATGGATACTGGATCGTCAAAAACTATAGAGAATCGTATGGATTACATGCAAGTTCTGGAATTCTTTTCAATCACGAATCCCCTCGCAGAGGAGAAACTTTTGTCACAAGAAAAATCACTAGAGGATTTTCACGAATTTCAACTGGGGAACAAAACATATTATATCTCGGAAATCTAAATGCAAAGAGAGATTGGGGACATGCAAAAGATTTTGTGGAAGCAATGTGGTTGATGCTTCAGCAAGATACTCCAGATGATTATGTGATTGCTACGGGAGAACAATATTCGGTACGTCAGTTTGTAGAAGAAGCATCCCCTTATTTTAATATGAACATTACTTGGGAAGGTGAAGGATTGAATGAGGTTGGTATTGATAAATATACTGGCAGAACGGTCATCGGAGTCAACCCTAAATATTTCCGACCTGCTGAAGTAGAGACTTTATTGGGTGATGCCACTAAAGCAAAGGAAAAACTAGGTTGGAAACCTAAGATCTCTTTTAAACAATTAGTTGAGGATATGTGTACTTATGAGCAATGAAATGTTTTATAAAATTGAATCTTGTAGAGTTTGTGGAAATAAAAATTTAATTACTGCACTTGATCTTGGAAATCAATACTTGTCTGGTATTTTTCCAAAAACAATAGATTTTGATATGTATAAAGGACCACTTAAATTGGTAAAATGTAATGAAGAAACCGGTGGTTGTGGACATGTTCAGTTAGAACATACTTTTCATCTTCCTACAATGTATGGTGATGAGTATGGATATAGATCTGGACTTAATAGTAGTATGGTTAAACACCTTAAAGAAAAGCATAAAAAGATTTCTGAGTTTGTTTCTCTCAATGAAAATGATATTGTAATCGATATTGCTGGTAATGATGGAACTTTCCTAGGGTTTTTCTCTGATAATTTACGTCTGACTAGTATTGATCCAACTTCTAAAAAGTTTGGCAAATATTTTTCTAGTCATGTGGATTATATTGCAGACTTTTTTAGTCAAAATGTTTATAGTAAAAAGTATGATAATAAAGCTAAGTTAGTCACATCTTTCTCAATGTTTTATGATCTTGAAGATCCTTGTCAGTTTGCAAGAGAAGTAAATTCTATTCTTGATCCTGATGAGGGTGTTTGGGTTTTAGAGCAGAGTTATATGCCCGAAATGCTTAGAGTTAATTCATTTGACACTGTATGTCACGAACACCTTTCTTATTATGGAATGAGACAGTTGAAGTACATTATGGACCAGTCTGGATTTAAGATTATTCAGTTTGAGTTTAATGATGTGAATGGTGGAAGTATTTCTATGATGGTTGCTAATCAAAATAGTAAGTATGCAGAATGCACCGAACAACTGAATGCTCTAATTCAGGAAGAACTTGATATTTCTCTTGACACTATGAAACCTTGGCAAGAGTTTGAAAAAAGAATTGAACAATGTAAAAAACAATTTTGGGATATTCTTGATTCGTTTAAAATGGATGGTTTAAAAATTGCTGCTCTTGGGGCAAGCACAAAAGGAAATGTAACACTTCAAACATGGGAAATTACTTCGGATGATATACTGGTTGTTGGTGATGTAAATCCCGACAAAAATGGATCTTTTACTCCTGGAACTTGGATTCCTATCTTGGACGAAGATAGTGTTCTTTCTGAATATGATGTATTTGTAATTCTTCCCTGGCATTTTAAAAACTTTTTTGTTAATAATCCAAAGTTTAAAAATAAAATTCTTGTTTTTCCATTACCTGTTCCTGAAGTTGTTCAATTTTAATTATGAATAAAAATTCTAAAATATTTGTCGCTGGACATAAAGGTTTGGTTGGATCGTCAATAGTTAGAACTCTTAAAGAACAAGGATATAATAATATTGTAACTAAAACACGTTCTGAACTTAATCTTTTAAATCAAAAAGAAGTTTTTGATTTTTTTGATCAAGAAAAACCAGAATACGTTTTTGATGCTGCTGCAAAAGTAGGAGGAATTTATGCCAACGATACTTATTCTGCAGACTTTATCTATGAAAATATTCAAATTCAGACTAATTTAATTCATGGTTCTTGGAGATCTGGAGTTGAAAAGTTTTTGTTTTTAGGATCTGTTTGTATCTATCCAAAGTTTGCTGAAGTTCCTGTAAAAGAAGAATCTCTTCTAACCGGATATCTTGAATCAACTAATGACGCATATGCTATTGCGAAGATTTCTGGGATTAAAATGCTTCAAGCATATAATAAACAATATAGATTTAAGTGTGTTTCATTAATGCCTTCTAATCTATATGGTATTGGTGATAACTTTCACCCCGATAATGGACATGTGATTCCTGCAATGATTACAAAATTTAATAATTCCAATGGAAAATCTGTAACATTCTGGGGCGATGGAACTCCTATGAGAGAATTTCTTTACGCAGATGATCTTGCGGATGCTTGTTTATTTGCCATGAATCATTTCGAAAATGCAGAACTGATTAATGTTGGTTCTGGTGAGAACGTAAGTATTGAGAGTCTTGCAAATATTGTTGCTAGTGTGGTGGGATATCATGGTGATATTCGATGGGATACTTCTCGTCCAAATGGAACACCAAATCGTCCATTAGATTATTCTAAAATGACTCAACTTGGATGGAAACCTAAACATACTTTGTATGAGGGACTCCAGAAAACCTACCAATGGTTTGTAGAGAATACTTTTTATGATAGTTTTAAATGAAATATTCTAAAGTTATTATTTGGGGTCACCCATTATATTCTCACACACATTCATATGTACATGAAGCATACTATAGAGCATTTAAGAGTTTAGATTATGATGTCTATTGGTTTCATGATGATGATTATCCAAAAGATTTTGATTACTCAAATTGTCTTTTTATTGGTGAGGGATTTGCAGATAAAAAAATACCAATTAATGATACAAGTTGTTATTTAATTATGTATTGTCCCTCGCCAATAAAATATCAAGGTGCGGGTAGATATATTGATGTAAGAATGTCTGCCGTTAATTTTAAAGATCATATTCAAGAATATTCTCTCGATAAAAATACTGCAACTAAGATTGGACCTGCTTGTTATTTTGTTCAAAAAACACCTGAAAAGGTTAAAGTTAAAAATGATTATGTAGATTATGAAATAGATGATTATGATAAACTATACATTGCTTGGGCGACGAATCTCCTTCCTGATGAGTTTGAAGAAGAAGATATTTATTTAGAAAGAGAAAATGCAATTTATTTTTTTGGAACTATTTCTCCTCATGGAATATGTGAAAATTATTCTAATTGGAAACCATTTTTAAAAGCATGTAATGATAATCAAATTAAATTCATTCATAACGATCCTTGGCAAAACCCAGTTTCGATGTCTGATGTAATCATTCACACACAAAAATCACTTTTGGGAATTGATATTCGTGGCCCGGAGCATTTAAAACAAGAATTATTAACTTGTAGAGTTTTTAAAAATATAAGTTATGGGCATCTTGGACTTACAAACTCTAAGGCAGTTTATGAAGAATTGGATGGAAATTGCATTTATAATTTTAATACCGAAGAATTATTTTATGATGGAATAAAAAATCTTAATAATTATAAATTAATTTCCGATGGGATGAATTTTGTTAAAGAAAATCATACATACATTAATAGAATTAATAGTATAATTTCAATCTTATAATAAAAATGATAAAAAATGTAACTAATATTGGTATTATGATGAGTTGCTTTGACGAGGTTGAGGCAGTTTCTTTTGCTATACAAGAATTAAGAAGATTTTATCCTGAAAATAAAATTTTTATTTTCAATGAAAGTAAAAAAGATTATAGTTTTTTGTTGGAGAAATATAAAAATATAAAAATAAAAAACGATGAAGATACAATGAGTTTTTATTATCAGTATCCTATACATGAAGTTTACTTGCTTCCAGAGTTTCAGGAAAAAATTCAAAAAGCAGTTTTAACTTTTCTGAATAGAATACACCAAACGATTGAATACAGCCAAGGTGAATATTTGCTATTGATGGATCCTGATGTATTAATTAGGGGAGAATTGAATATACCATCTAATGTTAATCTTTTAGGATCTCTTAGAAATAGTGGAGTTCCTCTATCTACGAAAAAAGTATTAGAAAGTGTTGAAGGTGCTATAATTATAGATGAATGGGGGGCAACACCTGGAATATTTAAAGTTAAAACTTTCCAAAAAGCATATAATAAGTTTATTTCAACTCCAAATCTATTACAAAAATTTACTCAATCATGGTATGCTTTTTATGCCCATGATATAATTATACCAATGCTATTTGCACTAATAGGAGAAAGGGAGCATTTAAATAATGATTTTACTGAATGTAATAGTGATATAGATTGGCAAACAAATAATAAAAAATTAGTTCATCACTATAAAAAATACTATAGTGATGTTGAGATTAAATTTCCATTTTTCAAAGAAGTATAAAATTTTATGAATGTCTTTATAATTAATAACTCCGCACAGAATTGTGGAGTTTATCAATATGGAAAAAGGTTTGGAAGTATTGCATCTAAATCTAAAAAATATAATTTTATGTATTATGAAGTAAATTCTGAAGAGCAATTTATTCAATTATATGAGATTCATAAACCTAAAGCAGTAATTTATAATTATCTTGCTGGGACAATGCCATGGTTGAATGGTAAAATAATTCAGACATGTAGACAACAAGGTGTAAAACAATATACAATTGTTCATAATTCGCACTATGATGGATTTGATTATTATTTGCACCAAAATCCATATCACCCACATGTAGATGATAGAAATTTTGCTTTAGCAAGACCTTTATTTGATTATCAATCTCCTAAAATGGAAAAGGATGATGATACCTTACATATAGGATCTTTTGGATTTGGATTTAAATGTAAACATATTGATGAAATTTGTAAAATTGTGAATGAACAATTCTATAATCGAAAAGTTCAAATTAATTTACATTTAACAGAATCTTATTATTCTCCAAATTGGGATACAATTGAAACAATAAAACAGGAATGTTTTAATCAGATTACACATGATAATATTAAATTAAATATAACTCATGATTTTTTGACTGATGAAGAAATGTTGAAGTTTCTTTCAAAGAATGATTTAAATATATTCTTTTATGAGAAGTATCCAGATAATTATTATAATGGAATTTCATCTACTATAGATTACGCACTTTCTGTTAAAAAACCATTGGCAATTTGTGAAAGTAATATGTTTTCGCATATTTGGGATGTTCAACCATCTATTTGTGTAGAAAATAATTCTTTACTATCAATTATCGAAAATGGATTTTCTCCTTTGGAAGAAAAATATAATTCGTGGACTAATGAAAAGTTTATAGATATTATAGAAAAAATTATAGAAAAAACAACTGAAGTTACTATGTCTCAATTTAATTCTGACGCTAAACAAGATCAATTTGTTGCAAATATTTTAAACTTTAAAAAGAATGGGTATTGTCTGGACATTGGTAGTCATCATTCAGTTAAGTCAAATAATACTTACTATTTTCAGGATTTGGAATGGGCATCAATTAGTGTAGAAATTGATAGTTTGTACAATCAAAGTTACTCTAGTAGAAAAAATGGAGTTCATTTAAACGAAAATGCATTACAAGTCGATTATAAAAAAGAGTTTGAAGAATATGAATTTCCAAAAAGTATAGACTATCTTTCTCTAGATGTTGATACTTTAAGTTTAGATGTCCTTAAAGTTTTACCTTTGGATGAATATAGATTTAAAGTAATTACGATTGAGCATGATGGATATCTTTATGGAGATAAGTATAGAGAACCTCAAAGAAGTATTCTTAATTCTCATGGATATCTTCTACTTTGCTCAAATGTTTATGTTGAACAACCTGGATATGAAGGAAAAGAATTTCCATTTGAAGATTGGTGGATAGATCCGTCAGAATTTGATAATAAATTGATTGAAAGAATCAAATGCGATAATACACTTCCCTCAAAAATTATTTCTAAGTTTTAATTTATTTAATATTGTATTGGTATAATGAAAAATAAATTTTGTTTAGTTACTTCTCTTTTTAATATTGAAAGAGAGAAAATGGATGGAAATGATGGTAGGTCTTGGGATAATTATTTAATGTGGTTTGAAAAAACTCTTCAACTAAAAAGTCCTATGATTGTTTTTTGTGAAGATAATTTAATTGAATTTATTGAAAAAAGAAGAAATTATCCAACAAAAATAATAACACATAACGTTTCAGAAATTCCTTATTACTTCTTAAAAGATAAAATTCAAAAAATAATTTCTTCCAAAGAATATCAAAGTAAAATAGGTGTTCCAGAAAGAATTGAATGTAAGAATCCAATGTATAATATTGTTCAATACTCAAAATTTAAATGGTTGGATCGAGCAATAGAACTTAATACATTTAATAGTAAATATTTTTTCTGGATTGATGCCGGAGCTTCTAGACATTTTGATGGATTTGATACAAATAATAGTTTTCCAAGTCAAGAAGCTTTGGATGCATTAGATCAAATAGGTGAAAAGTTTTTACTCCAAATGAATATGGATTTTTATCAGGATCTAGTACAATCTAAAACTTTAACAGAAGAATACTTATGGGATGCTAGAGCATTTACATGTGGATCTTTTTTTGGTGGAGAACTTGAATCGGTTAAAAAAGTAAATAATGAAATTGATAATATTTTTATTAATAAAATGATTAATAAGGGACTTGTCAATACAGAACAAACTGCATTAGGATATCTTTTAAAGACACGACCAGAGTTGTTTGTTGAATATAGAAGATATAATGGCAAGCATATGGATATGTTTACAGAACTTTCTTGAGAAAAATTAAATGAATATTGCATTTATTGGTCCTGGTATTATGACTATTCCCCCTGATGGATGGGGCGCTGTTGAAATGTTGATTTGGGACTATGCAACAATTCTTGGAGAACTTGGTCATACTGGAGTAATTATTAATACTCCAGATAGATCTCAAATACTTGAAGAATTAAAAGAAGATAAATTTGATATTATCCATCTTCATTATGATGTTTTTCATGATATTATTCCAGAAATTTTAAGTACAATTCCTGGTAAGTTAATTGTATCAAGTCATTATCCATACATAAATTACCCAAACATGTGGATGAAGCATAACTATAATTCAGTAATGCAAAGTTATGTAAATAATAAAGATTTTTACATTTTTTCATCAACTCAAAATGATATTAATACTTTTGTGAAATTTGGTGCTGATGCAAATCATTGTTGGTTAAGTAGATTAGGAGTTCTTCCAGACTCTTATCAATTTGATAAAAATGCAACATATGATCGCACACTTTCTTTCTCTCAAATTTGTGATAGAAAACGACAATACCTTATCCAAGATTTTGATAATATTGACTTTATTGGTAGAATGGAGTATGGTAAGTTTAGTAATATGAAAAATTATAAAGGAGAAATGTTAAGAGAAAAATTAAATACCGAAATTACTAAGTATTGTAATTTTACACTTTTGAGTTCTGTTGAAAATACTACACCATTGGTTGTTAAAGAAGCACTTATTTGTGGATTGGGAGTTGTAGTTTCGGAACAAGTATCTGTAGAATTGGATACAAGTTTAGAATTTATTGATGTAATTCCGGAGGATAAGATTGTTGATCTTTCTTATATACGGGATGTTTTGGAAAAAAATAAAGAATGTTCTTTAAATAGTAGAAATAAAATTAGAGAATATGGAATTAAAACATTTGGACTCTCAAATATTTTAGAATTTGAATATGTTCCTAAACTACAGTCTATATTATGAAAATTAGTATCATTGGGCCAGCAACTCAAATTCCCCCAGTTGGTTGGGGTGCAGTTGAAAGTTTAATCTGGGATTATAAACTTTCATTAGAAAATTTAAGACATGAAGTTCAAATTATAAACATTTCAAGTCCAAGTGAAATCATTCAACGTGTAAATGAATTTCGACCAGACTTTGTTCATATTAATTATGATGATTGGATTATACTTTATCCTTACATTCAGTATCCTTGTGCAATAACTTCTCATTTTGGATATATTGAACGACAAGATATGATGAATGGGTATGTAAATATTTTCAGACTTTTTCAAGATTATCAACCAAATATATTTTGTTTATCTGAGAATATCAAAAAAGTTTATAAACTCTTAGCTAATGTTCCAGAAAAAAAATTATATATTAATCCAAATGGTGTAAATTCTTCTTTATTTAAAAAAACTAATAATCCAAACTATCCGGATAGAAGCATTTATTTGGCAAAAATAGATTATCGTAAAAGACAGCATTTATTCCAATCTATTGATTCTCTTTGGTATGCTGGCAATATTGCGGATTCTAGATTTAATACAAATAAAAATTATCTTGAAGAATGGGATAAAAATACTCTCTACAATGAATTAACAAATTATGGAAATTTGGTGCTATTAAGTGATGGTGAAGCACATTCTCTTGTATTAATGGAGGCACTTGCTTCTGGACTTGGTATTGTAATTAGTGAATTTGCAACAGCAAATCTTGATTTAGATAAAGAATTTATTGATGTAATTCCTGAAAATAAAATTGGTGATATTGAATATATTGAATCTGTTATCTTAAAGAATAGAGAATATTCAGTTTCACATCGTGAAGAAATTATTAAATATTCAAAGCAATTTAGTTGGGATAATATTCTTAAAAACTATTATATTCCAAACGTAGAAAAAGTTATAGGAGCCTCATGATTGGATTTAATTCATTAGGACAACTTGGCAGACTTGGAAATCAAATGTTTCAATATGCATCTCTAAAAGGCATTGCTACAAATCGTGGATATAATATTTGTATTCCAAAATCTAAAAATCAAAATGAATGGACAGATCATCAATTGAATTCCGTGTTTAGAATGTCAACTTTGACATCTTTAAACTATCAATATATTGATATAGATCGTCCAATTGTTGCTGAAGAAACTTTTTCTTTTGATAAAACACTATTTGAAACTTGTCCAGACTGGGTAACTCTTCAGGGATTTTTTCAGTCAGAGAAATACTTTAAACATATTCGTAAAGAGATATTGACTGACTTTCAGTTTCATGATAATATTCTAGAACCTGCAAAACAGGTTGTTTCTAACTGGACTAAACCGGTAGCCCTTCACGATCGTAGAATGGATTATGTTACTAATCCAAATCATACGGTTTTGCCAATTGAATATTATGAACAGTCTTTGAATATGTTTGATGATGATAGAGAAATTATAATTTTCTCTGATGATCCAGAGTGGTGTTTAAATCATAGTCTGTTTAGTGGTGATAGGTTTATGGTTTCTCAAACTGAAAATAATGCTTTAGATCTTTGTCTTATGTCTCTTTGTTCTGCACATATTATTGCTAATAGTTCTTTTAGTTGGTGGGGTGCATGGTTATCGAATAGTGAAAAGGTTGTTGCTCCTTCTGGTTGGTTTAAAGGTTCAAACAATGAGCATTTAGATACTAAAGATTTAATTCCTGAAAATTGGGTGATAATTTAATGAAAGTCGCAATTGCATTTATTGGAACATCTAAATACCTAAACTTTTTTCCACAGTATTATGAAAAGATTCATGAGAATTTTCTTCCAAATACGGAGAAGACTTTTTTAGTATTTACTGATGGAGAAGGAGATTTCCCAGAAGATGTTAAAGTATATCCACAAGAACACCTTGACTGGCCATATATCACGCTTACTCGCTTTGAGATTCTTAACAAATCCAGAAAAGAAATTGCTAACAATGACTGGTTGGTTTTCCTTGATGCTGATACTCTCGTTATTGATAAGGTTTTAGAGGAAGACTTTTTCTCAGATAAACCTTTGTTTGGTGTTTGGCATCCTTGCCATAATCTTGGAATGTCCCCACATAATAAACTTCCTGGTGCATTTGAAACTAATCCATTATCTCTTGCATATGTAGATACTAAAAAAGAACTTCCTACGGTATACTATCAGGGATGTTTGTGGGGGGGTAAAGTCCCAGAAGTTTTTGAAATGATTGATGAACTTCAAAATAGAGTCAATAAAGACCTTGAAAAAAGTGTTGTTGCAGTTTGGCATGATGAAAGTCACTTAAACAAATATTTTATTGAAAATAGCAATAAAGTGAATCTTTTGGGACCAGAATATGCTTATCCTGAAGTATTTGACCAATATTGTAATTTTTTTCCAAAAATAATTCACTTATCAAAAGATAATTCAAAATATCAAAAATAATGGATAAAAATAAATCATTATACAAATTGGAAAACTTCGGTCCCATATATTATCTTAATCTTGATGGTCAACCAGAAAGAAAAAAATATATGGAAGATCAATTTCAATATTGGGAAATTGAAGATTATACTCGTATATCTGCTTATGATGGTAGGGGAGATGATTTGAGTGATATTGTCAAAGGTAGATACCCAGAAATGATAAGTTCTGGAGAAATTGGTTGTGTGACATCTCATTTAAAAGCAATAAAGTTTTGGTATAATAATTCTAATAGTCCTTATGCAATCATTATGGAAGATGATTGTGATCTTTCTGTTGTGAATTATTGGAATTTTACTTGGAAAGATTTTATATCAAAAGTTCCTTATTGTTG
>Ga0099849_1001386_pt1 | contig 11349 bp, 14 predicted proteins | sample CB_VirMetaG_4_FD_78177 | JGI IMG/M metagenome (GOLD analysis project Ga0099849, IMG submission 78177) | Freshwater to marine saline gradient viral communities from Chesapeake Bay - CB_1508_1M Viral MetaG | ecosystem: Environmental > Aquatic > Marine > Coastal | place: USA: Chesapeake Bay... | reverse complement strand
GCAAAATCAGTAACAGCATCAGTTACACCGGATACTGCACTTTTAATTCCTTTTGTAATAGATTTAACAAATCCACCTAAACCATATTGTTGTCTTAAACTTGCAATACCCCCATTCATAAATTCATCTCTAGGATTAGGGGGTAACATATCCATCATCTTATATGGATTTTCCATTGTATTAATTATACGTCTAGCTTCATCAGTGGTAACACCGATTCGGTCTGCTAAATTTGTAATTGGATCTTCATATACATTAGGAATTGTCCCATTTGCATATAATTGTCTCTCCATCATTCCACGTGATATCATAATTCCTTATTAATTGTTAACAATTGGGCAGGCGAAATAGTCCTGAAATACTTTACTTTACTTGTTTTTGTCGGATTCGTCAACTTTCTTTGTCCTAATCAAATCATCATATAAACGACCGGTATATAGATGATCTCCGACATGAGTAACATCATCTAATATATATCCATAACATTTACCACCTATTTTAGCCCATAAACGACAGAAGCCAAAATCCTCACCATAATAGTTCTTTGTTTCTGGGTCATGAATACAGTCAAAAAAGTTGTAGAAAAAAGGTCTAATTGTTTCTTTACCATTAATAATGGTCGGTTGTTGTATTTCTTTTTCTGGAAAAGCTTTTATTAGTTTATCAAAAACTTCTCTTTTAATTAACATGCATCCTGTAGGTGCATGAGATAATTCAATAACTCCATCATTACATTGTATCTCATCTTTATTAGGAACTTTTAATGGAAAAGTAAATCCTGATCTAGAAAGTTCTTCAGAATTAGCTATCTCACCTTTATTAACTCGGTTAGTCATTTTTTCCCAATTCAATGTTTTTAATGGATAAGGTGCAGCGATAAGTTCTTTATCTCTTTTAATCATTTCCATAATGGTTTGAAATTTAAATTCAATATCAGAATCAATAAATAATAAATGAGTATATTTTTCAGGTGCTTCTAAGAACTGTGACACACATAAATTTCTACCTTGTGTAACTAAAGAAGATTTAATTAAAGAAAAAGAACACAGTATATTTTCTTTCATACAATTTTTTTGAAACTCTAATAAAGCTCTCGCATAATGAACCGATACTTCTGAATGCACAGGTGTTGCTACCATAATTCTAATTCCTGATTGTTTAATTTCTATAACTCTTTCAGGTTGTTTATCAACCCAAATAGGTTCGTTAGCTTTTTGCATCTGTTATTCCTTTTAAAAATTTAATCCATTGATGTCCAATTTTTTCCCAACTATAAAATCGTTGAACATATTCTATTTGAAATTTTAAATGACTTTTTATTTTCTCGTGCTCCAAGCTGCTCGCTGCGGCCTCAATGGCATAAGCAAAATTTTGTGCAAGATTAATATATGATTTTTGATAGGGAATGTAAGCTGGAAACTCGGCACAAGTTTCATATAAAGCTCCATAATCGGTTGTAATACAATACAGTCCTGCGGCCATTGCTTCGAGAGCCGAGATGCAAAAGGTTTCTTCCCAAATGTTGGGATAAGCAAAGATATCATAATCACATAAATGTTCTCTAATATATTCATTAGGTTTATAACCAATGTAATTGACATTCGGTAATTGTTTAGCTTGATCATATAAAGCTTGATAATCTTTATCGTTTTGAGCTTTAAAGCTATCCCCATAAACTTGTGTGGATGAATAAACATCGAGTTCGATATTAGGATTCTTAATGTATTGCATGGCTGCTAGCATCACGTTGAGTCCTCTCCAAGGTGTAGGATGAAAGATGAGTTTAATTTTCTTTTTCTTTTTAGGTTTTCTAGGTTTAATATCTGCTACACCATTTTTAATCACGACCGATCGATCAGTTGGGATATCAAACGCCATTCTAAATTTTTCATAATTCCAATGTGAATTAAAAACATACCAATCATATTTAGAATGATTGGATTTATCTTTAAACCAGGGAGCTAGATTGGGTTGATCATAAGAATTTTTTTGCCAAAGAACATTTATTTTATCTTTAGATAAAGGAATCTTTTCAGGAACAGACGTTGTAATCTGAACTTGATCCAGTAATTGTTTATCAACATATCTTTCTAGGAACTCAAATTGAAGTTCCGTTCCACCACGTGGTTTCATAATTTCTATTTGTTGCTGCCAAATAATTCTAAATTTGCAACAGTAATTTCTACATCTCTCCTTATATCTTCTTCAGTTGTATCTGTATTGGGATCTTCTACATCTGCTTTAGCAGCTGCTTCGGATTCATAAATTGTATCGGTTTTTTTATTTTTAATAATAATTTTGCTCGGACAATCAATAATAGGAACTTCTTTACCATTGATGGTGGTATAACCTTTAATCGTCTGGTCTTCTAATTTTAAATCATCAGCCATTTTGATCCTCTCTACTTATTTCTAATATTGATAATGTTGCACTTATACCAGATGTATTAGTAGATTCAAGAGTTACATAATCATTGTCTTCTAAAATAATAGGTCCTTTTGCAATATTACAAATGGTCGGTCCAGTAATGGATGCATAAGCAATTTGATAACTTGTGGTTACACTAGAATCATAAACCGCTGCTTTTAATACTTTAGATCCAGATTCGTTTGTAATTTGTATATTTTGAACAATCGCATTTGCATTAGACGGACAAGTATATACCGTCACTGCGTTTGTTGTGCTTGGATCATAGAATGCGTTTTTATAAAAATTTGCCATTATGTTAAATCAACCCATTTTAATGTACCACAGATGTCGTCTCCATTTGATGCACCTTTAGCACATAGTGTTATTGTATCAGAAGCTCCAGCAATCGTTTGGCCTATTTGATAAGCAAAGTTAAACCCATCTTGTGCAAAACTTAAACTGTTTGCACCTTTACCAGATAAGTACGCTTGACCAATAATAGTTCCACCCGTAATCGTTGTTGTTCCTGTTAAATCATATTCTACATTATCAGAATAACTTGTATATGAAAATGCTGTACTTGGTGTAGCATTTCTAATTAATCTTATTTCAAAATCAGAATTAGATATAGCTGATGCTGCAACATCTATAGGAATAATAACTGCATAAGGTCTTCCTGATTTAATTCTTATCGTTGCTAAATTATAAAAAGTTCCTGCGGTTGTTAAATTAACTCCACTCAATGAAGCTGTTCCTATAGATTGTCTTAAACCTTGAGGTGCATAACCACCTTCACTCATTGCAGAAGAACATACTTGTTGTAATGTTGCTGCGCCTGATATGGTTCCTGTAGTTTCTATTTCATATCTTATGGGCAGGTTTGCGGTTTGTATATAAACTGTATCTAAATTATTTGCATTTTGAAAGGTATGAGCAACAATATATTTACCATCAATAATAAATCCAACTCTTACACTTCCCATTCCTAACCATTCATAATCTGTAAACATAATGGTTGCTTTAGTTGGATTCAAATCATATCCACTTGCACCTGTGCCATCTAACTTATCACCATTCCAAGATGATTGACTTATTTCTTCTGCATCAACAGAAGATCCTGAAGTATAAGTTCTTCTTACAATTTGATATTCAGTTCCTGTATCTTTAAAAAATATTCCATTGTTTGCATCAAAAACTCCAACTTTTTGAATTAAGTTTTCTTCTTGAGCATTCATCACAAATGTATTTAATATCAATAATGATTTACCGGGTTGATAAGACATAACTCTTTTTGACTGTCTAATCACTTTATCACCACTAGCTGTGGTTACATTTAAATTAACTGTAGATTTTGCTGATGTATAGGTAACTGTCCCTGATCCTGTTAAATCTTCATCAAACGTAGCACTTTCTTTAGACATTACATTTGAAGAATCAAATAATGTTAAAGGATTAGATACTCTTAATCTTCCAAATGCATCGTAAGCGGTAGATCCATCTCCACCACCAATAACTGTTGGTTCTACATTGACATTATTGCATCCTTGACTCATCGACTAATAAACCAGTTAAACCTTTCTATTTCTTGTTTAAATTCTTCTTGAAAAGAAAAATTTAATTGATTTTTCATAGTATTAAGTGATTCTAATATTTGTCTTTGATTAGATACATCATATTCTTCTTTAGGTTCAGGTATGTATGCATCAATTCTAGCCATTATCTTCTTCCATCAGGTTGTAAATCTAAACGCATGGTTCCATAGCGCCAAGTTTGATTAATACTATCATTTTCTATTTTAATACTCATCAATCTAGATCTTGCTCTTGTATCCACTTTATCAGTGGATGAATTTATAGTAAAGGGTCCAAGACTCGAACTTGAGGATGGATCTGTTGGATAGTTTCTTAAATTTAATGTAATTTTAGCATTACCTGTTAAGACTTTAAAATCAGGTACAAATCTTCTAATTTTAAGTAAAAATTCTGCATCACCTTGATCATGTAAACTAAAGTCTCCTGATTGAATATAAGCATCAATTGAATTCGTTACCCCTGCAGGAGTAAGTTCATTATTACCTATTTCATGTTCATAATAATTTGTTGCACCTAGATCCGCAGTTGCCCCTTGTATGGTTGGAAAAGATGGAATGGTATTAATTTTAAATTCAGTTGCATAAGGTGCATCATAAACAGCACTATCGGCATAGGTCGATCTTGCTAATGTTCCGGTGGTCCACGTTTGTTCAACAAAGTTATAAGTCACACAACGATCAATTTGAAAAGTTGATGCCGATGGATAGAACCAAGTAATTTCATTATATAAAGAATTATGTCCTGCATAAGTAATCTCACCTCCTACATAATTTATCCCAGGTGCACCATCATTAGTAGTAAATACAAAGTCTTCAACTAAACAAGGAATGGTTTTAACGGTTCCATCATAAGCAAAAAAACCTCCTTCATTAGACATCCAATACACGACACCATTTGAATAAGCTAAGGCATGTTTACCTAACAATCCACAGTTAGAACCGACTTGTCGAACAGAGAACGTAAATGGAGGTCCAACGAATTGAATCACATAGGCTGAAGTATCGGTTAAAACAAAAATATAATCTTTTGCAACAACAGCCCCTACAATTTTAGATCCACTGTCTAATCTAAATGTACCTGCAGTATTGGTTGCAGTGGGTTGATAAGTTGAAGGTTCTTCTTGATTTGAAAATCTAACAAATAGTCGATCTTGTGTTGAAGGTGTACCGATAGTTGTTTCTGTTCCAAAATGAAATAAATGTCTATCTCGATCGGATACTAAAGTCATAATAGAAGCCGTTGGATTACTTGCAAGAACCGTTGCTCTTGTTTCTAAAGCTGTACCCGATACGTTGATTGGATCCCATTCAAATGTTTTACCATTTTGAATAGTTGCAATAAGTTTTTGTCCATAGTTATCGAGTGACCAGCTTCCCGCTTCGAGTGTTACTTGTTGAGTTGTTCTTGCTGTACCCCATGTACTTGCTCCCCATGTTGATACTCCCCAACCATAACCATATGTTTCTAGGTTAGGACCAATAACCACATAAGGTAATAAATCTAAAGTTCCATTATTCGTAACCGATCCAGTCGATTCTGCTGAAGGCATTTTAATCGTAAACGTGCTTGTGGTCGGAACGGTTTGTACTTCAAATACAACATCATCAAAATCAGCTGCGGTATAACTTGTACCTGAAAATGAACCTGCATTTTCAAATGTAACTAAATCACCGATGGCTAAATTGTGTCCAGACGGTGTTGTAATGGTCACAATATCAGAAGTTAACGTTGTTGTAATATCACAACCTGTTTGACTTTTATCTGTATCAATAGGTGTAATATCAAAAAACTGACCCTCATAATAAATAACGAGTAACTTATTTGTTCCAATCGCTGCATATTTTCGTCCATCTAAATCAGAAAAAGTATGCTGAGCTCTTGCTGCTCCTGCTAAAGTAGAGTTAACTAAAGCTTGCCAGCCACCTATTTTTTCAGGTAGTCCATAGCGAAATCTAACAAAGTCACCATCAATCCATTGTCCTTCGGCTCCGGATTCTGTGATTTGTTTATTAAAGCCAGGTTTTATATTAATCAATCGTAATGGCATTGCGCCACTATATTATACTTTTATGCCCGATGGAAGACCTAACATAGGTCGTTTATCAAACTTATTTGATTCACCAAACTGACCATTTCTATGGTTGTAATGTAAGAATACTTGACCACATAAGTTCCCTTGAAACTCGTCTCTCCAATGTTCTAACTCGCAGCCAGAATAAACTAGCATGTCGCCAGGTTCTAAATCGACTTTAGTTCCTGGATTGTTTTGACCACCGGATCCATCAACATAAATAGGCCAAGGATCGCCCCCTAAATTTAAAGTGGTTGATATTTCACAGCTCGGTCTGTCCTTGTGTCTTTCTAAAACAGAACCTTTTTCATAAACTCTTGCATAAGAATAGGTTGGAACTAAATCTAAATATGTTTTTTCTTTCATAATCGGTAAGACTTTAACCAGTAAAGTTTCCATAACAAAATCTCCATAATGAGAATAAACATTAGGTACTTGTGGATCTTTAAAAGTTCCAAGTAAACTAGATTCAGAATGTATATTATTTTTATACATAAAACCTACAGCATCTCTTTTTAATAAAAAATAATTAAAACAAAAATTAGCAAGTTCATAAGATATTGCATTTTTAATAACTTGATATTTTTTCTGTTGAAAACTCATTTATTTTTTCTTTCTTGTATAAAATTAAAACTTACTGATATTCTATTATCCTCGGATTGATTCATATTCACACCATGTCTTAAAGACGAAGGAAACATAATACATCTTCCTACCATAGGTTCATAGGTTACGGTTGACCATTGATAACTATGTTTTTGTTTATTATATTTAGGTACCACCATTGTAGAAGCTGTTCTTGGATCCTCTAAGTATAAGGTTCCTGATTGTTCAGGTGCTTTAACATAATAGACACCTGACCATAATGAATTAGCATGGTTATGAGATTTGTTATAACCATATTTAGGATTTATGTTTGCCCACATATTTCCTAAAACAGGTTCTCCGTTTAAACCTTCTTCTTGATAAATTGAAAACTGTGCCTCAAAAAGTTTTTGTGTTAATAAAGTAAATTCTTGTTTTTCATACATATTATCTTTTGAGTGCCAACCATTAACATTTGTTTTTTGTACTCCAGGGTCTTCTTGAGACCATTTTAAAATAGCTTGTTCAACTTGTTGGTTTTGTGATTGATCTAATAAGTTATCAAATACATAAATAGGTGTTGCAAAAAGTGTTTCTTTAATCATTTAAAAGGTGTTCCTCCAAACCACGCGACTAGAGATTTTCTAACACCTCTTGTCACAGGCATGACTCGATGTCTGATAAAAGATGCAAAAAAGATAGCATGTCCTCTTTTAGGTCTAGCAATTCTTCCTTCTTCCATAAGTTCCAATCCTCCTCCTTCAAACTCTGAAGGATCAGATAATAAACAAGTCATAGATATTTTTCTTACAGGAGGCTCTCCACTCATTTGAAAATCAGAATCCATATGCCAATTATAAAATCCACCTGGCTCATAAGTTGTAAATTGAGTTTGTTCTGTAATTTGCATTCCTTCAAAACCAAAATGATTTTTATTAACTTTATGCATCCACGTCTCTAAAACATGATACATAGGTGGAAGTGCTTTAGGAGGTATCCAAGAAATAAAAGAAGATCTTACATTTAAATTTTTTTCTCCATTACTTCCTCCACCAATAACTCCATCTTGTCTAGGTTGAGACATTCCCGCTTTTATAATTTCATCGCATTGTTGTGGAGTAAAAATAGGACTTGTTGTTTCTACAATATATGATTTCCATTTAGGTTCTGATATAGGTTTTATTTCTATCATTCTGCTCCTCTATTCTTTATGGGGTTATATATTACATCGCAGTTTGCTGCAAGAGTTCGTCTTGTTTCATTTGTTCCATTAAATGGATAAACACAATGTCTCATATCATACGGAAAGACATAAAAATCTCTAAGTTGCATGGGAGGTTGATAATCAATTTTTGCAAATTGACCATTTGCTGCACCTAAAATTGCTAATTTTCCATTTTGAGGCATGTCTTCAGAAGAATATTCAACACCATAAGTTGAAGGTAATTTTAAAATCATCACAGAAGATAAACCTGTAAACTCCGTTCCTTGATGTACATGTACTGGATTATATTCATTCGCTTTCATTTCATTAATCCAAATGCTTTCAAAATGCATTTTATAATCTCGTATTCTATTAAATTCTAAATAATGTTTATAAACTTCTATAAACCATTTTTTTATATTTTGAGGAATAATATTAAACTTAGGTATACCTGTTTCTTTTAAACCATCGTAAAAAAGAGTTTTTTCACTATTAATTTTACCTACAAGTTGTTTATTTGCAGAGGGTAATGTATCATAATTTTTTTCATAAATTTCATTAATAGAATTAAATATATCAAGGGGAACTTGATATCTTAGAACCGATTGTCCTAAAAAGACAACATTAAATTTCATAAACGCTATTCTGGTTTACCGATTGTTTTTGTTTCTTTATTTTCTATTGTAGGTTTACTTGAAGATGTATTTAGAACACCTTCTTTTTCTAAACGCTTTAAGGTTTCAACTTGAGTTAATACATTGAAAACTTCAGGTTGAGACGAACCATCAGTTAATGTTTTAGCTTTGTTGTTCATTCTAATTTTATACATTTCAGCTTGATGCGTATTTACATTTTCCTTATCAAAAGAACCATCGTCATTTTCTTTTTTTAAATAAGACCACATATTAATTTCTCTCATTCTATCTTTAGCAACAAGTTCCATGTTTGCTTTTGCATATATTTTTTCTTCTAATTCAATTTGCCAAAGTTCTTTTTTTAATTCATCTTTTTCTTCTTCTATTTTTCTTTTTAATTTTTTAATTTTAACTTCATTTCTTCTATAATCAAAAGACATTTGCATAAGCTGTTCAAAGTGAACAACTTGTTCTCTTACGGCTTGCCAGTATTTAGCTGCTTTAGTTGGAAATTTAAAATCACTAAGTACGGATATTCGAGCTTCTGTATCTGTTCTAAAAATTTGTCTTTTTCTCCATGCATCTTTTATTTCAGGAGTTAATTTTCTAAATTCATCAACTTCTTTTTCATCAAGAATATTAGTTAAATGTTTTTCTTCTTGATCTAAAAGATTTTGAATATTTCTTTTTTCTGTATCGGACATTACTTTCTATATACGCTATTTAATAATTAAATCAAGAGTCAGTAAATGTTACTGTAGAAGGAACACCTATTCCCCATTCTTCTGTAGCAGTTCCACCACCTGTTCCTCCAAATATCGTATGGTCTGAATTTGATGTCGTGTTTTTTGTACAACCCATATCATATCGTCCTGTGTTAATAGGACTAGTTGCTGTCCAAGTTGATCCATCATATTGATGACTTATGGTATTTACTCCAGCTCCACCTGGTGTGTAAGAAGGTCCTGTATATCCTCCTGCAATAACTCCTGAGGTTTGTGCACCCCCTCCTTTTGTATTTGCATTTTGTATATATCCTGCTCCAGGAATAGTTGTCCAATTTGTTCCGTCATATTCATAAGTCGCATCATCGTAGGCAGGTGAAGATGGAGCATCATAACCTCCAGCATGTACAGCGGCAGTTTGAGTACCAAAACCTCCACCTGCAGATTCAGCGCTTACCATACTGTTTCCTGAAGTCCATGTACTTCCATCATATTTTTCAGTAGCACTTGTTGCAATGTAACTTTGTGCTGGGTTGGTTCCTGTTCCTCCAAAAATTAAACCTGCTGTTTGAGTGCCAGCCATCGAGCCATAATTTCTTGATGTATTTAAAGTTCCTGGTGAATTTGTAAACGTTGATCCGTCATATTCTTCTGAAGCATTTAAAATATTATTACTTCCTCCTTCACCTCCTGCTGTTAAACCTGCTGTTTGAGTCCCTGCTCCATCAAAATCACCTCTAGGTGATGTATTTAAAGTCGCTGGAACTGTTGTCCAAGCCGAACCATCATATTCTTCTGTAGAAGCGTTTTCTGCTGATACAGCTGCCGTTTGAATACCAAAACCTGTAGGAGTACCTTTACCTGTATTCATCGTTCCTCCCGTTTGCCAAGCTACAGTACCTGGAGTGCCTACCTGTCCTTTTAAAACATAACTTGTAGAATTAAACCAAACTTGTCCTACAATAGGATTTGTAGGATCAGATGCAACTTCTACAATGGGTATGCCTTTAATTGTTTTATAATTTATTGTCATTAGCTTGTCGTTACCGTTTTAACTGTTTGAAAAGGTGTTGTTGTAAAATCATAAGTTTGAGTTGCTGGACTCGGGCTGATAAAATATGAGAATCCATTTGAACTACCACTTCCTTTATTTCCTGTTTGAGATCGAGTACCTACAGGAGTGACAAGTGGAGAAGTTGAATAAGCCGTTCCATTCCAAGTACCCATAACATCGACTGTCGAACTACCTGGTTGTGCACTTCCTCCAAAAATTAAAGCATCACTATCATTTCCTGACCAACCTGTATAAGCTACATCTTGGGGATAAGTTGCGGGATTCGTTGACCATGTACTTCCATTGTATTCAGCCGTTATATTAGGTTGACCTGCAGGTGTTCCTCCACCTGATATACTAACCGTAGCTGATTCAGGTCCAGCACCATAGGAACCAAAAGTTATTTGAGGATAATTAGGCGCTGAAGTCCAATTCGTTCCATCATATTCAAAACTTGCATCTGTTTTTGCTCCAGTCGTTGGGCCTGTATACCCTCCCCATCTTAAAGCTGCAGTCTGTATTCCTGATGAAGCAGAAATAACATTTCCTGTTGGAATATTATTTACCGAAGTCCAATTAGTCCCGTCATATTCTTCTGTTGCTTGTGAATAAGGAGGTGCTAAACCTCCACCACTAACAACCATAAAAGCTGTTTGAGTTCCTGTTCCTGAAATTCTTCCTCTATCTGTATTTAAACTATTTTGACTTGACCAAGTTGAACCATTATATTCTTCAGTTATTTGGTTTAGAGGAGATCCTGGTGATAGACTTGATCCAACTGCAATAGATGCAGGAGCTTCTCCTGCCATAACAGCACCTTCTGTTCTTCCTGTATTAAAAGTACCATCCGTTGCCCAACCGCCAGCTGAAAAACCTACATACTTTACTGCTTCAGCGGTAGAATTATACCATACATCACCTGTAACTATTGCACCTGGAGCTGGATCAGAAGCTCTAGTCTCCAACAATCTTCCATGTATTTCAGTATAATTTATAGTCATTGCTCTCCTTAAATTGGTAAAATAATTTTTTTAGGTTCTAAATGACCTAATACATCTGATCCTTTTTCTTCTT
>Ga0099849_1001385_pt1 | contig 11350 bp, 7 predicted proteins | sample CB_VirMetaG_4_FD_78177 | JGI IMG/M metagenome (GOLD analysis project Ga0099849, IMG submission 78177) | Freshwater to marine saline gradient viral communities from Chesapeake Bay - CB_1508_1M Viral MetaG | ecosystem: Environmental > Aquatic > Marine > Coastal | place: USA: Chesapeake Bay... | reverse complement strand
CTCAGAGTCTAGTTTAACATTCTTTAATTGATACTGAGCAACGTTTGTTGTTCCAGTTGCAAATGCAATTGTCAAGCTATCGATAAATCCGTCATCTGCGATGATGTCGTGAATAGCTTGTTGGTTTTGAGCATTAACAACAGCTGAAACTGATAGTGTTGGAGTAACAGGGAAATCAACAGGTCTTGCGAAAGCAAATGTTGAACCAAGTTTTTCGATAGGTGTTCTTGATAAAGGAACACTTAATGAAACACTTTGAACGTGAGCACTGTCACTAGCACCAGAGATTGTATAGAATGTCTTAGTATTAGCATTTTCAAGTGTCAACGTAATATCACCTGGTTTCAATGCTGTTGGGATAGAAGCACCAGTAGATTCAGAAGGAGCTGGGAATAAGATTCCAGATCCAGTGAATGCACTTAACTGAGTACCAGAAACTGGTAAAATTCCAACACCACTAGCACCAGTAAATCCAGTTACTGCTCCTCCAGCACCTGTTGAACCAGATACTCCTGTTGTAGCGTTTGCATTCAAACCTTCCATTGAAATTGATACTGTTGGGAAATCACCAACTGAAGCATCTAAAGTATAATCTGAAAGATAAAGATTACCTAATCCGATAACACTATAATCATTAGTTGCACTGTCTCTAGCAACGTTAGCATCTGTTCCTTCTGGGGTAGTTAAAATATACATATTAATACCACTAGTACCTTGAGCAGAATCAAATGCAATTTGGTTTTTAATAAAACCTGTAACGCCCGCGCCGAAGTTAGCAGACCGTGAAAATCCTAATGCCTGTTCATTAAATCCGTTGCCCAATAGATAGCTCACATCAACGTTAATTGTGGGAGTCTCTAGTATAACAGTATCAATACGAGCTAATTGCCCGAATTGATTAACATCCGTTCTATTAACATTAAACGAATAATTTGCTGATTGCACTCGACGTAATTGTGCGTGTTGCCCACTACTTGTGGAAGAAACACCAGAACTTACAAAGAGCGCGTCTGATTGATAAATAATTCTATTAGCCATAATATTTAATATTCTTTACAGTTAAATTTTAATAATGTGAAATTAAGCGCGAGGAAATCTAGCAAGAGAAACATCAAAATCTATAAAACCAACTAAAATGTCTCCAGGTATTGCTTCTTGCGATCTGTTAGAGAATTTAGAAACAGTTACATCTTGTATATAATATGGGCTTGGAGATTTATAAGTATTGGCTAAACCAGTATAACTATATGTGCCACCTTTTATGTCTCCATACTCAGTTCCTGGGTGTCCAGTGAATGGTATTTTTTCAATTGTTTTATATCTTGTGTCAGCAAAAATAGAGAGGACACCATCTAGTTGATATTCATTTTCTGCAAGAATAACTGCTTTGATTGTATTGGTTGTCATGTCTTCTCCACCAAAAGCAAAACCTTCGTTTCTCATAATTTCTGAGTTAATAAAAATAGCAGGGACAGCTTGATCATATGGTTTGATTCCAGTTGTTGGTTCTGCATTTGTGTACCTACTATTCTGTATATGTTTTGTTTCTATAATTAAATCTTCTTCAGTTTTGTTTGTTAAATAAATATTAAAATCTTTAACCGCAAAAGCTCCCGTAAGAACAGCACTAGCACCTATACCTGCTCCAGCACCTGTGTATATTATGCCACCATTTTCAAAATCAAAACTGTAATAACCAGCAGTTCTAGTAACTGGAGAAGAACCAGATATTGCAACAGTAGTGGGTATTGTAGGATTAGAAGAACCAGTTATAGAAGAGTCTGAAATCCATTGTTTATAAGGACTTGAATATCTTCGATAACCAGAAGGGAGTCTAGAGTCTTCTATTTGATATAGTTGACCAGTTTTATTTGTATACGCTTCTCCTTTTTGCAATAAATGATTGTCGAACCAAAGCAAAAAACTAGTCATTAAATTGTGTTGATATTGTGGTTTCATATTGTTAGTTGTTCAAATTCTTTTTTATATTGGTTGAGCAAATTGCTAATGTATTTAGTGTTTTTAAATCTAGCTGATCTAACCTTTCTTTCAGTTTGTATTCCTAAACCAGATCTACTTGATTCTGAGCGCCTTTTTAAATAATAATTTAGTCCAGATAAACCTGTTTCTATTGATCTCGCCCAACTTCTACCAGGTTGATATGGAAGCGGTGTAACTGCAAATATCTCTTTGGAACTTGGTATTTCTACACTAAAAATTATTTGTGATTGTGTAGATTTTATATACACCAATCTAGTCTCTTGTAGTTTTTCAAGTATTGGGTCAATTGGTTTGGCTCCAGCTTCAAAACCTATAAAAGAATATAAATTAGTTATATTTCCCAATGTACCACTGACATTTGAAGAATCAACTCCGTTTTGTATTTCTACTGTAACTGGGTGGTTCATGAAGTCGGCAATCATTTTGTTTTTGATTTTTTGGAAGGCAGGTCTTATTAAGCTCTTAGTTTGATTGACTAAAAGTTTTGGCAATTGAGATCTTAATTGTCTCGTTAAATCTACGTCAACAGTAGCCATTATTCTTCTATAGGTTGTAAATAAAAATGATAATATTGAGGACCAAAAATTCCAGTAGGCAAACCTTTGCTATCTATCGTGTATTTTCTACCTTCGAATTCACATCTTTTAGCTTCTTTTAAAATAGCGAATCCAGCAGCATCAACAGTTATTCTAACAGAACCCTCAACTAGCTCTATGTCTAATTGGCTTTGTATATTGCCATCTGATAGGTTTTTTTCCTTTGCGTCTATATTTAATTCTAGCTTTCATAGTATGGCTAACAACTGTTCTAGTTGTTGTTTTTTCGCCATCACCCGCTCTACCATATATTCCGTTGAATTCATTACTTGCTGAAATTAAAACCTTTTTACCTTCTTCGAAAACTGTTATGTTTCTAGCAAACGTTTCGTGGATATCGTCTATGATATTTTGAATCGTTGTTTTTTGTGATTGTGATATTAATGGTGTACCCATATCACTTTTTACACTTTTTTGTGTAAATAAATGTGGTATAAGGTATGAATGCTCAAGATTTTTTAAATGACCGTGCGGCTCATCATGTAAGATTTTTGTTTAAGTCTTACTTGGGTATGCTTGAAGATTTGAAAAACACACATTACATACACTTTAAAAAACTAAAAGAATCATTGCCAGAAAACGAAGCTTTAATTAAGCAGGCAGATTACTTCGATGATGAATTTTACCAAATTTATAGAAAAAAAGTCTTAGATATTGGAAATTCCGTGTTACGAGATTATTATAGTGAACTAGATAGCCTAGTTGTAGAATTTAGATTTAAAAAATAATATGGAAAAAGGAAATATTTACGATTTTATTGTTAAAAAACCGTTTACGGAAAAAGTTAAAACTGTCCGCAAAAATAAAGACGGAGAAGAGGAAGAGGTTACAAAAAACAAAACCGTTAAAAAGGATTTAAAAATTGTAATCAAAAAACCTACTAGAAAATTAAGCAACGAAGCTGCGGAACAATATTCTGTTGAATTAAGTACTTGTGTTAAAAAGGGAATTTTAACAAAAGCCATGTTAACTAAAAAATATGCAGATACTGGAGGCGCTTTAACTGAAAGCGAAACAACAGAATTATTAAAAATGCTACAAAAAAGCACTGATTTATCAAATCAACTTCAGTTGTTAGAATCTCAAAATGCTCCAGCAGAAGAGAAAGAGGAGTTAACAAAACAAATCTTAAGCATTAGGAATGAAATGATAGGTATTCAAGCTTCCATGCAAACAGTTTATCAACACACAGCAGACGCAATAGCAGAAAGAGCTATGATCTTGTGGTATGTAATTCAATTGACGAGATACGTAGAAGATGGTTTAGCAAAACCATTTTTTGAAGGCATGACCTACGAAGATCAAAAAGATAATTTTTATGAAAAAGATGAATCAGACGAAGAATACATATCTGATGTTTTAGACAAAGCTATGAAGGTTGTTTCGTACTGGTTTTATGCACAACATTCTACCAAAAAAGAAATAGATGAGTTCCTCAAAAACGCAGACTCAGAACTATGATTATAGTGAAATTATTTCAGATATATTTAATGAGGTAACTATAACCGAAAGTAGTATAGGCACCATATATCTAAAACATTTTGGTCAATTAGAAACTAAAACACTCTTATCTAGAAAAAGAGAATTTATACAAGAAGCTGAGGCTAAAGGTATACTATCGAACGAACAATCAGTAGAACTACTGATAAAAGATGGCATGTGGAGCCAGGAGAAAGAGGACACGATTAAAGAAAAAACAGAATTTACAGATGGGTTAAAAAAATCTTTGGCAAAAATAAAATTACCATCACAAGCAGAACAACAGAAAAAATTAATAGATTTAGAAGAAAAAAGGTTAGATGATTTACGCAAAGAAAAAAAAGAATTAATTGGAATCACATCTGAGGAATACGCAGATAAGAAAATTAATAGATTATTTTTTGATAACATATGTTTCTTTGACAGAGATTTCAAAAAGCCAATTTCAGAAAGATTAGAATACTCTGATATTAGCACAGAAGTTGAATTAAGTAACATTCAAAATGATTTTTTTAAAAAATTTAGTGATGAAAATATATCAAAAGCAGTTCTTTCAGAAAGTTATGGCTCTTTTTTGCCATTTGCTGAAAATGTATTAGATATTTTTGGCAAACCATTAAAAGATATGACGTCTTTTCAATTAAAAATGGCTGGATTTGGTAGGTCTTTCTTAACAGTATTTAAAAATGCTACAAAAGAAATACCAGATTATGTGGCAAGAGACCCAGAAGCACTTATACAATGGGCTCAAAACCAAAGACAAGATAGTAAAAATAATGCAGGATCTGGGGCTTCTCAGAATCCAGACAAAGCAGAAGCTGTATTTGGAGCCACAAAAGAAGATATAGAAAAGATTAAATCTGAAGATGAAACAGCGGTTACTTTAGATGATGCACTAAAAAAACACGGAGGTAATCTAAACATGCAACAATTGATGGAAATGCATGGCGTTTAGGTGTAATTATCCTATATAGGATATGGCTAACGCAAAAATAGGAGTAAATTTTGACCCAGTAAACACCCGAAAGGTAGATGCAGCTTTAGCGAGGCTACAGGCACAAGCAAAGGGTGTAGATTTTGGTGGTGGCGCTAAATCCTTAAATAAATTATCTAGACCTCTGGGCAAAATAACAGGCCAAGCCACAGAGTTCCAAAAATCATTAGAAGCTTCTAATGCTCGTGTTTTAGCTTTTGGTGCTTCAGTCGCAGTAATTAATAAATTATCCGAAGCTTTTGGAGCTTTAGTTAGTAATACTGTAAAAGTTGAAGCGTCTTTTGCAAAAATTAATGTTATTTTAGGTGGCTCAAGAAAAGAAATTGAGGCTTTTGGTAATGGTATTTTTAAGGTTGCACAACAAACTGGCACATCTTTTGATCAAGTTGCTGAAGGTGCTTTAGAATTAGCTCGTCAAGGTTTAAGCGTTTCAGAATCTTTAAGTAGAGTAGAGACTTCTTTAAAACTAGTTCGTGTAGCTGGTATAGATTCTGAAAAAGCTGTTGCTGGTTTAACTGCAGCTATCAAAGGTTTTAGTAACGCTGGTTTAACAGTGGCTGACATTGCCGATAAATTATCAGCTGCTGATACCGCTTTCGCTGTTTCTACTGACGACTTAATTAACGGTTTGGAACGTGCTGCTGCTTCTGCTCGTGTTGCTGGTGTTTCGTTTGATGAATTATTAGCCACAGTTACAACAGTACAAGAAAGAACTCAACGTGGTGGTGCTGTTATAGGTAATGCTTTTAAAACAATTTTTGCTAGATTAGCTAGAGCAGATAATTTAAGAACACTAAAGAATTTAGGTATAGAAGTAACAGATGCAGAAAATAATGTTAGATCTGCAATACCCTTAATTCAAGATTTTGCTAAAGTAATAGGCGAGCTAGGTATTCGTTCAGAACAAGCTGGAAAATTAATTGATCAAGTAGCAGGTGTTAGACAGCGTGATATTTTAATTAGTTTAATCGAAGATTTAAATTCTGAACAAAGTCAATTTTCAAAAGTTTTAGTTGAAACTGGAAATGCCGCAGGCGCTTTAGATAGAAAAAATCAACAACTTAATAATACATTAGAAGCGTTAATTAATAATGTAACCGTTGCTGGTCAAAAATTAGCTTCTACTTTAGGAGAGATTGGTTTCACCGATGCCGCTAGTGATATATTAAAATCCTTTGGCAGAGCAATAGATGGAATCAATAACTTATTAGATGGAGAAGGAATAGGTTCAAAGTTTGCACAAGGAATTATAAAAGGTTTTGGAAGTGTTTTATCTGGACCAGGTTTAGCTTTGGTTGGCGCTGTATTTACAAAACTATTTATTGATTTAGCCAAGTTTGGTGCCAGCTCTTTACAATCCCTTTTGGGTATTAATAGCGCCGCGCAACAGCAAGCGGGTTTACAGCAATCTATTTTCCAAACATTAATTCAAAATGAGGCTATACAAGCTGAAATTTTAAAATTAGAAGGAAACAAAGTAGCTCAAGAACAATTACTTTTAAGAATTTACACACAGCAAATTGACGCTTTGAATAAAGTTCAAGCCGCAGCCGCAAGAGTAACACCAGGTTTATTTGGAGCTGGGTTAAGAGGTGGCGAAGGTGGTGTAACAAGAAGAGGCGCTGGAGGATATGTAGCAGCAGAAGCTAGAGATGTTTCTAGAGGTGTTGGTGGAGCTTCACCAAATTCTAAAGTTGTGTCTATACCAAATTTTGCTTTTGGCGGTGGTCAACATGGAACAATGGTAGCTAATACTAGTGAGTATTATGTTCCAAATTATGCTGGTGGTGGTGACGCAATATTTAATCAAAATATGGTTAAATCTATGGGTCTTCCAAAAGGAGCTAGAAAGTTAACAGCTTCTGGTGGATTTATTCCTAATTTTGCTGCCGCTCCTAGAAATTTTGTGCAATACATGCAGTCTAGGGGATTAACACCAAGATCTCTTCCGGGAGCTTATAGATCTACAAGTTACGATTCTGCATATAGAAGCGGCTCTCCGTATAGAGAAGCGTATGATGCACTTACACCAACACAACAAAGAAACATAGCGAAAAGTGTACAACAAAAAGGCGTCTTATCCAAAAGATCAAAAGGTGCAGCTAAGTTTGGTTTGCTTTATTCTGATGTAGTTGGAGGTACTGCTCCGCAAACAGTTCCAACTAGAAAAGGTAATGTAATACAAACAATACCAATTGATACACAACCACCAAATGCTTTATATTCAGATATAAGAAAAAATATGGTGAGCACTGCTGTGAATTTTGCTTCAACTTTAGGATTTTCACCAGACATTGTTAAAGATTCAAATTTCAGACAAATAGTAGATAGAAATTTAAATCCCGGTGCTGTTGACGCAGCCTTTGGTTCTGTTTTTGAATCTGCGTTCCAAGGAGCTTTGGGGACACCACAAAAATCTAACGCTATTTTTGATTTACCTAACAAGGGAGTTATACAAAGATTGGTTGGTCAAGCTAGTTCAAAGGGTGTTATTGGACGAGTGTCATCTGTCCTTACAAAATTAACAGCAGCTGATTTTAAGAATGCTTTAAATTCAGACAATGTAAATTCACTAGATAATAAAATAGCAAATTATAAAGGAAGAGGAGCTTCTGGATTTGTGCCGAATTTTGCATTAATGGATGCGATCGGAAGAGAAAAAGCCGCAGGTTTACCTATTAGCCAAATTAGAATTAATCAAAGCGGTAAATTGAGAAATGCACAAAATCCAATGGGTCTAGCTGTTACCAACACAAGAGATGAGCCAACTGGAGCTATACCAAACTTTGCTCAAGAAGTTATTCCAGTTGGTCAAATAGAATTAAGTAAAAATTCTAAAAAGACAGCAAAGTCAGTAGAAGCACTCGGAAAAGGATCAGACGCAGCGTTAGCCAAAATATTCGGATTACAAATAGCGTTAAGTTCAGTTACTAACGCATTCACAGAACAAGGTGGTGCGATGCAAAAATTCAGTTCTGTTTTAACTGACACTATTAATACGTTATTAATTTTACAAGTTGCTGGAGTTAGTCCTGGAGGAGGTTTGTTTAAGGGAGCAGGTAAAGGTGGTTTTGGTGCAATATTTAAAAATTTAAAAGGAGCTGCTGGAATATTTGGAAAACTAAAAATGGTTGCAGGTCCACTTGCTATAGGTTTTACTGCTTTAAACGCTATATTAAAAGTTACTACAGGAAAAGGTGTTTTTGGACTTCTTAATGACGGTTTAGTCAAATTAGGTTTAGCTGCAAGTGATGCTACAAAACAATTTTTAGAAACAAACAAAAGATTATTTGAAGCAAGTAAGGGAGCGCCAATTTCAGAAAGAGTAGATAGTCTTTTAGCAGAAAGAGACAAACAAAGAAGAATTGCAGAAGCAGCAGAAAGCGGAAATTTCGTTAAAGGTGTAGACATAAGTGAAGATCTATTGAGGTTAGCTGATTTAGGTTTAGGAAACCGACAAAATATAGAAACTGGCAAATCTTTCATGGGAATAAATCAGACTAAAGATTTTGATATAAACAAGAAAGTTCTACCAGAAATTGTTAATGCTATTGGTTTACTTGCAGTAAGTTCAATAGAAGAATTAGCACAAACATTCCCTGGTCTAAAGCAAGAAGACTATCAAGCTTATCTTGACGCGCAAAGAGGTATTTTCAATGAAATAGCCATAGATATAGATGGCATGAATAAAAATGAAAAAGCAGATTATTTAAAGCTAGTTCAAGATGAACTTATCGCATTGTACGCGGGTATCGAAAAAGACTTTGAAACTTTGCAACAAAACGCTAGAGAAGCAGCAGCTAAAATCCCAATGATGAGTGGAAAAGATGCTGATTTATTGTTATCAAAATCTCTTCAAAGTAGAACTTTTACTAGAGATAATGAACTACTTGGTTTGCTTGGTGGCAAAGGCGATGTTAGTTTAGATTTTGGCACAAGGACAACAGGTAAGATGATGCCTGGTCAAAGTTATACGGATGCAGATGGTACAACCATTCTACCAGATTTCGTTGTAACAGGAGGAAAAGATACTTTCGCTGGAATTGAAAAAGCTAGATTAACTGCAAGTAGAATAGCTGAAAGAGAATTAGATTATAGGGAAGCTATATTAAAAGCTGAACAAGAGTTTAATAAAGAACAAGATAATATCTTGTCTGGTTTAATAGACAAATTAGATTTAGCAGAAAAAAATGCAGATGTTAATAAGGAAGAAATTGAAGCAGTAAACGAACTAATTTCAAGTGGTGCTGATTTAAATGTGATACTCGATAAAATAAAAAATACTTCATTAGGTCAACTAGATGGTATGGTGGATCAAACTTACGAGGCTGCAAAACAAATTGCATTGAATAATGAAAGGCTGACTCAAGCTGAAGCATTAGCTGAGTATGAAAAACTTATAGCAAATTTTCAAGCTGAAGGGAACGAGGGTATTGAAGGTTATTTAAATACCACACGCAAAGAATTAAATAATTTAGAACAAGATTTTCCCAAGACAGCTGCTCAAAATTTTGAGGATGCAATGACTGATGCCTTTTCAAAAATTGGTCAAGATGGTTACGATTCAATAGGAAAAGTTTTTGGTCAAATAGCTAAAGATTTTGGACAGTCTATACTAGACGAAATAATGAGGCAAAATGCAAGAAGAATAGCTTCAAATATTATTGGTGGTCAGAGCGGAGAAGGTGGATTCTTTGGTAGTGGTGGAACATTAGCAAATGTTGGTAAAGATATAGCAACAGGAAAAGGTTTTAGTTTTGGTAATCTATTTGGTGGAGGAGGTGGATCAAGTAGATCTGGCCCTCCAGGTAAAGCTGTTGGAGGATTAATAACTGGGGGTAGTGGAGTAACAGATGATGTGCCAATGAATTTGATGGGTGGCGAGTACGTCATTCAAAAATCTGCAGTACAAAAATACGGAGCAGGATTTTTTGATAAACTTAATTCTGGTGGTACATACACAGATAAATTTGGATTTACAAGAGCTATTGAACCAACTTATGAGGGTGGTATGTTTGTGCCTGGAACTAGAGGTCAAGGAGCAATAGAAGGCACAGGTAATTTATTAGCTTTTGCGCAAGGTCAAGGAGGAACTACTTCTGGTAGAACTGATTTTGTTGGTGGCGGAAGAGTTAGCTTAGAAGATCAATCAAGAAGATTAACATCTAGAGGAAGATTTATAATTAACTCTCCAGCTAGAGATAGATTAAAAGATGCTCAAAGACAAGCATTTGATTTGTATGGCGCTCAAATTCAAGAAGATACAAGAGTAAAGGAATTAATGGAAGCGCAAGAAGAACAAAGAAGAAAAGCGTTTAAAGCAGCTTTAATGCAAGCTGCATTTGCTGGTTTCACTAGTATGATACCTGGTGGAGGTGGTGCCGCTACTCCAGAAGCAGCTGCTGCAGGAATGGCGCCAAATAGAGCAAATGTATTAGCAGGAATAGCACCAGGAGGTTCACCTCAAGGATCTGGGTTTAATTTTGGACAATTTATGACTGATGGTCTTGGAGCTTTACTTGCACCAGTTGGTTCTGTTTTGGAAGGTGTAAATAAAGGAATAGGAGCAATAGGACAGGGAATATCATCCATGTTCCAACTTCCAGGTGGAGCAAACGGAGGATCTTACGGAACGGCTGGAAACGCTCTTCTAATGGGTGGTGAATATGTTTTAAATTCACAAGCAGCAGGTTCCCTAGGAAGGGGTATGTTAGACGATATAAACAATTTGAGAGCGCCAGTAAATTTTGCAAATGGAGGCGCAGTTGGATCAATAAAATCAACTAATTCTCAAAATGGAGCTGAATTTGGCGACTTTAATGTTAATATAAATATAGACAATAACGGAAATGCATCTATGGATACAGATGGAGGAACACAAAACCAGGGTAAAGATTTGGCAAGAAAGATAAAAGAAGTTGTAGTTGGTGTAATCAACGAAGAAAAACGTTTATCTGGAAGCTTGTTTGGTAGATAATAAATTATGGCAAATCAATTTCATAATTCATACCAGTTGTCTGGTTTTGGAACTTCAAAAGTTAACGGTAGATATATTCAAATGCCGCCACAAGGTCATATCTTAAGATATCGTCATATAAATTTTGCTGTTGCTTCAGAAGAAAGCGCATTTGAAATTAAAATACTTAAAGACGGATCAGATTGGTTTGCTAGAATATATCAAACAGATGGACAAATGACCAAAGTTCTTTATACTAGTGCGAAAGGAACACTACATAGAGGAGAAAATGGTCTGGCTGATTATTTTGGTGGTGATATTTTT
>Ga0099849_1001383_pt1 | contig 11355 bp, 10 predicted proteins | sample CB_VirMetaG_4_FD_78177 | JGI IMG/M metagenome (GOLD analysis project Ga0099849, IMG submission 78177) | Freshwater to marine saline gradient viral communities from Chesapeake Bay - CB_1508_1M Viral MetaG | ecosystem: Environmental > Aquatic > Marine > Coastal | place: USA: Chesapeake Bay... | reverse complement strand
TGCTGACACAGATAATCAAATCTATAGTCACATAGCAATTTTAAGAAAAATATTTTAATTAGATATTTTTTAAACCATCGGAAGATAAGACATACCAATTACCTTCTATTTGTTGTAATGTTATACAACTTTTTGGGTCTACTTGAATTTCCTCATATTGTTCATCAATAAGTCCTTCTATTGGAGTAATCTTACAGTGTTTAATACTTTTGATTATTATTTGATTTTCTTGATTAGATAGTTTGATATGTTCTGTATCACCTTTCACTATTAGTAAATCTTCACCGTTTGTTTGATAATCTTCCTCTACTATTTTAACTTCTTGTTCATTCTTATTTTCAGTAGATTTCAATTCATTAACTTCCTCTTTCAAATTTTTAATTAGTTGTAATAAACCTACAGAAAGTAATTTGTAGTTAACCCCATCGGGTAGACCAAAGGAATCGTAAACGACAAAGTCTTTCATTCCTAAACTTTCTAGTTCTTCAGCAATAAATCCGATAGAGTAATGACCACTTGCTAAATATTTAAATCCTCTTGGTTGACTCATTAACAAATTGTCGAAATGGTCTTTCTTCAAATCCTTTATGTCGTATTTGTATTTTTTCGAAGAAACGTTTCTATATATTTCACCGTCGGAAGTAATTTCTAAATCAGCAGCTCCCGCACCTGTTACTAGAATATCTGGGTTTATTTGAAATCCTGATTTTCCTACAGTCGTGTCTGGTTTTTTTCCGATAGATACAACAACAGTGCTGCCAGTAGTTCCACTTACATAGAAACCGTATGTGTCACCCGATAGGTAAACACTTAGATTTTGGTCTAACATTGTACTACCCGAAAAATGAGCTGTGGTTTCACAGTTTTGGTAAACTTGTCTACTTAAATCAACTTTGGTTCTTAAACCACTTCCTGGATAAACGTACCCCATATTATATTACATTATAAGGGTCCTGAAACGGACGGTATTGAAGTGACTTGTTAAGATTTTCTGCGACAGAAGCTTTTCTTTCCATAAGTTTATCTTCTCTCAATCTTTCTAATCTTAACTGAAGTTCTTCAATCATTTTATTTTTTTCTTCTGTTGCTTCAGAAGCTAAAGAGGAATAATCCATTGTCAACTCAGAATCTGGTACTTTTAAAGCACCACTGAATTTTCCTCTTACTCTACTTAATGTTTCTTTTGCAAGTGCAGTGAAGTAACGTCGTACCCAAGCTCTCGCGGGTGAGTTTAATTTTTCCCATGTTATTTCTTGAATTGGTGCGTCAGAAGGAACTAAAATAATATCTTTATTTGCTTCCAAACAATCATTGACATTATCGGGATTAACATCATAATACCAATACCATACTCTCGAGCCATTTACTTCGGCATTACCGAAATCGAAACGACCTCCAGGAACATTATATAGATGTAAGTATTTTGTACCTTCGGGACCGGCGGTGACACGATACGTTAAATCAGACCCAATCAGACGATTTTTTAAATTTCTATCACCCATTCTGAGTAAAATGTCATATGCTGGCATCATATAATAAGAACCGACAATACCCATTTGAGCAAAACCACCAGCTCCACCAACACCAATACCACCGAAACCACCAAACCCACCTAAAAATGGGTCTACTAACATTTCATTTAATTCAGGCCTAGAATACCACATAATCTCGTTAATTTCTCTACCAGCTGGAATTTGATAAATCTGTTGGTTTCCCACCAACTCAACATAATCCTTTTTTAATATCCAAGGACCACCAGCTTGTAAACCAACTATTTTGGAATATGCGTAGGTAAAACTGGTTTCCCAATCAAGACTTCTTGTCGCGTAAGCTCTAGTTAAGTCAGCTTCATCAACATTAATTCCATACAATGATGCCCATTGATTTTCAATCAACCAATCATAAACATACATGGAATAATCTTGAATAGCTAAATCTAATATAGAATCTAACATTTCATCTCTGAGTTCAACACCAACAATTGGTGCACCTAATTGATGTCTTAGTTGGGTGTAAATTCTATTTTTATCAAATATTGGAACGTTGTTAGCCATGTTTTTATTTTATAAATATCTAAAAAAAACATCTTGTTAAAATGAATTAATAATATCACTTAAAAATTCATCTTCATCTATTCTATCACCCATGACAGTATCTATAACGTTTTTCTTTTTTTGTAACATTACGTGGACCAATTGTTCAATAGTATTTTCAAAAATAGGATACAAACACGAAACAGTATTTTTTTGACCTATTCTGAAAGCTCTATCTTCAGCTTGGGAGTGGTCAGAGGGTACGAAACTCAAATCATTCATTAAAACAACCTCCGATGCCGTCAGTGTTATACCAACACCCCCTGCTTTTAAATTGGAAATGAATATTTTTATTTTATCATCGTTTTGGAATTTATCTACACTCTTCTGTCTTTCCTCTTTACTCATCTCACCATAAAGTATCACAGAATTTTTTTTGTAAGATTCGTGTAGTTCCATGAGTGGTTTAGTGAAGTTTGTGAAAACTATTATTTTTTTGTCTTGTTCTAATGTGTCATTAATAATTTCCTTAGTGTACTTGAGTTTCTCATTAGCTATTATTTGTCTAACTTTCATAAGTTTCGATAGGTGAATAGCTAAACTTTGATTTTTATTAGACTCTGACCAATCAAGGTATTCACCCATAACCTTTTCATATTCTTTGGATTTTAATTCCAAATAAATTGGTGTGACAATTTTTTCGGGTAAGTCTAAAACTTCTGTCTTCAATCTTCTTAATATTTTATCTTGAGTTCGTTCTCTAAGTTCTTCTAGGTTGGTAGCACCATCGGTTTTCCATATTTTAAAACCATTAGGACTTCTGAATTGTCTTCCATCACAATACCTTTTAACATAAGACACCCAATTTGATGAAACACGACTTTGTACAATTTTCAAAAGGTTAAAATAATTTATAGGTCGTGATGTCATAGGTGTCCCCGTGAGTAACCAAACTTTCCCAACTTTTTTACATAAGTCATTTATAATTTTACTTCTTTGTGATTTTGGGTTTGAAACATAATGTGCTTCATCTATTATAATCCTCTCAATTCCACTGTTTAATATCGTTCTTATACTTTCGTCTTTCAAACTGTGAAAGTTTTTAAGAATATCATAGTTGATGATAATGTATTTACCTTCCTTCCATTTCTTACCTTCAACAATCACTATCTCATCGTCACAATAATTTTCTATTTCTCTTTTCCAATTTATTTTAAGTGACGCTGGACAAACAACTAATGTCTTTTTTACATCTTCCACAATAGAAGCGATGACAGTAGAAGTTGTTTTACCCAAACCCATGTCATCAGCTAGTATAAAATTATCATTTTTTAGTAAAGATTCTATTGCTTCCTTTTGGTGACCCATAGGTGGTCTATGTTCAAATGGTGTGTAGTCTACAGTTACAGTTTTATTATTCTTTACAATAATCTGAGATTTTGGAACCCAAAATGGATAGTTTGATTCACTCTCAATAACTCTACCCCAAATATGATAAGCTTTATCACTTTCAGTTAGAATTTTTTCAACCCATATTTTTTTAGGTTTTTGAGGAAGTATTTTTTTAACTTGTAAGTCCTCTGATAAAACAACATCTATATCCACCCATTTTTTAGCTACTTTAGATTTCACTAAATGATGTTTTTTCACATATTTGCGTTGATTATCAGTTAAAAGAAAATTCTTTTTTTGTGACTTTTCTTTTAGATTTAGTATGTAGTTATTATTACCCGAATAACCTTCGAGGATGTCATAAACTTCTCTTATAGATTTAATATTATCCAATTAAGTTTTGTTTAATTTTTATTACCTATAAAAATAACCATTATGATTTAACTTGTAAAGTGACAGTATTAATGCACTTAAAACGTTCAATTGATATTTATAAAAAAAAGAACTCATCATGTCTGAAAAAAGAGTACCGATAACAAGAGTTAATAAGTTTTTTAGTGTCGAAGATAACGAACTTCAAATCTCGTTGGGTATGGAGTATCTTCACGGTGACTTAAACTTTACACTTATATTATATAGGGTTGATAGAGAAAAGTCTAAAACTGATGATGTGTACGGTGAATCGGGTGTTGAGGAAATAAGGTTTTTAACTCCTGTCGAGTTTAAAGCACTTGTTAATTTTCAAGAACCCGAGAATTCTTCTTATGGTGATGGTTTGATGAGATATTTGGAGAGTGGTAATCTAATATTATCAATATATGAAAAACACTTAGAAGAATTGAATATAGACATTAAGTATGGGGATTACATAGGGTATCCCGAGACCCCCACACGTATAAGATATTTTACAGTAGCAAATGATGGTAGAATAAAATCTGATAATAGACATACAATTTTAGGTTTCGAAGGTTTTTATAGAACTGTCACTTGTGTACCAGTAAGTGAAGATGAATTCAAAGGTATTTAAATTTTATGGGAATTAATAAAAAAATAAAAAAAACACTTAACATGTACCCACCAGTGAGAAATCAAGCTCACTATCCGAGTGGTTATAATGGTTATACTACACCCGAGAGAAGAAGACAACTTGAAGAGTTTATCAACGAAGATGGAACGTATTTACCTAAAAGTGTTTTACACGAAGACCATGATTTAGGGATGTTGGAGTTTGTAAAAGATAAGTTGTTAATAACAATTAATGGGAAGAAAATATCTTTTGTTGAACAAATATTGACCACTCAAAGGTGGGCTGAGTTTACAGAAACATGGAGTTTTTCAAACAAAGATTTAAATCCAGAGATACCATTTATAGTTGTTATACGTAACCCCGCTGTTCAATATGGTACTAATCCAGCATTAAAATACAACATACCAAACAGAAAACCATTTTTTTATAGGAAGGTTCCGACTTGGGATGGTCAAAGACACGGAATGGACATCTATAAGATTCCACAACCAGTCCCTGTAGATATAGAATTTGATTTAAAAATCATTTGTAATAGAATGAGAGAACTTAATCATTTCAATAAGGTTATGATGCAGGAGTTTACATCTAGACAATCTTACACATTTGTAAAAGGACACTATGTTCCGATTGTTATAAATTCTATTAGTGATGCGAGTCAAATATCGGATAATGAAAAAAGAAAATTTTACAGTCAGAATTATAATCTTCAACTCCAAGGTTTTTTGATTGACGAAGAGGAATTCGAAGTAACACCAGCTATCACGAGACAGATGATGATATTCGAAACTGAGGGTCCTGTAAAAAAGAAATTACCTAAGTCCAAAAAAAATAATGAAAATGATACAATTGATAGGGTATACACTTTTACATCGTTGGACTTGGAAGAAAATTTTGTTTTCTCGACTGATGAAGACTTAGAAATAATAGAAAAAATTAATATATCTAATTTATTAGTTGAGATTAATTCTCAAGTAGTAGACTCTACACAAACTTTTTATGCGTCAAGAGGTGATACTTTGACATTAACGGTATCCCAAACAGACCCTACAGAAACAAGTACGATTAAGATACGTTCAAAATTAGTCTGAGTCTCCATATATGTCTTTTTTCTGTTTACAATTTTCTTGAATTAAGTGTTCTACGAAAGCAAACATCTTTAAACCTTTTTTAGAACAATAATCTTTGAGAACTTTATGTGTTTCAAGGGTAATCTTTATGTTCTTATCACGTTTGATTTGGTTCATGTCTATAAGTATGAAAAAAGTATGATTTTTTTCATACTTTTGAAAATCTATTATTTTTTACCACAATCTTTTGCGAATAGAGTCAATATTTATTATAAAAAATAAATAATAAACGCTAAAAATTTATTCTAATGGCAGATAATACTAGAGTTTTTGTATCACCAGGTGTATATACTTCAGAGAGAGATTTAAGTTTCGTTGCTCAAAGTGTAGGTGTTACAACATTAGGTGTGGTTGGTGAGTCTTTAAAAGGCCCAGCATTCGAACCAATTTTCATCAGTTCTTTCGGTGAGTATGAGACATACTTCGGTGGACTTAGTCCTAAAAAGTTTTTCGGTACTCAAATACCAAAATATGAAATGTCTTATATTGCAAAGGCATATTTACAACAATCAAATCAATTATTCATCACAAGGGTTCTAGGATACTCTGGTTATGATGCAGGACCTTCTTGGTCAATATCAACAGTTGCTAACGTTGATGGTAATACAATCAGAACACAGTGTGCTGACGTATCAAACACAGTATGGAGTGGTTCTACGTGTAATATCGGTACGGTATATCAATCTACTACTGGTAGTTCAGCTAATGTACAAGTAGGTACATTTGATGTATTCTTTTCAGGAGAGACTGTAACAGCTGATGTAACTGGTACAGATTTCACGAATGGATTACCAGCTACAATCACTAACAAATTAGATACTACCATTCAAAAAACTGATGGTACTAGCACAACTTTACGGGATGAATTTACTACGTTATTCTCAGCCGCATATGATACTTTTTATCATTCAGCATTCTGTGCTACTGGAGGGACACCATGTTTTACTACACTGACTGGTAATTCTATAGCTTATGCGTATGGTTGTAATTTTGATGGTGATGCAGTGAGTGGAAATACTTTGTATAATGGAAAATTTGCAGAATTTGATGGGTCTACCTTTGTTTCTGAGTACTACCCAAGATTCTCCGCTTCTACCACACAAAGATTAGGTTCGACATGTAATCCAAAACCATCTGTCTTCAATAATGACCTTAACGACCCATGGTTATATACATTCTTTGATAATATAAGTGGTACTGATTCATACTCAGGATTTTCGTTGAGTATTGGTGTCGACCCATCTGATATACAAGACGTTTCAACAAGTGCTGACACAACTTTATATTCTGGTCAATCAAGATTCTCTTACACCTTATATACTGGAGACACTTACTGTAACTATCACGACTTGGTAGTAACAACATTCCGTTCAAGAGGTGAAAGTACATTAAGTAGTGGTGGTCCAGTTTACACTGTGACTGGTTCTTCTGATGTTAGAATGGTTTGTACTGGTTCAACATATGATGATGTGTTAACAAACCCATTGTCAACTTTCGCTATAGATGTCAACGATGTAGATGGAAATTACTTCAGATTTAATACATCCATGTCTCAAACTAATAGAAACTTTGTCAAGAGAGTATTTGGGGTGGAACCGTTTGATAAAGATTCTGAAGATGTTCCGATTTTCGTCGAGGAATCATATCCTAATATGTTAAATTACGCCTACAAAAAAGGATTTATCAGAGGATTAAATTGTGAACTACTACATTTACCAAGTTTTAGAAACTCAAACAACACTAATACTATAGGTTTCTATCAAGAACAGTGGCAAACACCCGTAACTCCTTATTTGGTCTCTGAACTTAGAGGTAGTAAGGTTTATAAATTATTTAGGTTTGTAACGATAGGTGATGGAAACGCTTCAAATACACAAGTGAAAATCTCTATAACTAATATTAGTTTCGAAAGACAGGAATTCGACGTATTGGTAAGAGATTATTTTGATACAGACGCGTCACCAACTGTATTAGAGAGATATAGTAGATGTTCTATGAATCCAGGTTTGAACTCTTATATCGGTGTTAAAATCGGTACATCAAACGGAGAATATGAACTAAAGTCTAGATATATAATGGTTGATATTGACCCAGAAGCTGAAATAGATACTAATCTATATGACGCGTTACCTTGTGGGTTCGAAGGATATACAACTAGAAGATTTGTTGGAAAACAAAGTCCTACTGTTTACTACAAAACAAAATATGACCAACCTGGTGATGAGATATTCAACCCACCGTTTAACGCTAACGCGACTACAGATAACAATACACTTTCAGCGGGTGATAGAGTTAGAAGAGTTTACCTAGGTATTTCAACTTCCGAACCATCAGCTTATGATAGTGACTTTTTCCAATATAAAGGGAAACAAGCACCAACTGATGGATGTACAGATTTAGATGGAAATGATTGGACATGTGTAACACAAGGTTTCCATATGGACTCGGGAGCAACATGTGCAGATACAGGAGGAGAACTTTGTATAGAAACTCTATGTAAAGATTGTGATGGTACTTCGGGTACAACAGAGGACCAATTCGCTGTGGGTGCTGCGACATTCAGAACAGAACCTTCTTCATCTACAGACCCATACTACACAATTGGTTCACGTAAATTTACTGTGGCTCCAGCAGGTGGTTTTGATGGATGGGATATCTATAGAAAATATAGAAGTAACTCTGACAATTATGTGAGAGGTAAATCTGGATTCTTAAATGGAGCGTGTACTTCGACTACATTCCCTAATGCGAGTGGTGATGGTTCGTTTAAATTACTATCCGAAACTCCAGATGGAGAAGCTGGTTCATTCGCAACGACTGATTACTATTCTTATTACTTTGGTATAAGAACGTTTAAAAACCCTGAAGCTGTCAATATCAATGTATTCACAACTCCAGGTATTGATTACGTTAACAATAGTAACCTTGTTGAGTCAGCGATTGATATGATTGAGACTGAAAGAGCGGATTCATTATATATCACTACAACACCAGATTATAACTTATTCTTACCGTCAGCAACAAACTTGTCTGACTTGATTCAACCACAAGAAGCTGTTGACAATTTAGATGATACTGGTATTGACTCTAACTACACCGCAACTTATTATCCTTGGGTTCAATACAATGACCAAGAAAATAATACGAGAATATATCTTCCACCAACTTATGATGTTGTAAGAAATATAGCTCTTACCGATAATATCTCATTCCCTTGGTTCGCGTCAGCAGGGTACACAAGAGGTGTTGTCAACGCGGTTAAAGCTAGAAAGAAACTGACATTAGATGATAGAGACACTCTTTATCAAGGTAGAATTAACCCAATCGCTACTTACTCTGATGTAGGAACGATTATTTGGGGTAATAAAACTCTACAAACTAGACAATCTGCATTAGACAGAATCAATGTTAGAAGACTCTTATTACAAGCTCGTAAACTTATTTCGGCTGTATCTGTAAGATTACTATTCGAACAGAATGACGAACAAGTAAGAAATGAGTTCTTGGATGTTGTTAACCCAATTTTAGATTCTATTAGAAGAGATAGAGGTTTGACTGACTTTAGAGTTGTTGTATCTGATGACCCTCAGTTGATTGACCAAAACACACTTCAAGGTAAGATTTACATCAAACCTACAAGGTCATTAGAATTCATCGATATCGAGTTCCTAATTACTCCAACTGGAGCGTCATTTGAAAATATCTAATAAGTTATGAAACAAAAAAGAGCAAATTTCAAAATTACAGAATCTCAATTCGAAAGACTAATTGAGAGTGTAATGGGACGTAATGTTATCAGTGAAATGAATTTTGGTGATGGTGATTTACCATTAGATGACCCTAATTCGGATAATTTAAGTTTCTATACTTCAAATTTGAATGAAAGAGATTATCAAATAGATGAGGGAAATTTATTTACTGGAGAAAGATGTAAAGCTGGATGTAGAGGAGAGATGAACTTTACAGTAGACGGAGTGGAATATCCATTAAAATCTTGGTCTGAACAAGATTACGAAGATTGTGGTTGTTAATATGTATAGTAAAATTGCACAGATATTGAATGAGTATAAGTCTGAACGACTAATTACAGAACTCGCTAAGACAAATAGACTAATTCTTTTAGATGTCGATGATACATTGTTAAAACCCGAAGGTGTGTTCATTTATAGAAAACTCCCATCTGATAAAGAGGAGGTTGTTTTAACACCATATGAGTATGGTTTAGAGAAAGTCACACCTGAGACAAAACAATATTACGACTATAGAGATTTTATTGACCCAGTCAAAACTCAACAATCTATCGAAATGGGTAAACCTATAGTAGCTAATCTATCAGTTATGGATGATTACCTAAAAAGAGGTTACCAAATAGGTATCCTCACCGCGAGAGCAAATGAAGAAGAGGTTTTTCAAGCGTTGAAGAACTTTTTAATGTATAAAGACAAAAGAGGGGAGTTGATACCCGTAGGAGATAGACTTAATAGAAATTTGGTCTTCGCTATCAACGACTCTAACAGAAGACAACAATTACAATCAACTACTGACTATGGGAAAAAAGCAGAGGTTGTCACTAGATTATTAAATGACTTTGATGAGATAGTGTTTGTTGACGATGATATGAAGAATTTGAAAGCTATGTTTGAGCTTAAAAGCGATTTGCCAGATATGCTTTCTAATAAATTATTTTTTATGTTAGCTAAAGAATAAAAGCATTTATTTAGTATTGCTTATATAGATTTTGTAAAACATAAAGTAAATGATATTTTGATATAATAACATATTTATAATAAAATAAAACAAAGAAAAAACAAATAACTATGGCTGATTTGTTAATGAAAATGCCTATTCCTTACGAACCAAAAAGAAAGAATAGGTTTATCTTGAGATTTCCATCTTCGTTGGGTATAAATGAATGGTATGTTGAAAGTACAAGTAGACCTTCTATCAGTATCGGTACAACTGAAATTCCTTTTTTGAATACATCCACTTATGTAGCTGGACGTTTCACATGGGGAACAATAAACGTTACTTTCAGAGACCCAATTGGACCCTCTGCTGCACAAGCTTTGATGGAGTGGGTAAGATTACACTCTGAGTCAGTTACAGGTAGAATGGGTTATGCTGCAGGATATAAGAAAGATATTGACCTCGAATTATTAGACCCTACTGGTGTTGTGGTAGAGAAATGGATTATGCAAGGTACATTCTTATCAGATGTAAACTTTGATAGTTTAGGTTATAGTGATGACGGATTAGCTACAATATCTGCGACACTACGTCCAGATAGATGTATCTTAGTATACTAATAAATTCTATTATCAAAATATAAAGGAGGTATTAGTACCTCCTTTTTTTTTGTTATTAAAAAGGTATTTATAAAAAAAAAAGAATTATGATTTATAAAATAGGTTCAAGAGGAAAAGTAGTTAAGCAAATTCAAGAAGTTGTTGGTGTAACAGCTGACGGTATTTTTGGAGGACAGACTGCAGAAGCGGTTATAAAATGGCAAAAAGCCAATGGATTAGTAGGAGACGGTTTAGTTGGTCCTAAAACATTAGAGGCTATGGATTTACTAGATACAGATTTATCAGAAAGAACATATACAACAGAAAACGGATTAGTTATCCATCAAGACTTCTTACCGAGGGGTGAGTACTTAGATGGACCTACTAAGAAAGAATATTGTTTCCTTCATCACACTGCTGGATGGCATAATCCATATAATGTAATTAAATCATGGGGTGGAGATAGTAGAGGTAGAATTGCTACTGAGTTT
>Ga0099849_1001382_pt1 | contig 11358 bp, 7 predicted proteins | sample CB_VirMetaG_4_FD_78177 | JGI IMG/M metagenome (GOLD analysis project Ga0099849, IMG submission 78177) | Freshwater to marine saline gradient viral communities from Chesapeake Bay - CB_1508_1M Viral MetaG | ecosystem: Environmental > Aquatic > Marine > Coastal | place: USA: Chesapeake Bay... | reverse complement strand
TTTATTCAATTATACCATCTCTGATAAATACATTACAAATTCTTTGTTCTTCCCAAGCATAACTAGAACCATTCTTTACAGTTTCTAATTTACAATTCAATACACATTCAAATACTTTGGATATTGCGTTCTTAAATGTTTCTATTGTGAATTCATAAGGATCATTAGCTTTCCAATCTGAAAAACTCCATTCACCATTCATAAATTCTTTTATCTTCTCGTCCTTCTTTTTTACACCACGCTTGAACTCCGATGGCTTAAAACCTTGGTAATTATGATTGACTCCAGTTTCTTTGAAAAACTTTTTAATTCCTTCAGAATCTAAATCATATACACAAGTATTAGGATTTGCTTTCTGCCATCTTTGGATATTCTTTCTCAAAACTAAATTATAGCTTCTTTTAACCTCTTTAAATAGTCTAGTTTTATTTTTAATTTCATTAAATATATCGTTGATTAATTCTCTATTATTTAAGGACTCTTCAAATTTTGATCTTTTAATTTTATATCCATTTAGATTTGTATTCTTAGGAATATCTAACATTCCACATATATCATTTAGTATATTAGTTAAATGAAACCCTCGTGCCATAATACCATCAATTACTTGAGGTTTAATTTTATTGGCATAGTCTACATTCAATTGTTTAGCATCTTCGTCCCAAAATAATAATGTACTTGTGGAATCTTTCATATAATTTTTGAATAACTTGGTAAATGATTCATCATTACTATTGTTAACCCAGTTCTTCAACCTTCTAAATTTAGCCTGATATCCTACGCCCATAATTGTCTTCCAAAACTTCTTTGCTTTCTCATATTCTATTTGTTCATCTGGTGTTAAATTATTCTTTTTCAATAATTCTATGCATCGTTTATTAAATTCTTTTATTGAACTTCCAAATACATTTATTAAATAATGTCTATTTGATTCATCATTGGCTAAATAATAGTTTGTAAAATCCTTATCTAATTTATCTCTTTTATCTACTGTCATCAATTTATCTAAGAATATCTTATCTTCTTCTTCTAATGTAATTACATTATTTGAACAATCAATAAATTCCATACCTCTTCCAGCAAACTTATCACTGGGTGAATTACATAGTAAGTTTTTAAAATATTCTTTGAAATTACATAATTTACTATATCTGATCTTATTCTTGGTTGTTTCAAACCATACATTATAGCTCCAGTGTTCCCTATCATATAATGGTCTGAGAGTATCTAAACATATACCATTATTTCTCAATGGTAATCCAAATTCATTCATAAGTACACTACATCGCTTTTCTAATCTCTTCTCAATCTGATGTTCTTCTATTTCACACTTCCTATACTTTTTAGTATCAAAGAATATATTTAATTCTTTATCATTCAATTGTCTAATTCTAAATAACATCTGACCAAAGGTATTTATACTAGCTGTCATATCTGAAGTAGGAGTTAAATAAACATATATTTTATCAAAACCTTCTAATCCAGTTTTATTATAACTAATACCTGCTGAAATAGTCGGTGAGTATAAAATGACACATTTTTCTGACCAGTATTTCTCCACATCTGCGAAATGAACATCTTTGATCTTTACATCTTCAGGGCTACTAGTATATTTAAACTTCTTCAAGTCTGCCGATATATCATTATGTTTTATTACAGCACTATAAGTTTCATCTACATAGGTTTTAGTAGCACTAATAACCGCTATCTTTTTACCATCAATTAATTCTTGGATAATCATATTCTGAAAACCACGATAGGCATCTTGATCCCTATTCTCATACCAATTTACTTTATAATCTGAATAATCATATAATCTAGGATTCTTGTGGAATACAAACTTTTCTTCTTTTCTTAGAATTCTTAAAGAATTAACAACTAAAGAATTATTTATATGGGCGTCCATCACATACAAATATTTAGCATTTCTAATTATTACATCAAAGATATTCATTAGATCTGATATATCTCTTTTTAATTTAGACTCCCAAGATTCTAAGACTGAATATATTTCATCAATAATAACTATATCATATTTGTATTTACCTATCATATCGGCACATAGTTTCTGAAGAGATTCTTTACATATTGCTACCCTATGGAAATGTGATTTATCGCTAAACCCTAGTTGATAATCTCTGATTTTAAATTTTTTCAATTCTTCTACATATTTTTTTACCAAAGATACTCTATAACTTATTAACAATATTGATTTATCTTCTGGAACTTTACTCAAGAACTTGTGGATTGCTTCTGACTTTCCAGTTCCTTTAGCGGCTTCTAATAGGAATGTTCCTTCATTACCTAGTTTATCAATTGATAATAATGGTTTACATTTGATCTCCTCAGTATCTTCATAACTATAATCAGGTACTAAGAGATTGTCCTCGCAATTGAAATGGAATTTAACATTCTTCTTTGTTGCTCGGCAAAAGTAGATAATATTCGCATTGGTGGTATTATATTGAATAGTATATCTAGTCTTATTAGAAAATCTCTCATTGGAATGACCACATAGTAAACATGGTTCATCAGTTTCGAAATTAAAGAAGAATACATTATTTATTAATTTAATATTGATTATTTCAAAATTATTAAATTTATTTCGTAAAACACTTAAAATTTTATTCTTGATATATACTGGGGGTTCGTCTAATCCCTGCGTGATTGGTACCATTTCACATATCTTTTTTGGAGTTTCCTCAAAGTCCCACGATTCTGGCAACTTGACCCACTTAGAACCCTTTTTTATATAGTTAACATAATAGTCTTTGTCTTCGTAAGAATTGGCTTCTTCCGCATAACCTCCTCCCATTTGTGGGTGTACCCATTTTCTTAACACTTCTTGACTATTATTTTCTCCCTTATGGGATCCAATCATTCTTAAACCATGCAACTTTTCAGGTTGTCTAGAATATATAGATTCATCAATTATAAATTTTATATTCTGACCAGGCTCCTGACTTACCAAATAACACCGATCAGATATATCGCAGTTTATTTTAACCCATTCTTTAAATTTGTTCAAGAATAATAAAATTTGTGCTTGATTCATAAAATACATATTAGGTTCTCTCATTATAAAATGATAGCTGTGTTTCCAATAATTTACATTATTATAAGTTTCTATTCTGGTTGCCGACGATACGCTAAATTTAGACATCAATTCTAAGTGGGGTTCATCTTTGCTCTCAATTTCAACTAATTTAGATTCATTCATAAACTTAGCTAAATAGTAAAACAATGTATCTAAACAAGTTAAATCATCTTTGTCATTATTCTTAAAATCTATATCAAAGTACAATGGTACAGCTTGATGAGAATATATGATCTCATAGTTCTCAAATACCTTTCCTCTATTACTTGGCATCTTTAATATCTTAAAAAACTGATTCAAATTCTCACAACTACCAAATGATTTATTAGTAGTTTTAAATAAGAATTGATGTGTTCCCATTTTATTCTTTTCAAAATCTCTTTTATTATTGAAGTACTCTACTCCTGCCATTTTATCTCCACTCAGTGATTTTGGATTCTTAATCTTCAGCGTTTTCTTAATTTTATTTTCTGTCATTTTATAATATATAATGAGAGAAAATTCTTAAATCAATTTTATTTAATAAAAAAAGAATTAATAATCATTTTGTTGAATAAATATCTGGTGTGGACTTCTAATCACTACCTTTACTTCCTCACCACAAGTCTTACATTGAAATAAATATACATCACTATTTAAATTACCCAGTATATCGGCACAAGCTTTAATACCACCCATAAAATCAACGGTATCTCCCATAGATAAAAAAGAATCTACACCATTGTTCTGACACAATCTGGTTTCTACTTTACTATCTACTTTAAATGCTAATAAATTCTCATCTGTCGGCAATGTTTCATTCTTAATCACAGTTTTTAAATAATCTATTTTAACTAGACTTTCCCCCTTTAGTTTTGCCATCTCTTTAAGAATTTCATTATAACTATTAGAACTTAAGTTTTCTTTTTCACCTTCAATTAATTCTAGTAATTTATCCATTTATATATATATTATTTTTTTTTCTTCATAAATGGTTTTTTACCCTTTTTAGGTTTTACATCTTTACCACCTCTATGGTAGTCTTTATCACCACGCTTGGTAGTATAGTCTTTATCCCCAGGTCTGGTTTTTGACATTGCTCCTTTAACCGATCTATCTGAAGCATTCTTTTTTTCAGGATTAGTTTTAGGAGTAGCTCTCATTCGTTTATTTCCATATCCAACTCTTTTAGGCATTTTTTTATATTTAATTATAATATAAAAAATGTCAAGTTATAAGCAAAAATTTAATCGAAAACATGGTCAGCCATTGAATGAATCTAATAGTGTTGCTAAAATTGCTAGGTTATCTGGTATATCTAAAAAGGAAGCTGATGCCATTGTGGAGAAAGGCAAAGCGGCCTACTACAACAACCCTAAAAGTGTACGACCACAAGTCAAATCCGCTACTCAATGGGGAGTAAGCCGTTTATATTCTGCCGTTATGGGTGGCAAAGCCGCCAAAGTAGATAAAAATGAATTAAAACGAGGTAGAAAAGCAAAAAAGAAATCTAAATAATAGTATATGGACGAGATAATTAACTATGTTAAAAATGATCTGAATACTAAGTACCAGCAATTAGGACACGAGAAGTTCCAGATGCTCTATGAAACCTTTAAGACTACTAAGCCGTTAGAATATGGCAATGAAGAAGCAATCTCCTATATGGAAGACATACTTAAAAAAAAATTGAATTCTGAAAATAATAATATCTCTGAACAATTTAACCATGGGTCTTGACTGGATCGTTAACATTTACGAAAAAGATACCTTCAAACAAGTAGAAAAAAAGTACGAGGAACTAGGATATACTGGTATTAATGATGTCAGAGGCAAAGCTATTGCGTATTTACTAGACGAATATGAAGAATATGAAACAGCCAATATGTGTTATGGACTTAAACCATTTAGTGATGACGGCGAAGATTTACCACATCTGATGCACCCAAGACTTCAGGGATCTATTATTTTAGCAACATTAAAAAATCTTGAACTTAGAGATCTAAATAGTGATAGTATTGTATCTACAGTTGAAGAACAGAAAGAATGGATAGAGGAATTTGAACAGATGCTAAAAGATATAAATAACTACAATGAAAAAACATCAGAATATCAGGCATTAATCTGGTGTTGGTATTAGATAAGAGAGAAGGGAACAAAAAACAGTATAGATTTAGATTTTCTCTTTTTTCTTATATTTATCTAGCGTAATAATTTTCTCACTTATTATTCTTAAACAATAGGTAAGAAAAAAATCTGACTCCTTAGCAAAACAAAAATTAAAGAATATTAAACCATCTTGTTTTTTGGCTCTGGTTTTCTTTTCTAATTAAAACAGGCATCAAATGGATTAGTTGAATTTCCTAATGGTGAAGGATTCTGTGGCTGTTGTTTATTTTTGAATACTGGGTGATTGTATTGTGGTGTAAAACCTCTAAGTGCTTGTAATCCCACATTAGCTTGTTGTTTCTTTTTATGAGATTGATAGGCTTGAGTGAATAATTGTGTGGATTCCTTTAATGCTTTCTCTCTTTCTTCTCTTCTGATCTGTTCTCTGGCTGAAGCTATTTGAGATGTGAATTGCTGTTGTTGTTGCTGTTTTTGCCATAATCCATTGATAATTCTATCATAGTCTATTGAACCACCTACAGACGCTACAGGACGCTGAGGTATCTGTTGTGGTTGTGCTTGAGGTACTTCTGGTATGGTTGGCAATGGTGCCGAAGCAACTTCTTTGGGTTTAGATTTAGATTCTTTTTCGGCTTTCTTTTTAGCTTTTGATTCGGCAGCTAACTTTCTAATTCTTTCCAAGTGGGCAGCCATCTTTGGCGTGACGGCTCTTTTTTGATTTGTTTTCCTATCTTTCTTTTTATCATCTTCTGGTTTTTGAAGAACTAAATCATTCTTTTTAAATATCTTTTCTTCTTCAGGTTCAGGCTTTGGTTCTTCTATGGGCATTTCAACCACTTCTTCTTCCTTTACTGGTTCAGCTGGATTTTTTAATTCCACATCTAAAAATACATTTCTATCAGATTTCATCATTTTATACTATCTACAGAGAAATTAATTTTCTGTAATTACTGTACATCGCTACTAGCCTGAGAAGTTCCCACACCAGAATCACCAGCTGATTTTGTTTGAGGAGGTTGTTGTGGTGATGGTACTTCACCTACTAAGGGGGCTAATTCTCTTGGTCTTCTTGGAGATACACCTCCAGTTCTTTCAAGGAATGCTTGGGCTTCAGTGCTAACTTGTTGCGCTCTTCTTGGTGATATCTTAACCGATGGCCCACTTCTTTCAATATCTGCTTCTTCTATTATTGGTTGTAATAATGAAGATAAGTCTGGATCTCTGATAGTTCCTTCATCTCCTTCCATAACTGACATTGCTGGAAGAGGAGGCAAAGCTCCGTGAGCTAAACCTAAATGGGATTGTACTTCAGCTATTATATCTTGTATTGGCCCCATATCTTCACCTGATTGTGCATAGGCATCTATTACAGCCATATTCTCTTCCATACTCATTACATTCTGAGCTTGTGATAAAAACTGTGCGCCTTCTGGTGTGGCAAAGAATTCTTGTCTTTCTCTGGCATTCATACTTGGAATATCATAATGAGTAATGTATTGAGATAATTGGTTTATAATATTACTATTATCTCCTTCAGGATCATCTAGCGCCGCCATACCAAGACTTCTTAAATCTGTCATTGTTTTCATTATTTGATTTACTTTACCAGCAGTAGGTTGCTGTGCTTGTGCCATTTGTTGAAGAACACTATAGGCGGCTTGTTGTCTTGCCCATATCGGAGCAGGAGGTGCTTCAGGACGAGGACTCATATTTGTAATTTCATAAATAACAGTAGATTGATCACCAAGGGCTGAAGGCACTGAATAATCATTATTAACTATTTCTGTGGTGACTTCAGTTAATGTTCTATCTTCTTTGGCATAAAAGGTTAACATTCCCATAGATAAAATGAAATCACCTTGAATGAATGTTTTATTAATAATAGAAATACCTGGAAGTCTTCCTTGATTATTTAATGAATAATTAGGAGATTGTATTAAATTACTTAAAATTACCATATGACCATGGTTAAGTTTTCTAGGTAATTCAGAAGCTGTAATAAAATTACTTACTGTTTGAATAGTATAACTTAAATAAATTTCACAATCAGGGTTCAGAGTCACTGGCACTGTATCTTGGTTAACTAATGTTGTAGACCCTAAAGTATTTGGTAAACCCATACCTCTTGAAGCATTACTCAATAGTAGACCACCTACAGTACCATAAGAATCAGTGGCATTATCATATCTGACTTGAGAAGCTTGACTATTAAAACTATTTGTTTGTGAATTCAAAGAATATGGATAATAAATATAATCACCCCATCTATTTACAATTTTATTAGATTTACCGTGATTCGGCGTCACCCTCTGAATATGTGAGTTAATACCAGCGGAAGTTTCAGGAGGAGGAATGGAGGATAAAATAGCATCACTGGAGCCAGTTTCAGCATAATTCGTAGCAAGAAACTTGGTGGTAATAGAGCTAAAATTAATAGTTGAATCATTGTCAAGTTTAATTGTAGTTTGATAAATATTTTCAGAAATACCTAAATTACCATATTCATCAGTTAATCTATATTTATCAGATACTCTATTTCTGGTTATACCTAAATCACTTTCAATAAATCCTAATTTATTAAAAAATCTAAATCCTACAGGATCAATAGCTTTCAAAGGATTAACTCCATTGGTAAAATCTACAGTGGTAATATTATCAATGACTTCCTGAAAAGTAAATGTACCTCTTGGGAATTGGGGTCTACACCAGTTTGACACATTGTTGCCACCAAAAGCATCGTGATTCTGAACACCTATTTTTCTATTACCATAAAATATTTTGGCAGATATATCTCCACCAGTATTATCAATAAAAGGCGAAGTAAAAGGTTGATGAAAGTATTGGAATGTGAAAGCCGATATATCAGTTTGATAAGCTAAAGTCATATTATCACACCCAATAAACTGAGAAGCTTTTGCTCTACCATAAGTATTATCCACATCATTTTCTACATATCTAACAGGATATTCAGTAGATGTATTACCAAAGTAAGCAGGTACATCTTGGGCAGAAGGGTTTGGACTTCCTAATTCATATAATTTCCAATTCTTTTTATTTGGTGTTGAAGTTGAAGCAATATCAATCATAGTTGTTCCGTCTAAGGTTTTCTTGCCAGTAACTGGCGGAGTAGCATTTGAATCATTTACATTACCAATTGTATCAGCTTGGGTGTTAATAGTTTTAAGAGGACTTCTATCTGGGTTATTGCTAGTTGATTTCAATGGATCATAATTTCTAATAATTGTATAAAAAGTTCTGAAGAATACATTGAAGAATTGATAAGTTTGACCTATTTGATTTATTGGTAAAAGACTCATAATTTCAGTAGCCACATAAGTTGAATTTTCATCAACTCCTAATTTACCGATACAATGCCCAGGTTCTAAACCAGATGAGTCAGGATATACTACAAAGTTCTTAATATATTCTCCTCCTGTACCTACTTGATTATTAGAACCATATATGGGTAATACAAATTCATTTTGAAGTAAACCAATTTGATCTTTATCTAAAATTATTTCACCTGTTGCCATATCTCTCAGACCAGTTAATTTATGAGATTCTTTAGTCCACCAAGCTCCGATTGCTGAAGGTACTGAGAAATCTTGTGGTATTTTAAAAGTCTTTTGGGTTAAAAATTTTTCATATTCAAATATACTTTGAGCATTGGTAACATTAGACTTTATAAATTCAGTTTGTTTTATTAAATAATTACTTGCTACACTAAATGAATTATCTATCATTTCTGAAAAAGCAAATTCATTGAAACCCTGAGAAAAACCCATTTGATTTAAGTAGTTTCTTCTATCTAAAAAGTTATTAGTATCATCTGCTAACATTTCATTGGCGTGAGTTAAGAAATATTGAGCGCCATTGTTATAGGCTGTCAGAACATCAGTAGATACATCAGTACCATTATATACACCTTCCCAATCTTTAGAAGTTAATAATACATCTTTATTTATATCTTGAAATCCAAAGAATCCTTGAGTTGCTGTCATTGCTATAGAACCTGAATAAGTATCATCAGTACCAAAACCCCATTGAGCTTCCATTTTATCACAGAAAGTAAAATCATTTGGTATCCAATCAAATGCTATAGCTGTACCATTTTTAACATTATAAATATTTGGATCACAAGTTATCCTCATACTTTCTTTGGCATTCCATCCAGATATATTTGAGTATGTGACCCCACATTCCATTTGGTGTATATTTCTTGCTTTAATATTACATATATAGTTTGTACCATCATCTTGCCAATAACTAATATATATATGTTCTTCTATAGAAGTGTCATTGTTATTAGTATATAAGAGTTTTAAATAAGTTTGTGGTAATGTTTCAGCAGACTGACCTAAACTAGTCCATTTAGCTTTTGTAAGTTGAAATTGAATTTGATTACTAGAATTATTGAAATTTGTGAAATCATTATCTCCACCACCTCCAATATTTACATTGAAAGTGACTGAATTCTTAGTGGCTTTATTGTCGTTAATTTGTAAGAAAGCATTTTTAGAATGTAAACTAAATACCGCATTTAAATTACTAAAACTATCACCATAAAAAGGATATTGTCCATTTGCTTTGAATAAACCAGAATATGCCGATGCACTTATTAACTCATTACCTAATGGTATATTGTCAGCATTTTCTATACCTAATGTTTCAAAGGTAGGAGGGTAAACTGAATCATATCCATCAAAAGAAGTATTATGATTCACTCTTGATTGTGTTTTTAAAACTCCTACAGCATTTGGATTATTATCAAAAGAACCATCAGGAGGTCTATTTATTACTTTACCTTTACCTATTAAATACCATGGATTCTGAGCAACTCTCATTTCAAAATTACCTAAACCTGCCATAGCCGCACGAGTTAATTTACTCCCTTGTGGCGCTGAAGCTCTGACACCACCAACATCATCAACTAATAAAACTAATATATCTATTCCTGAATTTGTACCATCAGCATTTAATAACCTTAATTGGTCGCCGACTTTATATCCGACTCCTTGATTACTGGTTGAGAAAGAAGACCAGCTTGTTCCTGCTCCATCTATTTCAACATTTATAAATGCTCCCTCTCCAGTCAGAGGAAGACCATCTTCTCTGGTCACATTGATTGCTTGTAATGTTTGGAATGAATTTGGTGGATAACCAGTTATTGAACCTGTACCAAAGAATTGATATAAATTTAATTTACCTTTCCATAAATCATTACCATCAAAGTTTTGATTAGCTCCTAATACTAATTTTACATAACTATCATATTGAGTACCATCAATAATAATACCTTGTTGAATAGTATACGAAAACCCTACAGTATAAATACCTGACCAATATTTCATAATGTCATCTTGAATAGTATTAAAAGTAGCTGTATTTCCATAATCAGCTCCGTCTAACATACCAAAAGTAATTGATATAGCCATACCATTTGTAAATTGATTCAAAGGATTTTCTTTAATTGTTAATTCATTACCATATGAATCAGTAATAGTTTTAGTTTGATGAGGTGCTATTAAATAAGTATATCCACCATCTTGAGTTAATTCAAAAGGATAACTAAAAAATTGTTGTTTTGATTTACCTAATAAAAAATTATTTCCTTGACCATTTTTATGAAACACACCAGATACAAATTCATCTTCTTTATTTTGTATAACACTACCAGCACTTAATCTGACATCTTCTTTAATTTCTGGAGGGTTTGAATATATAGACACTTCTTGTCCATTCTCAGCGGTAAATGATCTATTTTTAAAATTTCTGGCATAACATAAATTATCAGATACATCAAAAGTTTGTGCCCATCTATAAACAGGAGTTCTTTGGTAATTATATCCTTGGTCAAAAAAACTCTTATTAAATAATTCACCATTGGGGCCAACAGAAATTACTTCAAATTCTAAGTTATCATTATCTGGTGCCGAACCTGGGCTTGTAAAAGTTATTGTATCTCCAACACTATAGTCTTGTCCAACAGCAGATATTGTTATTCCATTTGGCACACCAGAAACATTAGCAACTGTATAATCCGCAATAGTACAACCACTTCCTCCGCTAGAACCACTAACAGAAAATGAAACTATATTACCATCAGGGACACTACCTGGGTTATTTATAGTTATATATTTTACAGCACCTAA
>Ga0099849_1001379_pt1 | contig 11367 bp, 10 predicted proteins | sample CB_VirMetaG_4_FD_78177 | JGI IMG/M metagenome (GOLD analysis project Ga0099849, IMG submission 78177) | Freshwater to marine saline gradient viral communities from Chesapeake Bay - CB_1508_1M Viral MetaG | ecosystem: Environmental > Aquatic > Marine > Coastal | place: USA: Chesapeake Bay... | reverse complement strand
TGTAATTTTTTCAAGTTGTTGATTAGTTAAAGAGTTTATAAATCTATCCACTTCTTCAATGGGTTCTTGACTTATGATGATATTATCATCTCCAGATTGAACTGCATATAAGCAAGATCTTATTGAATCAAATAAAACTTCAACTTCAGATGAATTATCATTTGAAATATTAGGATTGGCTAGTACATCCATATATGTAGGATATTTCATCTGAACATTTATTTGATCTGTAATTGGAATCATTTTACTCTTTATTTCAGCTTTTTCCATTTCAATATTTTCTAAATTTATTTCAACTTTATTTTCTTCTTCACATTCTATACATTTTGTTACTATTGTGCTCTTTTCTCCAACAGACTTAGCTCTTATCTGCGTAAACAAATAGTCCATATCGAATGTAGCAAGTTTATTTAAATCTATTCCGGGTACACATGATTCTATACAATTAAGCATAGTTGTTAATATTTGTTTATTATCTTTAGATTCAAAAGCAATCAATAAACTTTTTTGTTCTTTAACTAAAAACGGTCTAAACTTATATGTTTCTTGCGTAGATGGTATTTGTACCTCGTACATTGGTTTATCATTAGATAATACTGGCAATGCCATGTTTCACTCCTTATATTATATTAATTCCACCAAATGGTGTGTCAATGTCTGCATTAATGAAATTTTGTACACCTCTGGCTCTCCTCCAATTCGTATATGCAAATGTTACAGTTAATTGTACTAAACCATCAAGATCATTATTCAATTCAATTGCACTAGATGCTATAGGAAATGCTTCTAGTAAATCTACTGAATAAACACTTCCACCGCCAAATCCCGCATTAAATCTTATAGGTCCTAATTGTTTGCTAAAACCTTTTAATGGTTGTCGTAGTTGATGTATTGTTACTGTTTTAGCATATTCATTTTTATAGTTGGATGCTTGTCCTGTTTCATCAAGTATAGTGCTTCTCCAACTATCAAAATAATCTTTTACTCCGTAATCGTTCATTAAATAGAAAGTCATACTTACGTCATCCACTGCATAGCCGTAAGCTACTTTTTGAAATTCCATTCCAATTCTTCTATCATTAGTTAGTATTTGTTTTGCCGGCATGGTTGCATTTGAACATAAAATGTTTAGTTCTCTTGGACTTGCTCCGCCACCACCTCCGTTAAATGCACCTATTAATCCACCTAGTAAACCACCACCTACACCTACTGACGGCAATGTAACTAAAAATTTATTCGGTCTAGCAAAACCTAACTTAGTATTAGCTATTGCTTTTATGTCTTCAATGCTATTAGCCATTTGATGCCTTTCTCGAATCTGAATATACACGACCAGCGGAAGCTTTCTCCCATTGTGCTGTAGGTAAAAATGTAGCAATCTCCCATTCTGGAGCTGGCACTTCTGCAAACCTCGATTTAACGTGTGCAAGTAAATAATGTTTTAAACATGGTTTAAAATATCTCATTGTTCTTGCACCACTTAATAATCTATATGTTAATCTAAACTTTGTAGTGTCATCATATTTTTTATTATTAGTTACATTCAATAATGCATCTAAAAACTTTGCTCTTAAAACGGGTGGAAGATAATGTAAGTTAAGTCCACGAAATCCACCTTCAGCCGGTTCTATCGGTATGGTTAATGGAAATCTATCGTAATAAGGTAACTTATTTTTATGTTTTGGATCGTAAAAATACATAAACATTGAACCATAGCTATGAGATGCTCTACGATTTATTTCATCTTCTCTCATCAAAGCTTCACGATTTACTCTTGTAAGTCTTTGTATTCTTCGTCTAAACCACTCACGCGATTCTTGTGTACGAGGATTTATGCCTGCACGAAAAGCTTCAAGTTCTAATTTTTGAAAAAGATTACTCATAAGACTATTTATAACTTTTTTCTACGTTTTTTTCGAAAAGGTTTATAAGGTGCAATCTTCTTAAGTTTTCCGGGCACGGGCTTCGTGAGTAGCTTCATTTCTCGTAGAGTCTTTTCGGTCCACACTTGAAACTTCCATCCTCGGTCTTGAGCATATTCATTTGCAGCTTCCCATTTATTCATGTTTTTAATGTAAGATAAACTTTCAGAAATATACTGCTTAGTTCTTCTTTGTCCTGTAGGTGGATGTGTTTCCTTTTCTGGTTTAATTTCTACTAACAATATTTCATCTTCAAATACTATTTTGATATCTACAAAGTACCTATGATATTTTTTATCAACTTCATAATAATACGGTACAACAATTTCTTCAGAACTCCATTGTTTTACTTTAGGATTCTTATCACACCACTGAAATACAGCCTTTTCCCATAAAGACCTATATATTATATTATTGACATCACCTTTATACTTAGATGCATTTTTGATTGAATATCTACCTGAATAAGCCATGTTTTTTGTTATAAATAGAAAAATAATATTTAATAATATCTATAAGGATTATCATGGCAGATATCGGATTAACGGGTGTATCAACCACCGCACTTAATAAAGTTGGACCAAGTGGCGAAGTACTACCCGGAAGTGCTTTCCCTGGATTAGATGCTTTTGGTCCAGGACCAAAGGTAGGAATAAATCAAGCGGGTGAAAATGTTAGAAATATTAATTTTGATGATTTAACTGGTCACCTTAGGACAGCTTCAAAAACTTTAGAAGGATTAGTAGCCGGATTGTTTAGTTCAAGAAAAAGAGCTGATTTAAAATATCCTCTTGAAAGCGAAAATCCAGCGTATCAGGCTAGAGTTCAATTTAGAATGTATTCATTACAACCTAAAATTGATGGTGAAAGTCAAAAAAACTTTGATAAAATCGCAACTGATAATTTAAAAAGTTTGTTAGAATCTTCTGCAAAAACTCAAGATGTTAGAGCACAAGTTGATAGTTTTGGCGATACGCCATCATCAGATGTACGAGCACAAGTTGATAGTTTTAGCGATACTGGAAGAAATCGATATGGTGCAGCTAATGCAGGAATAGATGGGCCATCATCTATAGCAGCATCTGCTACAGGCTCAACAGCTGCTACTAGTGCAAATAGAACTGCAACAAGGCGAGGGGGTGATTTTACAAAATCTTTAACAGATAAAGCTTTAGAAGCGTCAATTGTAAAGCGAACTAGTAAATATTTTAAAGGAGGTGTTGAGTTTAAGCCCGTAAGAAACACTCCAATAGTAGATATGTATTTTCCTATCACTATGCAATTTAATGACAATGCGCAATATGATAATGCATCATTAGGAGCTTTTGGCGCAGCTGTTGAAGGAGCAATGAATCAAGGTGGTGGAGCTCTTGAGTCTGTACTAGGACAATTCAATAAAGGCGTGGTAAGTATGTTTGATGCTATAAGTGGTAATCAAAAACTTTCAGAAGCAGCATTTAGAGTTGGATTGGCTCGAGTTATCGATAAAGCTTCAATGATAAATTCAGGTGTGGCTAATGCATTAACACTTCAAAATAGAACAATAATTAATCCAAATATAAGAGCTTTATTTAGAGGTGTAGGTTTACGTGAATTTACATTTCAATTTAAGATGATTGCTCGTTCTCAATTAGAAGCAGAAGTAGTAAGACAAATAGTTCAACATTTCAGAGAACAACTGTATCCGGGAACTTGGCCCATTGATGAATTAGGTGCGGATATTGGATTCAAATTTCCTAATGTTTTTCAAATTCAATTTAATTACAACGGTGCACCTAACAGAAACATTCCAAAAATAGAACTTTGTTATTTACGTAATGTTAGTACTTCAATAAATCCAACGGGTGGAGCTTTTAGAAGAGACGGCCAACCAAACGAAGTTGATTTAACATTAAGTTTTGTTGAATATAAAACTCTAAACCAAAAAGACATAAGGGCGGGTTACTAATGAAATATTTTAAAGATTTTCCAGATATCTTTTATAATTTTGGTAATGAAGCACAACCAAGTTTAATTCAAGACTTATCGAGATATGTAGATGTAGTAGATCAAATAAAAGATGACATTTCATTTTTAACTTTTTATACTATACAAGAAGGATATAGACCTGATCAAGTTTCTGTTGAATTATATGACACTCCGTTATATCATTGGACGTTTTATTTATTAAATGATAATATAAGACAACAAGGCTGGCCTTTAAATAATACTGAGTTTCAAACTTACATTAAAAAAATATTTCCTAATACAACTGTAACCACAAGAGAAAATATTTCAACTAAGTTTAAAGTTGGTCAAACTATAACGGGTAATACATCAGGTGTAAGTGGCAAAATTATAAGAAGAAATGTAGATTTAGGTCAAATTATTGTTGAAGGTAAACCATCTTTCAGTACTTCTGGTGAAACTTTTACATCTACTAATTCAAGTGGTGTTTTAGAATCTATTATAGCCGTTTCAAGTTCTGACGAACATAAAGCTGCAAACTATTATACAGACATATCTGGAGGCATTGTAGATTTAAGTGTTGATAGTGCAAATGGAACTAATCCTGGCGATTTCCTTCCACCCGGAGCATTGAAAAACGAAATAACGAACGAACAAGCTTATTACAATGTTAATGAAAGTCTTAGACAGATAAGAGTCATTAGACCGAACTTAATAAATAATGTTGTATCTGGTTATAGAAAAGCTATAAGAGAATAATGTGTCTGAATTAGCAGTTGAAAGTAGAAGTGATTATCAGCTATTATCCGCAATCATAACAAACAGCGATAGAAATATTGACTTGTCTGCTGATATAAAGCGTTTGATATCGTCATTTCAAATATTTGAACATATTGAAAAATCATATTTAACAGCAGAAGTTGTTTTTGCAGACACTGCAAATCTTTTGCAAGATATGGATTTTCAAGGAGGTGAAAAATTAACTTTAGAACTATGTCAGTCAGAAGAAAGAGACGAAGGTTTTAATATAAAAAAAGAATTTTTAATTAATAAGATTGAAAATATCACAAGAGCCGATGAAGTCACTGATGCTGTTGTGTTACACTGTGTTGAATATCATGTATTTAAATCTTCATTGCAAAATATAAGTAGATCATATACTGGATCTGCGAGTAAAATTATTTCTAAAATATTAAAAGAATATACTGAAAGAGATCTACTATCTTTAGGCTCTGAAACTGTAAATGATTTAAAAGTTATTATACCAAATCTAAATCCTCTTGAAGCGTGCGATTGGTTGAAGAAAAGAGCAGTAAGTGAAATAGGAATGCCTTATTATCTTTATTCTGTTTTAGGTGTAGACAATTTAATTATGAGAGATTTGGGCAGTATGCTAGAAGATCCAGTAATCAATAAAAGTGTTCCTTTCATATATGCACCTAGTTTAAATACATCTCAAATTGGTCCACAAAAATACTATAATATATTAGATTTTAAAATTTCTGACAATGAAGACTTACACTCAATAATTAGTGAAGGTTTAGTCGGAGGCGAATATTATTTTTATGATACTATGACAGCCGTTCCGTACAGAGTGAAATTTGATGTTGAAGAAGTGTTTCAAGATTTAAGTAGAAATAATTTATTAGGAGGAGAAAATGAAAGATTTGTTTATGCACCCGAATACAAACTAAAAGATCAAAAAATTTCTAGATATAATTCTCGTTCGATAACACAAATATCACAAAGTGGCGCATATGACAATGGAACACGCAAATTTAAAAGTTATCAAGAAGATAATTCTGCGAGTAATCATAAAAGAAAAATAGTATCAGCATCTTTAAAAACATTTTTATCAAAAGCTCCAATCCAAATTACCGTGAAAGGCAGAGAATTTTTAACAGCTGATGAAAACTATACTATTGGTAAAGTTATTAGAATATTGTTTATTGACAATGTCAGTTCATCCACAAATCAATCGAAATTATCATTTGACAGTAAGAAATCTGGAGACTATGTAATATGTGCAGCAAGACATGTTTTTGATGATGAAAATTATAATACTACTCTTTTATGTGGTAGGCTTGGTTCATTAACTGAGGATATAGTACTATGAGTCAGATGTTTTATGGTGATCATAATCGATGGTTTGTAGGTTTAGTTATAGATGTTAATGATCCTCTTAAACTTGATAGAGTGAAAGTGAGAATACAAGGTATACATACACCCGACACAACATTGATACCTAACGAAGATTTGCCTTGGGCTCAAGTGGCAATACCAGTTACAGAAGGAGGCAGCTCCGGTATCGGCGCCAACAGTAGTATAAAACCAAGAGCACAAGTGTTTGGATTTTTCTTAGATGGGAAAAACTCGCAAATGCCGTTAGTTATAGGTTCTATACCTAAAATAGAATCTTATGCTAATCAAAGTGGAGATGCAATTCAAACTCTTCCATCACTTAATAATAAATCTGGAACCGGCAATATTGATTTAAATTTAGATGGTGGTTCAAATATAGAGAAAGCTTTTAATTTTTTTGTTTCAGAAGAAGGCGGCAATTACACTATGGAACAGGCATGCGGAATAATAGGTAATTTTTGTGTTGAATCCGGTCCTACATTAAATCCAAAAGCAGTCGCTCCAACTGAAGGCTCGACTGGCATAGCACAATGGAATCCAGCTCAATCCGCTGGAAATAGATTAGGTCAATTAATACAATACTCGAATGCATTAAATTTAAATTACTTGACACTTGGTGCGCAGCTATTATTTACTAAGTACGAACTAGAAACATTTAATTATTTAGGAGATGGTCCTTTGAGAAAAACATCAACGACAAGAGACGCAACAATTGTTTTTCAAGATTTATATGAAAGACCTAATAAAGCATTAGCACAAACAGAAAAAAGAGTTAGCTTTGCTAAAGAAATTTTTAACAAACTGGTGAATCCATAATGGCAGAATTACTAGCAACTGGAACTACTGTAGAAATACCCGCAGGTAGTATATTACAAGAAATACATGATCGTCAATATTGGGACAAAGAATATTATGAATTAGTTTTAAACAGTCAAGGACCAAAATTCAGAGAATTTGAAATTAGTGATTTATTTTATCAATATGATGAAAACAGTGGAATAATAACTCTTCGTAGAGATTTTGGAGATATTCGCGTAGTATATATACCACCTTTAGATACAGAAGCGATTAAGAGAATAGTTCCTATAACAAGTGCAAATTCAAATGCAAAAAGTAAAAGAAAGATAACTAATTCTTCCAATAATATTTTAGAAGCACAACAAGAAAACAAAATTAGTAATGAAGGAACAATAATAGGAGACTTTAAAGAAGTACAAGGGTTTAAGTCTTTATCTCCATTTGCTAAAGAAGGTGAAGCAATAAGTAAAAGGGTTATGCCTGTAAAATTAACTTCATCAGTGGGCGATGGAAGTTTATCTGCTATAGCTACAAACACATCTCAACTTACATCGATTCTTGGTAGTAATCCAGCTGCAACTGGTACATTAAAAAGAATTGTTACAAGTGGTGCACCAGCTTCATTATTGAAGCAAATGCAAAAAAATATACCTAAGCTTTCACCACAAAAATTAAGAACATTTGCATCTAAAGTTTCAGTCAATCCTTCTATCACTATTGAAACTCTTAAACCAGAAAAGAGTCCATCTTTAGTTTCAGTGCAAACTGCATCTAACATTTATAAAGATAAATTAAAACTTTCATTAAATAATTCAGCGTTTAACTTAAATCCTCTTGGTGCATTTCCAGGATTAGGCAGAACAAAACAAAATTCAGCAGCTCAATTTGTAGCTACACTACTTAATAAAGTAGGTAGTTCATTTGGTAATATATTAAACGGAGTAAAAGTTTTTGGTGATAATCCACCGCCATCTATAACTTCAGCGTTCGGAGGAAAGGTAAAAGATTTAATTGAAGTTGGAGGATCTCAAACTAATGTCTCGAGCTATGTGAGTAAAGGAAATTTAGTAAACATTCAAGCACCTAAAATTGTATATGTTTTGCAAAATAAAAATACTTACAGAGGATATGCCACCCCAGAAGATTATGAATTTACATTTGTTGATTCTACTGAAGAACTAATAAAAGAATTTCAATCAAGTAGAAGAGGGCCAAAGTGCGAAGAAGATGATGCGATCGGAGGATTGGTAATATTTGAAGATGACGAGTTTGGTGGACCACCCGAAAAAGCTAATGCTAAAACAATGCAAGAGTTATCTAAAAAACAAGCTCTAGCAGAATTAACAGAAGAAATAGAAACAAACAATAGTCAAGCTGAAGGTAAAACTGCAGCAGAGACTGCACTAGATAGGATAAGCGCAAGTCCAAATGATTACAGCATGAACTCTCATTATCTGATTCTATCAGATGGAAGTTTACAGAGAGGAAGACCTATAGATATTCCTCGTTCCAAAGATGTATACCCAAGATTTAATAAAACAGTTCTACAATTAACTTTTCTTACGGGCGGTACGGATAGTAAAGTGCCAAACAATAAGATGTTTGAAACATACGATAGGTTTTTAAAAGCTTGGTTTACTGTTTTTCCAGATTGCGGTGTGTACGGCAACGGTGAAACAGATGAATATGGAGGAATAAATAGTTTTGATGTAAGACAATCGGTTAAATCAAAATATAGATTTGTATATCGTTATGAAAATTTAGATTTACTTGATGAATTTCCAACAAAGGTTCAAAGGGTAATTACAAGGCCGCCAACTATAGCTAAAACTTCATCTACAATAACTAAACCTGTAACTTTTGCTGAAGCAAATCAAAATATTAAAGAAGTACTAGAAAGTAAAGAATTCAATGACGATTTAAACAGTGCATTCAATAAAGCTGGAGCCGCATTAGCACAATTAAACGGCGAAGAAAGAAATGCAATTACAACTAAATTTGGAGCTGAAAATTTACCACAAGATGATTTAAAAGCAAAGATGGACACAGACTTTAAAAATGCTCAATTATTCATGAAAGAACAAAATAAACAGATTAATAGTATTATCGGAAAGACTAATACGAATGATACAAGTGTAAAAACATTTGCAGATATACTGAGGAGAAAATAATGACAGAATTTAGTAAAGTAGATCCTGCGGTATTAAGAGATTTAAAAAATCCTAGCGATGGAAGATCTGATCCCGATAAAAGATTTCCTAGAAAAGAATATGTTGGTGTTTCATCTGTAAATAACATTGCTCGTGGTACACGCGTGTCAAATGTATATATTGGTGGTAGTGTGCCAGGGCTAGATTTAGAATTAAATGATGAGCCTTCTACACAATATCCTGAAAATCAAGTTAAAGAAACTTCATCAGGTCATATAATTGAATATGATGATACTAATGGACGTGAACGAGTAATGATAAGGCATAGAACTGGATCAGGCGTTGAAATGAGAGCAGATGGAACTGTTATATTAAGTTCAACAAATAATACATTACGAATAGTTGCGGCTAATGAAAAAGTCATAGTTGAAGGTGACGGAGAAGTTGTATATAATGGTAATTTAAAAATGAAAGTTGCGGGTGATTTTGATTTAGAAGTTGGTGGTGATTTTAACGTTAATGTCACAGGTAATAAAGAAGAAAGAATCAAGAGCTCTTTAATAGAATCAGTGTCTAAAAATAAAACTATGACTGTAGGAGAAAATAAAGCTGAAACTATCTTAGGTGTTGATGCACTAACCGTGTTAAAAGATAAAGATATAATGGTTAAAGGTAATTTCGAAACAAATGTTCAAGGTGCAATAGAATTAGATGCTGGTGGAATTTTGACAATGACTAGCGAATCTAAATTTATTGCTTCTTCACCAGACACTAGCATCAGTGCAGATGATATTTCAGTGGTGGGTGCAACTGGTACTATAGGAGGTGAAGATATTGTTTATTATGGCAAAACTGCGCATATTCCTAGAGTTAATTCTACTTCAATGCACGCAACAACATTTCATGGTGACTTAACTGGAGTTGCTGAAAAAGCGAATGAAGCGAATAAAGCTGGAACTGCAGCACTCGGTCCTTCCGGCACGGGTGGAACACCAACAGTTACTACTGCAACGAATAAAACAACTGAGCAACCAACTTCTACACTACTGAATTCTATATTGAGAACTTCACCCGTGTTTGGTATAAGAGAAATTGAAATAGATACATTTGAAGATTTAAAACATTCAGTTGATAGAAGTAGAGCTTATGGTGGGATAACTAAAGAAGATATGACTACAAAGTCTGCAAGATCAAAGTTAAGAGATCCTAATACTATTTCCAATGAAACATTTATGGGAGAAATACTCTCAGATGGAACCGTTTCAAAAGACACAACAAACGCCATACCGCCTAACTTTGGTAGAATAGTAAACGCAAATGATAAATCACAAAGAGGTACCGAACCAATAGGCCCGTCAAATCCAAAATCAAAGGTATTCCAAAGTGGCACGTAAAATAGACATAATTCCGGACGCACAGTATGATCCCACATTTCAACCAGTAATAACTGGTCGTACAAGATTAGCGAACAGTATAACATTGTCTAAGTTTTTAGGCAGTTATAACGATCCCGTTAGTATAAGTCATCTAGATAGTGATGAGAAATTATTACTAGCAAAACAATATTATTTGCATGCTCAAGTGTTGCAATCTATAAATTCTTCGCCAGGATTAAGAGGCATAAAAACTTTTGAAAAGTTTAGAATGATTGTTTCAGAAGGATTCTATAGAGAAGGTCCAAGTGAAGATTTAGATGTTACTGATGGTATTAACTATTTAAAGACAAATGGAAGAGCGGTTGTCTATGAACTTATTGGTGAAGATGGAGAAATAGCATATGATAAAACCTTTGACCTTGCCGTTTATTTAAAGAATAATATAGACTTTGATAAGCTTATACTAAATTATGATAGCTATAGTCCAGATGGATTATTGCATGTAGATATAGTTTTAATTATGCCGGAAATAATATCACCATGGAGCGTTACATATAATAATATTATTGAAACGAGATTCAACAATTCCGTGCAAGCCACGGGTGAATTATTAGAAATCACCGGCGGAGAAACTGACGAATAAATTGTATAAATAGTCCATAAAGGAAACACGATGCCAACAAGAGTTTTTGCAAATGAAGACGGAAATATTAGTAAGAAGTCTATTATTGTTTCAAGAACACGTGAAGACAAAGATATTGATGCAACGTTTAGTGCTAAATTTGTTGGGGTAGATAGTGACGGTGTTAATTTACGAGGTGATATTTTCAAAAAAACAAATGCTGCAGCCGTTAAGCAATCAATAAGAAATTTACTACTGACAAATTTTACTGAGAGACCTTTTATGCATAGGTGTGGTGGAAATTTGACAGATATGCTATTTAGATGAAGTACTGAAATAGATGATGCTAATTTAGAAAATGATATAACTTCGTCAATACAAACATATGAACCAAGAGCTCAAGTTTTAAG
>Ga0099849_1001377_pt1 | contig 11367 bp, 6 predicted proteins | sample CB_VirMetaG_4_FD_78177 | JGI IMG/M metagenome (GOLD analysis project Ga0099849, IMG submission 78177) | Freshwater to marine saline gradient viral communities from Chesapeake Bay - CB_1508_1M Viral MetaG | ecosystem: Environmental > Aquatic > Marine > Coastal | place: USA: Chesapeake Bay... | reverse complement strand
TCTCTCAGGATCTCAGAAGATCTCCCCAAGTTAAACCCACCTTCGCCATCCATTCGTGATGGAGGGACGTTAAGTGAACGGTAGAGTTTCTTTTTAAAATACTCAATATCAGTGATTTCACCCAGGTTTTGTCCGCCAGGGAGAGTGGAGATTTCGGTTCCTCTTCCACCCTCACGCCTTGGAAGCCAGAAGTCTTCAAGCATTGCCATGTACTTTTTGTCATCACGAATTTCTCCTGTGTTTGCATCGTATACAAGTTTATTGCGATAACGCATCATAACATCACGAAGATATTGTTCTGCCTTTTGTTTTGGCAGATTGCCAACATCAATGTAAAAAATTCTACGTTCAGGTGCTCTTGATAATCTATAGATAACCAGTGAATCCTCAATCATTCTAAGTTGATTGATAGATTTTATTGCTTTATGTAAATATGAAAGAGTAGTTCCTTTATTTCTATCAACAAGACCAGATGTGCAGTATGTAATTGCATCTCTTGCAATTTTAATTCCTTGAGTTGCACCAGTCTGTGCAGGATTACCGGTGGGATAAATTGATTTTGGATTGTAAATAAAATACTCGTCAATTTCGGGGAAGTCATAATCCATTGGATTATCACTTTTAAGTTGCACTACAGATCTTGCCCCTTGCTCGCCTGATTTTTTTCTCTGCTGGCGAACATAACGCATTTTCATTGCGTCAATATAACGAAGTTCTTGAATACCCTCTTGTGGATTTTTTAAATCAATAATTTTATGATAGTAAATACGTCCATCAATATACCAGTTACGATATATCTCATGTGCTTTCTTATCAAAATCCAATAAATCTAAAATATATTTAAATTCTTTACGAATTTTTGTCTTTATACCATCACTAGCATTAAGATTAGAAAGTTCAATTTCAACAGGACTATCATTAGAATCTGAAACAATTGCTTCATTTACAATATCTTCGATAGCACTATCCGTTTCAGGGTGAAGTGCCATCTCACGATATCGCTTGATTAAATCAAACTCAGTGCGAAAAACACCTTCAATATCTACATAAGAACCAAAAAAACCACTACTCATATAGTGGTCAGCCCCATCCTCATTATTAGGAGGAACGGGACTGACAGCACTTGGAGATAGTGGTTCTGTGTCCTCTATAGAGAACCCAAACAATTTTGACATTATTATGAACTAACTTTGGTCTGATCTATTTATTATATCAGATCAGAGAGTACTTGGATCAGTTTCGCCTGCACCAAGATCAGCTGGTGCCCAATACTGTACTTGGAATTCAACTGTGAATTCTTCAATGGTGTCACCAGTATCATATGAAAGGTCAATAGCACTGATATTTGTTGGGAAAATACCGTAGAATCTGTACTGCTTAGCAGATTCTAAACCAGTGGTATCAACTTTATTGAGTGCAGTTGCCTGTCTAGCAAACTGAATAACATCAGCATTGACTTGATATGATGCAGGATCGGTAGCACCAGATCCATCAGCATATTGACCAGTGAATTGCATCCATGCTTCCATGGCAGTGCGAATCTTAAAATCATTATCATTGATGACAGTAACAGTCCAAGTATCAAATGTTCTATCTCCAGCAACTTTAAAGATTCTTCCTCTAAAAGGAACATCGATTGATGCGATGTTCGATGCTGGTAACTGTGCTGCCTTACACAGAATTGAGAACTCATCTGAATCGTAATCTGCTCCACCAGGGAAAGATGTTAAGTTTACCTGGAATAGATTAGGGCGAGCGCCGCCGCCCTTCAAAGTTGATTTAATCTTTTCGATTGAGTGAGACATTTCGTAAATCCTCCTTTTGTTATTTAGATATTATGATCAAACTCTACCAGCTACTTCCTCAAAACTGATGCCAGTTCTAGTGGCAACAAATGTGAGGGTGATGTAGTTGATTGACTTAGCAGGCTTCAGGAAGATGTCTGCTCTGAACTCATTATTATCAATAACATCTGGAGTGTTGTTAGTGGTATCGCAAACAACAAGGAATCCGTAGAGTCCTCTCTTTGCTTGAACATCACGAAGGAATGGTTCAACGATGTTTCTAAAGTTTGCTCTTGTTAACTCATCATTGAGTTCAAAGAGTTGTGCTTGCGCTGCTCTCTCCAGTGCTTGCTCAATAGTGAGGAACAAGCGACGAACGTTGATTCTATCAAATGCAGATGCGTGACCGAGTGCGGTCTTGTCACCGAAGAGAAGAGTTCCGATACCAGGTGTAGTGATAAAGGAGTTGATTCTTGCGGGATAGAGACGATCTCTTTGTGCCTTGTTAGGGTTGTATGCCAGTTTAACTGCGTTATTAATAACACCACGCTGTTGTCCAGCAGGTGAGAACCAAGGATATGCAGTGATCGCAGTGCGATGCATCAGACCAGCAACGTCAGCATTCGCTGGAACATAACGGAATTCATTGTTAAATCTGTCATATTGATACTTATATCCACTATCAAAGACTGCGTAAGAGGAGGATGAAAGTGAACTAAAGTAATTAACCAGATTATCAGTTTGAGTATTTGTGTTTGTAAGTCCAACCAAGTCGGTTCTGTGTGGTCCTACAGTTGCAACACAATCCTTTCTCTCATTTGCGAGAGAGATAATATAGTTTGCTTTTGCCTGAGATTCTGCTTGGGTAGCACATCCAGGACCCATGATCATGTAATCAACTTCGATCTCATCTTTATTAGAGAATAAACCGTATGCTGTGATTAGACTGGAAAGTTCCGCCTTCATTCCACCAGTAGTAGAATAATCAACACCTCCAGCAAAGGTATAGTTGATATTTCCTAGTGCTGCAAAAGTAACTCCTTGTGCCTCTTGTCCCCAAAGACCATCACCAGTTGTTACTGCCGTAAAGTCCGTTGAGAATCCAGTTGCTCTTGGATAACTTGAGTGAAAAGTATCATCAGCTTGTGATGGGTTGTAACCAGCATAGATGTTTTCAGAGAAATCTGCTAGATAATCTTTGTAGTAAATTCTTTGAGGAGCATTTACATTAGAGATTGCGTCAGATGCCTTAGAAAGACTAATATGCTTTTCAATAATGTTACCTTTAATTCCAGTAACGGTTCCCTTGTCATCGACTACAACAACGTGTAGTGCATCATTTTTTCCACTTCTATCAGTTACGTATACATTTGAAACTGGTCTTGGAGCAATAGACTTCCAGAAAGTCGTTGCATTTGTAAGACCCAAAGTTTGCTGATCATACCAATCAACAGCTGTTGAAGGCGTAAATCTAGTTGCTTGAAGTCCGGTGCTATTAATACCAGAGTTATTGACAAAATCAACAGCAACAGAGGTTCCAAAAGCTCTTGTTGTAGATCCTTCTTGATATGTAATTGCAGTTTCTGTGGATCCACCACCAACTGTCTCTACTCTAGAGACAACTTTAACATCTACTGTGCTATTTCCTCCTGTAGCATCAGTGTTAAGACCAACAACAATTCCTTTTAAGAAACCAGTAAATCCAGTGGTAGTTCCTGACCCAGGAATGACAGCATTAGTAAGTGCAGCAGTTACACCAAAACCAATCGTTGCTCCTGCATTCGCAAGACTTGTAGTTGCAATTCCAATCGTTTGATCTGCGTAGTTATCAATAAAACAAACCTTCAGTCCATCTGCCCACTTACCTGGGTTCTTAGCTGCATAAGTAAAGTTTGTAGAAGTTTTATAGTTCTCTTGATAATCGTCGTAATTCTTAATCTTAAGAGTAGTTGTATTGGCAATACCAACACCTGCATTAGAGTTCTTTAAATCGGTGTCGTCTGCTCTTACTACCTTGAGAATTCCTCCATAAGAAAGGTAATTCGAGGCACTCATCCAATACTCATACTGAGTGTCAGTTGAAAGTGGCTTGCCAAAGGTATTGATGAGTTCTTGTTCAGTAGTGATATCAATTGGTTCTTCAACAGGTCCAATCTGGAAAGGTCCAGCAATTGCACCAATATTATCTAATACATTATCAGCTCTTCCTACTGTTAGGTCAACCTCCCTGACTAATACGCCAGGAGATAATTGAGGAGTCGCCATGTTTTGTTTCTCCGTGATCTCAGTTTAAAAATATTTATTAAAAGGACACTTTTCAGGGGGGAAACACGACGTGAACTACCAATCTGGGTATTCCCACATATTATTTGATTTTTTATTTTTTAAAATTCTTTTAACCGTACATTCTTTGCACTCATATGAATATGATGATGCAACTGGACCTCTATCTTTTCTTGTTCTATAAAATCCTTCTATTAAATTTTTTGTTTCCCCACAGACTCTACACGTTCTGTCTTGCAAAAGAAGATGCCCAAGTTTGATCTGGCCATCTAAATCCATCAGGAAAGATACTCCCACATGAAAGATCTATCACCATATTCATCAGCATTGAACCAACGATCTCCCTCGGAATCAGTGAAACTATCTCCTCCTAAACCATCATCCATGAATCCAAATGGTGCCATGTCCTGTTCAATTTGATTCTTTTGTTCTTCATATAATCTTTTTCTTACGTCTTGATCTGTTAGTTCTTTAAAGTAGTCCATCTGAACCAACCAAGCATAAATGACAAGACACATTGCCAAGTCATCATTACAACCCTCTTCAGCTTCAAATGAGTTATGCTTTGAAATGAATGTTGTTAACTCCGAAATAATTTCATAATCACTAAAGATTAGTTTGTCTTCTTCAATAAGAGTCTTAAGATTGAGTGAACCAACTTTTTTTACAGTTTTTGACATCTTAACACCGAGTTGTGTCTTCTTACCAGAGAATCCTTGGCCAACAATCTGTCCTGCTCTACCTCTCATAGAGCACATCAATAAATTTTGATACTCAAGATCGTACTGAAGAATACTTGCAACTTGATCGCCAATATCATTTACTTCACATAAAACATATGCACTATTATAACTTTTTGCTACTTCATAGATGATATTTGGAAACAACATAGGTTTAATATCATTATTTCTATATTTTGCAACTATCTTATGGGGAAAAGATGTGATATCTACGACGACAAAAGCAGAATAGTCTTCACCAACTCCTCTTGCTACATCAACAGTCATGACATAATCATGATTTTCTTGAGATGGTTTGTATACATCTAATCCAGCATTTCTTTTTACTGGATTATCATAAATTAAGGTTCTTAATTTACTTGGTGCAATCAATGTATCAACTGACCCTAAGAACTCACATTCAAACTCAACTTTAAATTGTTGCTCTGATGTATTTTTAATGGTAGTCTTTTTCCAATTTTCATCCCTACCTGGAACTTCTGACCAGTGAACATCTGTAGGGATATAATCATTCTTTTGCTTTTCTGCATCATGCCACAATCGGTAGAAGTGATTCATACCGTGTGGAGTAGATACAATAATTACTTTGGTGTTTTTACCAGAAGTAATAGTAGGATAAACAGAGGCAAAGAACGAGTCAGCAACGTGATTCGGGACGAATGCGAACTCGTCGAGAAAGAGGATGTTGAACGACATACCTCGGACAGCACTCGCAGACGTAGAAGCTGCCAATATCTTACTGCCATTTTCTAACTCCAAAGATCCTTTGTTCCATGCTATGATACCCTGCTGCATCCACTTGGGTAGGTTTTCGTATGCAGTCTGTAACCTTCCAAGAAGTTCTCTGGCGGTTGCTGCTTTGTTTGCAAGAATACCAATATTAACACTGTCATTAAAGACAGCATAATGCAAAAGGTAAGATACGACTGTAGTGGATTTACCAGTCTGACGTGGCATCTTACAGATATTAAATCTATTATTGTGGAAGTTGTTAATCAACTTCTCTTGGAAATGATATGGATGAAATTGAGTTAGACCCTCATCAAGAGAAATAATCTTAACATATTTGTTGGCAAAATAAACAGGATCTTCTTTGCATTTCATAAACTCAAGAATTTGTTCTTGAGTAAACTCAATGGCAGTATTTGCTTTTTTTAGATTCGGATTACCAAGGTATACATTATCAGACATAGGTTACTCAGCAATTCCACTTTCTAAGAGACTTATTGATTCTGCTATCTGGATCGTTTGCAGTTTTGGAGGAAGTCAGCTTCTTTTTCATACCCTTCATTCTAGCGCAGAACGATGCGCGACGGGGGTTTCCAACCTTCTTGCTTGGTGCCTTAAGGTCAGATCCTGGATTTTCTCTTTCGTAAGACTTCCTTCCTTTTTCGTTAAGTCCCCCTGAGGGAGACTTACCCGACTTTTTTGTCCATGCTGCTCCTTCTGTGTAGAGGAGTGGTTGTCCTGGTTCATACTCCGAAACCTTAAAATTTAATAGTTTCGCGCCGGGATAAACCTTAGTAATCTGAACTTGTACATCAGATTTCGTAGGTATAGATGTTTGAGGGAAGAACATCTTAAGCATGTAATACTTACCTCTATAATTGAAGTAAGTATCAATTATATTACCAGTTTTTGCAGGTAGTCTTACTGCTTCAGACACTGGTTTTTCGATAATGTGAGACATATCATAAGTATCATAATCAATGGATTTATTTGATGTTTTAATTGGTTCTGGTTTTACAATGTCTTGAACTATGGCATATGTCTCTCCATATGCATCTGTAATCTCAACATCTTCTTTTTTGACACAGTTTGGATATCTCTTTCCAAACATTGTTTTCATGCCTTTTTTCTCATAACCTTTCCAACACTTTTCATCAAGTTCAAATTCTTCTTTTTTGGTTTTATTCCCCCAGTTGGCAGCACCAACTTTACGACATTTGACCAGTGCTCCTGACGCATATGCACTTGGCCAAACAGAGTAGCGTGACTTAACTTTGTGGTAGCAAGCATCCTTCTTGCCTTCCTCAATATCAATCACGTCACCTACTTCTACATTATTTTCTGCGAACCATCCACGATTTACTTCTAACGCGCACAGCACCTCTCCATCTGAGGAAACTGGGTTCTCGTCATATGGTTCTAATTCTTTAATGCTTTCGATTGTTCCATCCTCTCTAATGAAAGCAATATCGAGAGGAATTTTCGTTTCTTTCATATAGAAAGATTGTTGCTCAACTTTTTCAAAGACAAAAAGCATACCACTGTTTATATCTAAACTCTCACGGAACATTAGTCCCAAGTTAAAATCTCTAATATTATCTGGAATTTCAATATTCAGAGGTAAAGTTACAAACTCGGTTGATTCTTTCATTTTTTTCTTTGGTTTGTCAGTTGAGACATATGTAGGTTTTGCTGCTCCTGTCTTTTGTGGTTGACCTGGATCAGCAGCTCTTTTTCTTCTTTGAGCGGAGAGTCTTTCCGATTTACTCATACTTGCCCTCTTTGCAGAGGACACGCATTTGGGTGTAGTCTTTTGTCCTGGTTGACGAGCGCATGGTTTTCCAGAAACTACTTGCACCCAACCCGGTTTTCCACCTTTTGATTTGGACTTGCCAAACCAATCGCGGAGACCTTCTTCACTTACAGTGCCACCATTACCATTTCCACCATTACCATTACCATTACCATTTCCGTTACCATTTTTTGGTTCATCAACAGTGTGTCCATTTTCTTTGCGAAGCATTCCAGCAGGTCCTACAACCTTAAATCCTTTTGGGATTGGTTTACACTTCTTATCGGTGTAACAATAATATTGCCCAGATGGACACTTTTTCATGAAAATGAAAGTCTCTTATTATTTATATTAGAATGCATTGTGGTTGAACCTTATAGATCCATCACCAAAAAATTCTTGAGTCATCCTAACATCAAATGATAGACTATCTCCTGGAGATGCATGTATTACTGTATCTAAAGCATAATTATCATCAATTTGGGCCGAACCTGACGTAGAATCGGGAACGACTTTTCCAGTATCAAAAGAAACTCCTGAGGTATTGTTAGTAACTTGAACTTGATTAATTGTAAAGTAGTTATCAGTGGTTGTAACTTGAGTAAATCCAAGTTCTGTGCTATCATAAATTGTTGGAACTGCTATTGATGAAGCAGTATCTTTATTAATTTGCAAACTTAAAGTAAATCTTGTCCTCATATACCCATACGAATTATTAGGAGTCGCTGTTAAGTAAGAAGCATTACTCCATCCACCCCATATAACAAAATAATAATGACCTGGTGATGTATTTGAAGGGATTGTATAATTAAAACTTAGTGTACCAGTGTTGTTACTGAATGATGTTGTATCAACTTGACCTAAGTAAGTATTGGCAAAACTACCCGATGTTGTTGGATTTGCTGCAGTTGAAGTATCATTAATTATAATTACATCACTAAAACTTTCTAAATCACCTTTTGATCCATTAAAGTCACTATAAATTTCTAATTGAAAATTTTGGTCAGTGCCTTCCGTGTCTGCATCTGCAGATGGGGTAACTTGCAATATACCAACTTTATCCGACCCAGTTGTTATTGTTCCTGACGAAGAAGATGGAGCAGAAAAATCATTCGCAAAATTTACAGACTTTACGTTTGATGTCGGTAAGTAATTAGTTATTTCATAATATAATGTTTCACTTGCTTCTCTTCCTGTAACATGAAAATATACACTATCACCCTCATCAACACTAGTAATTTCACCAGTGGTTGATGTTGTTATGGTAGCACCACTTCCCATGCCACTGTGCACGGTACAATAGTAATAAAGAGTTGTGCTAGTATTCGGAACAGTCCAAACAATTCCTCTTAGACCAGAACCTCCTCCATTATTACTATAATTTGAAACATAATTAGATTCAGTGACATCTTGTCCATTTATTTTATATACAACTCCAGTATTATATGAACTTCCGCTACCATGAGTGCCGTCAGGAGTCGTAGATAACTTAAACGGATGACTATTATTAGTTGAATTAGTTGTATTAAAAGTAATAGTAGATCCTTGTTTTACAGTTATACTTCTTCTTTCATATCCATTAAAGTAAAAAGCATATCCACCACCAGTCTTTGATCCAACTGTGACAGTAATTGTAGTAGAGTCTGTTGTTCCTCTTGCTACTATAGAATAACTTTCTTGTGCTAGTGCATCAACAACTTGCCATGCTGAACCATTCCAAAATTTTGTTGCGCCCAATGCTGTTTGTGCTGTAGAATCAGTAATTACCTGTGCTCTAATATCTGTTGGAGAACCATTTCTGGTAGTCCAATTACTTCCATCATAAAACTTGATTGGTTTTTTCACCCATTGATTTCCATTATAATACTTAGCAAATGCATTAGTTCCTTTTCGGAATGATTTAGCATACCAGTTAGCCATAGTTTATGCCCTCCTTAAAGCAAAAACGAAAGTATCATAAGCATCACTTACACTAGTAAAATTACCAGGACTTTCTGTGCCAGCACTTGTACGTATTTTATATGCTATCATTGCCGACGCGCCACTGCCTGCTACATTCCCAAAAGCATGAACCCCCTTTGTATATCCAGATGGTGGAGCACTAATATCATATTCATACTCTTCATCATCAAGAGCCAATGCAGCGAGAACCATGGCATTATCTGTTACGGTTGTTATAGATTTCACTGTTGCATTACTTCCAGATGATCCTCTTCCATGAGATGAATTGTTGTAAGCAACATCAAGGGGTTGAGATGTATCTACATTTCTAAAAACAATTGCTCCATTGTTTCCATATTGTAATGGTGGAGTTATAACAGATGTAGTGCTAGTTGCAAAGTAGTAAAATATCATATGCCTCGGTGAAGCACCTGTGTCCCTACGAATTTCTGTAATAGATCCTGCATTTGTTGCTGAGGGAGTGTAAACACTACCATAGTCTGCAGCACAAATAACCATTACAAAATCACCAGATTGTAATCCATTCAAGGTAATTGTATTTTGATTAGATGATGTTCCTGTAGTTACAACAGCAATATCTGGAGCCGCTTGCAGTGTAATTAATGGAGATACTGCTAATGCAGTATCAGATAGTGAAGCACCATCACTCTTTACTGCAAGATAATATTGCTCATTTGCAGTTCCAGTCGAAGAATGCGTCAATGTTATTGTTGTTGAATTATTAGTTGTATTAAAAGTACCAGTCAAGGATGCTGGACTAAAATCAGATGCCTCTACAAATGACCCTCCAGACTGCTGTGTTCCAGAAGAATTGCTAGTAATAAAATAATCTAGTGTTGTTCCATTAGGAACACCGGTTGTTGCAAGGGTAAACACAACATTTCCACCAATATATGGTTGTTGTGTATCTACTGTTAGACTATCATATGTTGCAGCTGCAGGTGTTATTTGACTTGAAATAGCTCTAGTAGTTGCTGAAAGACTATTATCTGTTTTAATGGCAAGGTAATATGGTCTACTAGCACTGGCAGTATTTGATAATGTGATAGTTACATTATTTCCAGCGGTAAATGAACCGGATATAATATTGTTTTGAAAGTCACTGGCAGTAATTCCAGTTGTAGAATCTCCAGCTGAATTGCTAGTAATAAAATAGTAAAGCGTTCCAGTAACATCAGCAGTGTTGATTGTAAATGTTTTTTGACTATTAATAAGGTGAGTATTAGTAGCACTAATTGAAATACTTGATCCAGTAATTGTTATTTGAGATGATCTAGCTACAATTGTTCCACTGGTAGAACCTGTTCTTACACTAAAATAGAATGTTTCATCCGATTCATATAAACTATCAGTTGCAACAGTAATTGCTTTTGATACTGTATTATTAGAAACATTACCAATAAGTCCTGATAAACTTGAAGTAAAATCAGACGAAGATCCGTAAAGTGTACCATTGGTATCACTATCTATTGTATAATAAAGTGAGGTTGTATCTACCACGTTGCTAGTGTTTACTGTGAATGTAATACTTCCACCTTCACTCACAGATGTTGCCGAAGGACTTACACTATGAGAAACAACTCCACCATCAACAAGAGTTACACTATTACTAATTGCTAATTGACTTCCAAGACTTCCAGGAAGATCAATAATCTTGAGTTTAAATGTTTCATTTTCACTAGCAGTGCCATCATTTATTGGATATAAATTAATTGTCGTGGAGTCATTTGTGGTGGAGAATGAATTTCCTGTCAATGAAGTTATACCTTCAAAATCTGTCGCAGTTGGTGTATTTCCCGAATCTCCAGCAACAATATCATAGTAAAGAGTTGTCCCGTTGTTTACATTGGATGTAGTAAGAGTAAATGCATATGTACTTCCTTCTGTAGCATTACCTGAATGAGAGAGTGAATAAGATTCTGGTAATATTAAAGAAGATGCACTATGTGAGGTCCATGAATTCCCATTTGCATCATTCGCTACTAATACTGTGCTTGTATCTTGACTAGTACCATAGTCTGCTAATGTTGTTGATCCAGTATCAGATAATAAACTCCATGTAAAATCTGAATTCCAC
>Ga0099849_1001376_pt1 | contig 11368 bp, 11 predicted proteins | sample CB_VirMetaG_4_FD_78177 | JGI IMG/M metagenome (GOLD analysis project Ga0099849, IMG submission 78177) | Freshwater to marine saline gradient viral communities from Chesapeake Bay - CB_1508_1M Viral MetaG | ecosystem: Environmental > Aquatic > Marine > Coastal | place: USA: Chesapeake Bay... | reverse complement strand
TGTCGCACAGCGTAACGAAGAGCGTATGGCAGAGGCTAACCTCGCCGCTCGCGGTTTCGTACCAGCAACTGAGGTTCGTGGAGATGACGAGATTCTTCGCCAGATTGCATCTGGTGAGGTTCGTTCACACAACTTCGAGAAGCGTACCCTAGTTAGCTCGAACGACACTGTTCCACAGAGCTTCTACGATGAGGTATTCGCTGTTGCTCGTCTAGCAGGCCCAATGCTGGATGTATCACAGGTAATCAACACATCAACAGGCGAAAACTTGACCCTACCGACTTTGACTGGTTACTCAACCGCAACCATCAAGGCACAGGGTTCTGCAATCGCAGATTCCGAGCCAACCTTCAGCTCGATTACACTTGGGGCTTACAAATATTCCTTCCTCGTGCCTATCAGCAATGAACTACTTAACGATGCCGGATTCAATATTTCCGCGACCATCGCTGAGCAGGCTGGTAACGCAATCGGATTCGGTGTCAACACTGGTTTGACCACTGGAACTGGAACTGTTGAGCCAACTGGTGTAAAGACCGCTGCTGGTTCGGGTGTAACTGGTGGAACTGGTGTCACTGGTGGATTCACCGCTGACAACCTGATTGACCTTCAATACTCCCTAGACGGCGCAGCTCGCCGCCTACCGGGTGTTGCTTACATGGCCGCTGGTACAACCATCGGTGCAATGCGTAAGCTCAAGGACGATGCAGGTAACTACCTCTACACTGTCAATGTCGGCGCTCCTGACAACTTTGCTGGCTACAGCGTTGTTGAGAACCCAGCACTACCTGCTACTGGTACTGGCGTTGTTGGCTCGGTACTATTCGGTCACTTGCCTTCTTACAAGGCTCGTGTTGCTGATGGAATCCAGATTGCTCAGTCTTCGGACTACGCTTTCAACACCGACAGCACTGTCTTCCGCGTAACTATGCGAGTTGACGGAAACCTGACCCACGCTGGTCACATCAAATACTTCAAGGGTGGCGCTAGCTAGTCCTTGATTTAGGCTGAACCCCCCGGTGTTGTAGGTTGCATCGGGGGGTTCTTCTATGTATGCTGAAGGCATGGCAATCTACAAAAAATACACTGGCACAGTCTCAGTCTGGTCAAATTCCTATGATGCGCCCACAGGCTATGGGCAGCAAGTCAAATACCTAGTTGACCGCCTCAAACGAAGCGGCATGGACACAGCGGTCATCTCTAACTACGGCCTAGAAGGTACAAAGCAAAACATAAAAACACCGCATGGCAAAGTTCCGCACTTTGCTCGTGGTTTTGACCCTTATTCAAACGACACAGCTCCTTACGACCACAAAGCATTTACTAAGCTGTCGCAAAATGAGAAGAGCCTGTTTCTAACTCTTTACGATGTCTGGGTGATGAACAGCCCGCTTTATGACGAGTTTCAGATTGCTAGCTGGACACCGCTAGACCATGTGACGATGCCACCAGCAGTTGAGAAGTGGCTACGCAAGCCAAATGTAACTCCGATTGCAATGTCACCATTCGGTCAGAAACAAATGCAGGAAAAAGACATAGAGTGCGAGTACATTCCCCACAGCATTGAAACCAAATTTTACAAACCAACTTATGACTTGCCAAACGGCAAAAGTATTTATGAATACATGGAGAGTGAAGACAAGTTTGTAGTGGGTATGGTCGCAGCCAATAAAGCCTCGGGGCTGTTGCACAGGAAGGCGTTTAGCGAAAACATCCTTGCCTTCAGCATCTTTCACAAGAAGCACCCTGACAGCATGCTTTACATCCACACAGACCCAGTATCACCAAGAATCGGTTGGAATTTGCCAGAGCTTGTCAAGGGTTGCGGCCTACCGATGGAGTCAGTTGCCTTCCCTAACCCCTACGAGTACCGCTATGGCATCCCTAGAGAGCAGCTAGCCGCCTTCTATACAGGTATGGATGTCATGCTAGCCCCTAGCTACGGAGAGGGCTTTGGAGTGCCTACAGTCGAAGCTCAGGCTTGTGGGACACCTGTTATCGGCTCTAACTGGGCAGCTACACAAGACTTAGTAAGTGAAGATGGCTGGCTAATTGACGGACAGCCTCAGTGGGACAACTCACAGCTTGCTTGGTGGCAGATACCTAGCGTGCCTTCTATCGTAAAGTCGCTTGAGATGGCTTACGAGAGAGGCAGGGGTCGCTCGGAGAAGTCAATAGAGTTTGCTAAGCAGTTTGATGTAGAAACTGTGTGGAGAGACTACTGGCAGCCCTATCTTGACAAGGTATTCGATTGATACCTGTTCTGGGCTTTGCAACGCTGACACGCTTTGATTTAGCGCAGCGGCTACTTGACAGCATTGATTACCCTGTTGAAAAGGTGGTCATAGTTGATAACTCAGGCAAGAAGGCTTGGATACCTGAGGTCAACGAACATGTAAAAGAGCTTTGGACTATTCGGTTGCCTCATGGACTTGGGGCAAACGGAGCTTGGAATCTGATTATCAAATCAACGCCCTTTGCGCCGTACTGGGTGATACCAAATGACGATAGCTACTTTGAGCCGGGTGCGCTACAGAAGATTGCGGAAGGCGTAGATACCGAAGCTTTCAATTTTGTTGATGTACACCCGCAATGGAGCTGCGTAGTACCCGGAGAAGGAGCTGTCCTACAAGCGGGTCTATGGGACGAGGCGTTTCACCCTATCTACTTCGATGATGATGAATACGAATGGCGCATGAAAAAGCTAGGAGTAAAGTTCAACAGAATCGAAGCATTAGTTCATCACAACAATTCATCAACGCTACAGTCAGGATTCAATGAGCGCAATAGGCTTACTTTTGCTGCAAATCAGTCTTTATTTACAAACAAGAAGGTTGCAGAAGACACACGAGAAATCGGTTGGTCACTAGCTGTCAGGAGAAAAAATAGATGGGACTAAAAATCTATACAGGCGGCACTTTTGACCTTTTTCACGCAGGTCATGTCAACTTCCTCAAGCGCTGCTCAGAAATAGGCCATGTGACTGTCAGCTTGAACACAGACGAGTTTATTTATCTATACAAGGGGAAATACCCTTGGATGTCTTATGACGAGCGTAAGGCCGTTTTAGCGGGCTGTAGGTATGTAGATGAGGTCATCCCTAACAAATGGGGCAAAGACTCAAAGCCAACAATCTTAGAAGCAGCCCCAGACATTATTGCTATCGGCTCAGATTGGGCAAGGAAAGACTATTACAAGCAGATGATGTTTGACCAAGATTGGCTAGACCAAAACAACATAATGCTGCTCTACATCCCCTACACATCAGGCATTAGCACAACTCAATTGAAAGAACGCGCCCGCGATAGAATAGAGTCATAAGGAGTTTCTATGGCAATCACCAATGGCTACTGCTCTCTCGCTGAAATCAAGTCTGCGCTCCGCATAACTGATTCAGTTGATGACAGCCTGCTAGAACTAAGCGTAAACGCTGCATCCCGCGAGATTGATGGATATTGTGAGCGAGTTTTTTACGCCTCATCAACCACAAGGATTTACGCACCTCAGACATCTACGCTTTGCGAGATTGATGACCTGATTACACTGACTTCACTCAAGTCCTCTTCAGATGGCGATGGAAGCTTCGACATAACATGGTCAAGCACTGACTACCAGCTAGAACCTCTAAATGCCCTAAACGGCGGCCTGACAGCCCCTTACACCCGAATTAGGGCTGTCGGTGACTACTTGTTCCCAGAGTTCCCGAACTACGGACTAAACCACGAGGCAACTGTGCAGGTGACTGGAAGCTTCGGTTATTCAGCTACCACCCCAGATGCAGTAAAGCAAGCCTGCATCTTGCTCTCGATGAGGCAATTCAAGCGCTATGACAGCCCTCTCGGTGTTGCCGGATTCGGTGACATTGGCGTTATGAGGGTTAGCAGAGTTGACCCTGATGTTGCAGCTTTGCTTGAGCCTTATGTCAAAGTGAGGGCAGCCTAGTGGCTGTAAGCATCACTGGTCTTCGCAATGCTCTAGCTACCAACCTAGGTACGATTAGTGGGCTACGCACTGCGGCGGAGATTCCCGACAACCCCTCACCCCCTATTGCGGTTGTCACAATGGACGGCATTGATTACGACCAAGCTTTCAAGCAAGGTCTGACAATCTACAACTTCACAGTTCTGGTTATTGTTGGCAGGGCGGCAGAGCGCGAAGCGCAGCGCCGACTTGACACTTACGCGCAGACTGATGGTATCAAGTCTGGTGTAGAATCGGATAGGAGCTTAGGCGGCCTTGCTTATGACACGCGTGTTGTGAACTTGACCACTATTGGCTCTCTACAACTGAACGACCAAACATACCTCGTGGCTGAATTTGCAGTCGCGGTGTATGCATAAATAAGGAGAAATAAATTGGCAAAGTATGTTGTGGCTGGCACGACAGTCCAGCTAAACGGCTCAGACATAAGCTCAAATGTTGCACGCTGTGAGATTGTGTTAAATTCAAGCGAGGTGGATACTACTGACTTTGGTTCTAACGGATGGACTGAGGTTGTAGGAGGATTGAAGAGCGGTTCTGTATCGCTTGACTTCCACTCAGACTTCGGCTCTGGTGCAATCTCAAACCTGCTACAAGACCTAGTAGGTACAATCGGAACTGTAGCTGTTATTGCTGCAAACGGAACGGCTGCTTCGGCAACCACTCCGCAGTACACCGCAGAGGTTCTAATCAACAGCTTCACTCCTATTGCTGGCGCAGTCGGTGACCTAGCTACATTCTCGGTTACCTTCCCAACCAGCGGTGAAGTTTCATACGCAACCGCTTAAGGATAACTAAATGAAAATCAACCTACGCGTTCAGTTCGAAGACGGCACTTCGAAGGAGATAGTGGCTAACGCTGCCGACCTAGTGGCTTTTGAGAATCAGTTTGATGTCTCAATCGCCCGCCTTGGTTCGGATTCGAAGCTGAGTCACCTAATGTTCTTGGCGTGGCACGCAAGTAAGCGCCAGAAGATGACAGACAAGCCATTCGAAGAGTGGCTAGAGGGCATTGAGAGCATTGGGGATTCAGAAGAAGACCCAAAATCCGAGGGCTAGGGGACAGTAGCGCTCACTGGTACATCGCAGGCCTAGCCTGTGAAACCGGAATTTCTCCTAGAGAGCTAATGCAGCTAGAGCCTCGCATGTTGTGGACTATGGAACGCTGGCTTATAGCTAAACATCAGCCGAAAAACTAAGAGCCGCCCCTTCGGGGGCGGTTTCTTTGTTCGGTAGAATAGACCTAGACTTCTAAGGCGGTAGCATGGCGATAAATCCTCAAATACAGCGCATTATGACCCGCACTGTATCTGCCGCTAACAGAGGGTTCTCAGGCCGCACAGTATCTAAAACTGAGGGTGCTTACCTAGAAATTACAGACTACAGGCAGCTAATTCGCGAGCTTGGCAAAGTCGAAAAAGAAATGGTGACCCAGCTGAAGCGTAGGTTTCGTGAAATTGCTGAGCCTGTGCGTGACGAGATAAAGCGAGAAATTTCTACAAGACCGCCATTGTCAGGTATGCGTAAAGCGGTCATACCGGGTCGTACAACTTGGGGTACTGGTAAGCCAGCTAGGTCTGCGCTTATTAGGTTGCCTCGCGGCAAGCCAAGGGGTAGGAATGTGCCTATCTCGCAGATTATGGTTGGCTCACCTGCAACAATCATTGCTGACATGGCGGGTAAGTCAAACAAGCAAACAGCTAAACGCAAATTTACTAGGCCGTACAAGTACAGCCTCTCACCAACAGGGATGAGAGACCACCGCATAAACCCTGCTGGCAGTCGTAAATTTATCAACAACCTAGACTCAAGGCTAGGTGGCAAAGCATCGCGCATGGTTTACCCAGCAGCAGAGCGTAAACTAGACGATGCAAGAGACGAAATGCAAGAAGCCATCAACTACGCCTCTCGCATTGTGAATAGAGAGCTAAGGGACATCAGTGGCAGCTAGACCGATTCTTGTAAACCTCGTTACAGGCCTAAACGCCAAAGGTATCGAGGAAGCACAAAAGAAACTTGGCACGCTCGGCAGCAGGCTTGACAAGCTAAGCACTAACGCTCTAAAGGCGGGTGCGGCTTTTGCTGCGTTTCAGGGCGGCAGGATTATTGCCGACTTTGCTTCCGATGCTGTAGTACAGGCTCGTGACCTAGAGCGAAACATTGCGGCTCTTGACACTGTCTTTGGTGGCTTCTCGCAACGCATGCGTGACTTTAGCAATGAGGCGCAACAATTCGGTCTATCTCAGTCTGAGGCAGCTAAAGCCTCCGTCTTCCTAGGTTCGGTTCTAAAGCAATCTGGCTTTGAAATGGAGCAGGTTACAAGCCTGACTCAAGACCTTGTTCGCCTAGGCGCTGACCTGTCAATTACCTACGGCTACGATGTGCAAGAAGCACTGCTTGGTATGACCGCCCTCTTCCGCGGTGAATACGACCCGATTGAAAAGTTCGGTGTCGCAATGAAGCAGAACGAAATCAACGCCGAGCTAGCAGCTCGTGGCCTTGATGACCTAGAGGGTTCTGCTCGAAGGCTGGCTGAGCAGCAAATTCGTGTTCAATTCTTGTTTGAGCGTGCTACAGATGCAACTGGTGCTTTCGCCAGAATGTCTGGAACTCTTTTCGCAGAACAGCAAAAACTTGAAGCAGCCATCAACAACATGCTTCAGCAGGCGGGCGAGCCGCTTCTAAAGACACTGGCCGACCTTGCAACGGCTATGACACCGCTTGTAGCAGAGCTAACACCTGTTCTTGTTGCTCAGTTTGAGCGTTTTGTGCCTGTTGGGGAGGATGTTGACAAAGTTGCCGCGGAGCTAGCTGGAACTCTTGAAAACCTAATCAACTCTCTTGGTGCTATAGCAGAAGCTTTTGTAAAGGTCACTCTTGCCATAGCTGACAACATTGAATTCTTAGGCACTCTGGCTATTCAGTTAGCTTTCCTCAAAGGACTAGACAAGCTAGTCCTAGGGGCTGCCGCTGGCTTTACTGCCATGTCCGCTGGCATAGCAGGAGCTACCGCAGCTGCCAAAACCCTCCGCATTGCTCTAGCAAGAACCGGCGTTGGACTTATTGCTCTCGCCCTTGGAGAAGTTGCTGCGGCTTTACTGCTGTTCAAAGATGCTCAAAGTCAGATAAATCCAGAGCAAGAGCGCTACAACAAGGCACTTGAGAAATACAACAACAGTCTCAATCTAGTTGTTCGTTCGCAGTATAAAGTACGCATTGCTGCGGAGTCAATCAACCCCGCAGTCAAGACACTTGCGGAAAGCGCCACTTTTGCCGCCGGAGAACTACAGCGCTTTGCCGACATTCGACTATCACAAATCAAGATTGACCTTGAAGCAATCAATGAAGAGCTAAACAGGGTTGACACAAGCACGCTTGAAGGAGTGCTTGCAGCATCAGGTTTGACTCGCGAAGACCTCAAGCCCAAGACAGAAGAAATTGGCGAGGCAGCACGCGATTTTGTAAAAGAATACTTTGGAAAGATTGCGGATGAGGCCGAGAAGTCAGAAGCCCGAGAAACCCTTGCAAAGCTTGGCGCATCAGATGCCCTTATTGACAGCATCGTTAGCTTTGGCGAGGGCTGGGAAAAGATTTTTGACAACATTGTCAAGGGCGGCAAATCAGCAGTACAAGAACTACAAGACTTGTTTGATACCACCGCAGCAGGTATTGAAGAACTACAAGCCATACAAGACCAATTTGATAAAAATGTAACGGAAGCTGCCAACAACCGCTTTGACAGGCTAAAAAAAGAATATGACGAAGCTGCTGATTTTGCAGAAAAAATGGCAGAAATTGCTTATGAAACAAAGAGCAGCTTTGATGATTTATTTAGTGCTTTTGATGTACTACCCACAGTCTCTAGCAACATGGGCAAGTTTGAAAGCCAAACAGTCTCTGCCCTTAGCTCCATAAACGATGAATTAGAACGAACACTAGAGCAATACATCACCAAAGACGGCAATCTTTTTGATGAAGCTTACAAAAACCTAAAGCAATATGCTGCTGATGAGCTTGGGGAGCTACGCAACATACAGCGGGAGCGCGATGCGCTGGCTTCTCGCAGGTCTTTGATTGAATCTATAACTGAAGATGTAATGCGCTCTGGAAATCTTGTTGGGCTACTTAGTGACATAAATCGCGACATTGAGAAGAACGAAGACAAAACAACTCGCGTAATACAAGACACGATTACTGCTGGTAAGAGGCTAAAAGATTTCAGGGTTACGCTGATTGACAATCTTGCTGACCCGCTAGAAACAGTTGCTAACAAATCAGAGCTTTTAGTAAATGCTTACACCGATGTAGTTGCTCGTACTCGAACCTTTGTAGAGAATCTCAAGGCACTTCGACAGTTAGGTCTTGACCCGCAACTTTTCAATCAGCTTGTAGAAGCTGGTGTTGAGGCTGGTGGCGAAACTGCTCAAGCCTTGATTGATGGCGGTGCAGATACCATCAAAGAAATAAACAGGCTTACACGCGACCTAAACGAGCTTGGCGCAGAAATCGGTGCTGAAACTGCTGAAGTGATGTACAGCACAGGCGAAACATTTATAAATAGCATTATTTCTGGTATTCAGTCAGAGCAGGACAGACTAGAAAAAACTGCTATTGACATGGCAGAGAAATTTAGTAGGTCATTCAAGTCTGCTTTAGACCTTGCAGTTGACACCATAACGGCAGAGGCATCTGTGGCCGTACCAGAAGTTCCACAAATGGAACAAGTTGTAGAAGATGTGACGGCAGAGCTAAACAAGATTGAAGCTCTAATCAAGGGCGCACAAGCCTTTGTCTCCTCAACGACTAACGCTGCTTTTCAAGCAGGAGGACTAGCAAAGCTTGACATTTATCAGCAGCTCAAGGAAGACATCAAAGACGGCTTAGCGGTTGACCTAGCTGGTATTCGGTCAGGTATGACCACAAAAGAGCTTGAGGCGGCCACAGGCAAGACTTCGCAAGTAAACATCACGATTGCGCCTACTGTCTATGCTGACACGCGTGCGGGCGGTACACAGGCCGGAGAAGCTACTGTGAAGGAAATCAAAAAGTATGTTGACCGCAATGGTGCTATCACAGGTATCATCGGTGGAACAGGAAAGATTGCTCTCTAATGCCGATACCTACTCCTGAAGTACGCATTGGTCTTGATATTGCCGATGAGTCAATTGGTTCGTTTTTTACATTAGGCGATGCAACAAAGGGTGTTCTTGGAAACAGTACTTATGTGCTGGCTGGAACTGTCCTATTCGATGTAACAAATAGAGTTAGAAGTATCACTGTCAATAGGGGTAGGTCGCGTGACTTTGCAGATTATCCTGCGGGAGAAGTTGTAGTCACTCTAAACAACTTTGACCGCGCTTTTGACCCTGTTTATCAAAACTCCCCCTTCTTCGGTTCAATTGTGCCTAGGCGTGAGTTGCGTGTTAGCTCAAACGGAATTGACTTGTTTAGAGGTTGGATAGAAGACTGGAATCTTTTTTACTCTAAAGACGGCGAAAGTCTGGTAGATGCGATTGCAGCAGATGCGACAGTCATTCTTGCCAAGCAGACAGTTACAGAATTCACACCGACAGAGCAGCTTTCAGGTGCAAGAATCAACGCAATACTTGACAAGCCCGAAGTGAGCTGGGCTGCTGGCTTGCGTGACATTGATACAGGGCAAGCAACCCTAGGTACACAAACTGTAGATGAAAATACAAATGCTCTGGCTTACATGCAAAAAGTTGCAGAGTCAGAACCCGGTTCTTTATTTGTGGACAAGACAGGCAAAGTTCGGTTTATTCAGCGCAACTCTGGGTATAGCTCTACAGATATTGTTACCTTCAATCAAACTGACGGCATACCTTATGACAATGTTCAGGTTATTTATGGGTCAGAGCTTTTGTACAACGAAGTACAAGGTATTCGTGAAGGCGGCGGCACAGCTATTGCTTCTAATGTTGATTCGCAAGATGCATACGGAATCAGGCAACTAGACCTATCTGGCCTACTGTACTCAGATGATGACCAGCTTCTTGATTTAGTAGTCAATTATGCAATTCAGTATTCTGAGCCTGAGTATCGTTTTGAAAGCTTTGAGGTAAAGCTACATAAGCTAAATAGCACCGACCAAGATGCAGTTTTAGGACTTGAGCTTGGGGATGCTGTCAGCATTGCGTTTACGCCTAACGGCATAACTCCTGCTATTGAGCGTTTCTTAGAAGTAATTCGTATAAGTCACCTAATCAACCCAGAAGAACACATAGTTCAGCTAGGATTCAGGTCAATTGATTACCCACCATTCGTACTAGGTGATTCATTGTTTGGTAAGCTAGGTACAGGCGTTCTCGCTTGGTAAGGAAAACACATGGCGTTCAAAGATTTTACTGATGGCGAAGTCCTCTACGCAGCGGATGTAGATACATACCTTATGCGGCAGACTGTGATGGTCTTTGCTGATTCAGCAGCTCGCGGCTCTGCTCTAAGCACCGCAATCATCACAGAGGGCATGGTCACATACCTACAGGACACAAATGGTCTTGAGTATTATGACGGCTCTGCTTGGCAGACAGTAGGACTTGACCCCTACTCGGTTACCTCTTCTACTGCAACGGCCTACACAGCCACTACAAGCGATGCCAGCACGCTAATTCAGTTCACCTCGGCTTCTGCTGTATCTTTCGTAATCGGGACGGCTACAGGCCTCACAGCGGGTCAGAGAATAGATGTTTTACAGGATGGGGCTGGCACTGTGACAGTCTCAGCTGAGTCAACCGCTGTAACCCTCAGTGGTGCGGGTACAGCCGGGACTGCTTACACAATCGGCTCACAGTATCAGGCGGCAACAATCCTTAGCCTCGGCTCAGATTCCTACCGCATCATCGGTAACATTACGGCGGTCTAAATGCTGCTACTAGGTGTATTAGCATCGCAGGCACAGATAGCAATAGCCCTCAACCTGCAATACCTTGTCATCGCAGGTGGCGGTGCAGGGGGTTCCAGCGGCTCTGGCGGCGGTGGCGGTGGTGCTGGTGGTTATCGCTCAAATGTCACAGGTGAGAACTCAGGTGGCGGTGCAAGTGCCGAGGCAGAATTTCCTTTTTCTCTAGCCACAAACTACACAGTCACAGTAGGAGCAGGTGGAGCTGGTATCACAGCATCTAGCTACAACACAACACGCAATAATGGCAGTAATTCAGTTTTTTCAACAATCACAGCCACAGGTGGCGGTGGTGGTTCGGGTGGAAACATTGTCGGAGCTGACGGAGGCTCTGGCGGTGGTGGTAATGGTGGCTACTCATCCGCTGGTGGTAGTGGAACTACTGATCAAGGGCTTGCTGGTGGGACAGGTGTTTACACATCTGCCGATGGAGAGCACGCCGCAGGCGGCGGTGGTGGTGGTGCTTCT
>Ga0099849_1001374_pt1 | contig 11396 bp, 7 predicted proteins | sample CB_VirMetaG_4_FD_78177 | JGI IMG/M metagenome (GOLD analysis project Ga0099849, IMG submission 78177) | Freshwater to marine saline gradient viral communities from Chesapeake Bay - CB_1508_1M Viral MetaG | ecosystem: Environmental > Aquatic > Marine > Coastal | place: USA: Chesapeake Bay... | reverse complement strand
TTACCATTGCTCTCCATTCAGGTGGAAGGAGAACTTTTAATTCTTTTGATTCTCCACGGCAATAAATACCATGTTCAGGTCCCTCGAGTGCACCATAAACTAGGCGCTTACCTTTGCGAGTAGGGTGTGGAATATCGAATGATTTTACCCTTGCGCGAATTGTACCGTCTGAAGTAATATCGTCTGTTATTAACTGGGAACCTGTAATTGTTAAGGACCCGTTCATAACGGTATTTCCATTAACTAATAATGAGCCTGTTAATTCTAAAGCTGAGTTAGCATAACCATTTTCTCCAGCTCTAAAGAATTTAAAATCTGCTGAGGAAGTTTCTTGGAGAATATTTCCCCCTGTATTTGCGTCAAATATAGTATTTGAATGGAAGAAGGTTACTTCATTTGTTTCTGGGGTATTGCTTACAGGAAAGAAACTTGTACCAATAACATCACCTATTAAATTAGCACCATAAATATTACCACTTGAACTTATATCACCACTTGCTGTGATTAATGTTGCTATAGTATTACCATTTAACCGGGCAGTGCCATCACTAATTAAATTGTAATCAACAGTAAAATTACTACCCATAACTCTTAAAGAAGAGCTAAAGTTTGAATTTACACCTCCAATTCTTAAAACTTCTTGGGGTGGTAATTTAGGATTAGGTGCAGCACTTAATACTATATCACCAGTAGCTCCTACTTCAGTAACACTTGTTACTTCTGCTTTTATATCAGCTATTGATCCTGATATATTAACCTTTTCGTAACTACTACTATCAATAATAAAATCAATTATACCTGCGTAATCGCCAATTTCTCCTCCTTTGGTTGTACGGCTACTTTTTAAAACAAATTCAGTACCAAATTGTGAATCTTTTGATGATTTGATTTCAAAGGTTTTTTCAAACTTTTGAGTGGGTTCAAAACCAAAACCAATACGGGGTTCATTATTAGAACTACTAATATTAAGTAAATACTCAGGTCTAACGGATCCTGAATTTTTCTTGTATATGTTTAAAGTTCCATTATCAAATGCCTCAAATTTATATCCAGACTCACTAATTATAGAGTTAGCAGTAGGGTTGAAAATCAATCCACTTGAACTATAAAAATTAATATTAGGATGTATTTTTATACCTGGCATTATTATTATTTATAAAGTTGATAGTCTAAATAAACAGTAGTTAAAGAACTACTTAGAACTGTTTGGGCAACAGTAATTTCAGAGGAATCTATATTAAATTTTATGTTATTATTTGTAATTTGTATAAGGGGATTTCCTGCGCTTACAGTTCCACCAAATAAGCTATATAAAGGTAACGCATTTTCTTCAAATAATAATTCTACGTATCTACCTACTGCTGCTAATGTAGGTACTGTGTGTGTATTAATTTCTTGATTTAAACTAGCTGTGTTAGAATAAAATATAGATTCGGTTAAATTATCACGATATCCCTTTATTTCAATAGTAATATTAAATGTTGCTTTTGTAAATTCTCCTATATCAGCAATTACTTGATTATTAATATCTATATCATCTGCGGATGCTAAATTTGTTCTCCAATCAAATACTCTTTTAATAACTCCTCTTTTATACTCTTCGTCACCTAATGAAATATCGATTTGAGTTTCTGTATCATTAGAGCCTGTAGTTGTAGTGTTAGGGTTTAAAATTAAATGATCAGCACTAACATATCCACTTGCGCTTATATTACCTGAAGCTGTGATATTTAAACTAGCAGAAATACTAAATCCTGCCATATCTAAATCTTGGGTGGCTGTGTGGTTACCTAAATCATCGGCACCACCTCCTGAAATTAAATTTGCTAATGAAGCAGATACATCATTAAACCCAGGAAGAGATAGTGGTCCAATTATATTAGTGCTACCTGTTATATCAACACTACCTGTGAATAAATGCGTGTCATCTAGTGAGTCGCCGAATATGGTGGAGCCATTACTAAATGACATTGTTACGTTAGTAACTGTGGAATTAACGATATATTGTTCGGCGGTTATGTCACCTTGAACTGTTAAATTACCTGAAAATAAACCATTATTGGCTGTAAGATCCCCACTTGCACTTACATTACCCGAGGCTGTAATATTTCCTTGTAAATCTAAACCTGTTTGACTAAATATAGTATCGACGCCTGCTGTACCAAATGTTAATTTTATGTTTTCGTTATAATCATCAACAGTAAATACAGTTTCGCTATTACTAAATAAAGGGTCACCTAATCTTATAATATTAGCACTTAGACTGTCACTAATATCAAATGCTAATCCAGCTTGAGATCGTATGTTTACTGGATTATTATCCCTTATATATAAACTACCAGTTAATTCTAATTTTGATCCATTAAATGATAAATTTTGTTCAGCATTTAAAGTTCCATCACCTTTGGCTGTAGTAATTCTATTATTAGCATCGTTATCAATTGTTGCTCCACCACCACTACCTCCATAGGAACCAGTATAAAAGAATTGACCTGTAGAATTATTATAAACTACTGTATTATAGTTACTACTGTCAAAACTTAAACTAGCAAATAAATTACCACTTGCACTAATATTGTTTGAGGCTGTAATATTTGTAAAGATTACATCACTCCCAGTTACAGCAAATGAAGCTGTTGAGCTATTTAAAACAAAAGATGATGTAGCAGCTGTTAGGTTATCTACTTCAGTTTGAATTGAACCAGTAAATGTATTTAACCCAGATAAATCCTGATCTCCTGTATTGGTTCCACTTAAATTAGAACCTACAATGGTTCCACTTGCACTTATATTACCTGAGGCTGTTATACTTCCTGATACTGTAAAAGAAGCATTTATAGTAGTATCTAAATCTGTATTAAGATTTTCGTAAAAAATATTTTTTACGGTATTAGCAAATGTACTAATATCATCATTGTCTTTAGATTGAGTTACTCCAGTACCTACGGTTGTCCAATCATTATTAAATAGATTGGTTTTAGCAATTTTAGTTTGAGAAAGTGTAGTTGCAGAAGCATATAAAGCAAATCTTAATTTATTACCAGAACTAGCATTAATATTATATACATCTGTAAAATCATAATTTATTGCAGTATAAAAAGTAGTTGGGTTAGATTTTGCTTCTACTAAAGTATCATATATAGCTTGTAATAATTCTCCTCCTGTTATTTGTCCATCATTATTGCCATCTACAGATGCTAAGTCAATTATTTTAGTACTAGTACCAGCAACTGTATCTAAAAGACCTTGTTCAAATAATCCTAGTTGAGGACCTGCATCTGAAGAAGTAAAAACTATACATTGTTTAGTTAAAGTAATTAAAAAAGCATTAGATACATAAGGATTTAAAGAGTTATTACTTACATCATCCCAATATAATATAGGGTATTGGCCTGTATTTCCACTACCACTTAAAATGAAACTACTAGTATCATAGAGATTATTATCATTTAAAGCTCCTGCATTTTGATAGATTCTATCAATAAAAGTAGTTAAATATCCTGTTTTAGGAGTTCCATCCCAATCTAAAGGTACGGGAACATTATATAGTCCACCCCCATCTGCTGTAAGGGTACCATTTAATACCTCTACAGAACCTGAAAATATATGAGTATTATTTGTAGTGCTTCCAAAAGTTGTTGACCCTAATACATTAGCACCTCCTGATGCTGTTATATTATTTAATACTGCATCTGAGCCAGATACAATGACTTTTTTCCAATTGGGCATACTTTAAAAAACACTACTACGGTTAGATACAGCAACATTGCTGCCTACTTCCTTTGCAGGCCAATAATAGCTGGATATAAATATTATTGTGCCTTAACTTCTTGGATAGATCCTAACTTGTCTTCAAATTTTTTTAACAAACCAGAAACAATGTGGGCGTCTTTACCCATAATTTGAGTTTGGTGGATTGCAGCGATTGCAAATTGAATTTCTTGAGGTTCTAATCTAACTTGTAACATAACATTTAATTTTTTATTTGTTATATATACATATAAAAGAAAAAGCGCTCAATGAGCGCTTTAACTAATTTTATTTAAATTTTGTTATGGTAAGTAAATATACAAACCACCATTTGTAGTATCTGAGGTATCTACATACATCATACCATACCATGAAGCATCATCTAAACCAAAATTGGCTGGATTACCTGTAGGGGTAGTATTTGAAGAAGATACAGAAACAACATATTGATGTGCGGTTGCTGATGTTGCATTCCAAGCTACACTACTTGATTGAGCTAAGGCCCATCTATTTGAACTATTATCGTAGAATAAAGCAGTACCATTAGCGTTGCCATCTGTTTGGACTATTATACCACCATCACTATTTGGGTCAGATGATGCACTATTTAATAAGATAAATTGGTCTTCAATATTTAATTCTGTAGTGTTGATTGAAGTAACAGCACCTTGTACAATTAAGTCACCCGCAATACTTGCTGAGCCTGCGATATTAACAGTACCATTAGCAGCACCCATGTTAATAGTTGTGGCTGCTCCACCAACATTAAGTGTAGTAGTTGTATCATTTATAAGGCTAAATGATGTTTCATCTGTAGAAATAGAACTACCACTAATAAATAAAGTATTTCCAATAACAACATTACTAGTAGAAGAACCTATTTCAGTTATAGCAACTGCCGATGCATTCGTATTGAATTTAAAGGTATCAGTTACGTTAAGGGTATCACCTCCTTGGATTTCATTTGTAGCATAAATAGTTTCAATACCACCATCGCCTATTTGTAATTCTCCTCGACCGGGGTTATATAAAAGTTTAAGACCAGTATTTTTATACCCTATTGTATCATTTGGGGATGGTTCTTTAGATAAAAGAAGAGGGAGTTGTTCATCACTACTACCAACATCTGATAAATTTATTTTAGTAGCTGTACCTGTTAAATCAGCTGTTACATTGTTAAATGTTACATTATCTGTAGAGGTACCAATTGTAATTGTATCACTACCATTACTTACAACTGTTAACCCAGCAGTTCCAGAAACAAAATTAAGTGTGCTATCTTGACCGACATCAAAACCTCCATTAGATCCAGAAACATATATTCTAGTAGAACCACTAATAGCGTTTGCTGTGTGTACTTCGTTTCCTTCTAATGTTGTTATTCTAGTATCAAATGAACTAGATGCTGTCTCTAAATCTGTAACACGTGTACTAAATGAACCTGAATTTGTTTGGAGATCAGTTATAGAAGATAAATTTGTTGCTATGTCTGATGCTAAAGAGGAACTTAATGAAGAGGTTGCTGCACCAATTGCACCACTAATATCTGTAGCAATTTGGGCAGAACTACTTAAAATTCCATTACCAATAGTAAATGTTAGAGTATTGGTATCTGAAGTAACATCTAAACCACCAGCTCCTGAAATTATTAATCCTTCACTATTAGTAATTGATATTTTACCATCATCACCACTACTAGTAATATCTAATACATAAATTTCGGCATCAGCAGCAGTAATATAATCTGCGTCTGATATTGTGATATTACCATCACCATCAATAACAAGAGGGGTTCTTTCACTTGTTGTTGTTGTAGGTATATCGGCTGTTAAGCTTCCAGTTAATTTTAAACTTCCTGTAAATAAATGGGTATCACCTATACTATCTCCAAAGATTGTAGAACCTTCAGAAAAAGATTGAGTCATATAATTAATTGAACTACTTACAATATATTCAGAAGCTTCAATTTTGTCAGCGTTAATTATACTAGCATTAACAGTATTAAAAGTAACATTATCTGTTGATGCACCAATTGTGATTTTATTATTTGCGGGTGTAGCAGTTACTGTAATACCTGCTGAACCTGATTCAAAAGAAGCTGTTGCTGTGTTGGCAAAACTAAACCCAGTACCTTCAGATGCACTAATATGAAGACTTACAGTGTCTCCTCCACCTCCTCCTAAAGACCCATCATTTAATTGACTTTTTAAAGTTCTACCTACATATTGGTTAACAGTAATAAACACATAATCACTTCCTGCTACCTCATTACCCTCAGTAAATGTTAAAATACCTGTTTTATAATCAAAAACATAATTAGCAGGGTCAATTTTATCTCCTGTAGTTAAATTAGCTTTATCAGCATCTGTGCTGCTATAAACTACAGCGTTATATGCTACTCCTAAACCAGCAGAATCTTCAGCGTCACCTGCTCCTAAAGAACCAGCAGCGTTTTTATTATTAATAAAGTTAGTTTGTTGTGTAGTAGATATTGTTTGGTTATTACCATAAAGAGCAGTAGGTGAGCCTGGTTCTCCTGATTGGAAGAAATATACTTCACCACTACCATCAGCACCTCGAGTTAATTTATGTCTATAGTAATATCTTAAAACATCATAATTTCCTGCTGTAGTTTCTATTGTAGAACCAGTAGTGTAGTAATAACCATGTTGTGAAGACCCAGAGAATGGGATTTGTTCGTTACCTGCACTGCCAGTAGGAATATACCTATCATCAGTTAAGACTTCAAAACCTTGGGTATCAATTGTTGAAGTAAAAGCTTCTACAGAATCTGAAACCGTTGCAAGGGTAAATCTTCTACCTTGAAGTTTTCTATTTGAAAATGATGAACTTACAAATGCCATTGTGTGTGTTTATTTTTTAATTAAGATTTTAAGAAACTGTGAATTGAACGTCTTGTAAAAGATTATTAGTGGTTTGTCCTCTTTGCCTAACTAACAACCAAATTTTAGTATAACTGTTAGTGCCCATTTCTTGATAAGCAGCAGCAGTAGGTTCTATTGTAGCTGTACCACTACTAATTGCTGTACCATTAGGGTAACCATATATGTCTATATTACTACTAAAGGGATTATTATCTCCTGTAGATACATTAGTAGTATTAGTACCCGGTTTAGTTAAGTCAAATAATCGAGTTCTAGATAAAGTAGGATTTCCGGCTAAAGCTCCTTGCCCTTGAATACTACTTTCAAATATTATACCAGCAGATATTGTATTAGTTCCTCCTGTAGCCCAATCTGTAAGAGTTACATTAGGACCAAAGTTAATAGTTAAAGTATTTTGTTGGGTGCTTACATCAAATTCAACTTCTCTTAAATACCAATAGTAATTTGCACTATTGTAGTATGAACTTGGGTACCAATACCCATAAGTAGTACCTGGAATAACTAAATAACCGGGTTTTACTTGAGCAGGACGTGGGGCAGAAGTACTTAGATAAGATCCAGAATCAAAAGCTGTTTCCAGATCACTAGCTGTTTGGCAATCACTAATATCTCTTCTGTAAGTTTCTCCTAAGAATTTTTCTCTTACTGTTGTTGTTTGGTTATTAGTACTAGTATCTTGCCCATCATTAGAAAGGAAAATTGCCATTGAACCACTATCAACAGGTTGGCCAAATGCTCCTGCTAAATGGGGGCGATGTTGAAGACTAGTATTAGTAACTGCTGTACCAGTAGAACCATCAGTATCAATTTTATTGACAGTAAATGTTGTTCTCATAGTATCAGAAATAGCATTACTAGTAGTTTCAGTCATGTTAGTACTAGTACCATTTATAGTACCTAATGTAGTTCTACTTTTAAGACGAATTTCTGAGCTTATATGAGGTACTGAACTATTCATATCAGTATCTCCTTCAAATACAACTCCTGCTATTGAAATTTGGCCATTTGAAGTATTTTGAGTAACATTACTAAATACGGATTGTACTGGTGTGACATCATTTCCATTAGTACTATCTTCTTCAAAACCATCTGTAGTAGTAGCTGTTACTATATTTTGTTCAGCGGTATATAAAGGATTAAATGCATCAGAAGCAGTAACAAAGTAATCATACTGAGCTGCATTTAAATAGGGAGCTCCTGATAAGCTTCTAGAAGTAAAGCTTTGAGAAGTTACAAGATAACCAGTAAAAGAAGTATCATTTGAAGATAAAGCAGTTTTTAAAGTACTAAATATATTAGCATTTGGGGGCATCCAAAAAATTTCATCATTATCCGTACGGAATGTAGAATAATTACTTGTATCTAATTGGGATCCAGTTTGAATAGCAACACTTGCTTGCCACCTATAATATCCTGAAGAACTAATATCTGTTTTAGCTCTACCATCAATATTATTATTAGAAGTATTAAATAACTTAGTTTGGCTGTCCGCAAAATTAACAAAATTCATATCTTGGAAAGCTGGTGGTATTACACTGGGGTTATCTGTGTTGATTTTACCTACTGAAATACCATTTTGGGTTCCAAAAGTAGAGTTAGTATAAGTAGCTACGTGTTGTGATGAAGATGTAGCGGTTGATGTATTACTATTATTGTCTTCATATGTGTAACTAATAGATCCCGTTACTCTTACATTAGTAGCAGCTCCATTTGTTAATCCCCCTGCTCCAAAAAAGTTAGAGTTAGAATAAATTGCAGATGTTCCTGATTTAACGCCATTATATCTAATATAGATATCAGGGTCATTATATTTAGTAACTGTAACGTTTTCAAATAATTTTTCTCCTGCAGTACTAAATCCTTTATCTATAGTATAGAGTACTTCAGCATCTGTACTTGCACTAGGAATTTTACCTGCGGGATAATCGGTACCAGAGGTATCATAAATAGCTTGAGCACTATTATTTTCAAGATCACTAGTTATACTACCAAAAATATTAGTATTAGCACTAGGGGCAGTGGCTGAAGAACTTAATAAACCTGCTACAAATCTTAAAATTTCAGATACATCTGTGTTTGAGTCAAAATTATTAAAATAAGATCCTTCGAGGTTAGTTTTCCAAGCATTAGATGTAGGATAACCTACATTATGGTTGTAAAAATGGGCTGATTGGCTTACTCTAAAAGCTATATTATTAGCATTTTGAACAGCTGTTGTATTAGTAGCAGTGGGGGCGGCTAATAATATAGAGCCAGTAATAAGTAAAGTATTTTCGGTATCATAATAATCACCCTGATTAACAAATATACCGCCTCCACCACCACCACCATAGGATCCAGTGTAGTAGAATTTACCAGTATTAGTGTCATATACTACTGTATTTCCAGAACTGTTATCTAAAGAAAGAGAGGCATATAATGCACCGGAACTACTAAAGTCACCGCTTGCTGTTATATTGGCTACTTCAATTGCTGAGCCTGAGACTAGTACTTTTTTCCAAGTTGCCATTTAATTAATCTTTTATTGTTTGTAATATATCTTGAAGCTTTAGAGCAATATTATATACTATTTGTATATCTCTGCCTTTAAAATCACTATTTGCTATTAAATTTAACATATATCTCGCTTCTTCTATTTCAAAAATTTGATTTGTTGTTAATTTATCATTATTTTCTAATATTTCATCAACATCTAAATCAGATTTTTTATTAAATTTTATTTTATTTTTTAATTCTTCAAAAGTAGCCATAACCTAATTACATTTTAACATTTATACATATTAAATACCTATATAAAAATCATTATTTTTTATTAATAATCCCCCTTCTACAGCAGTGGGGAAAGAAATAAAGTTTTTAAGAGATAAAACTCCATCATTATTAACTTTAAGTTGTTCATCTCCTGATTTTTTAACAATAAAAATATCGTCTGTTTTAGTATCGCCAATATCAACAGTTAAATAAGCATTATTAAGAGTAAGATTTCTATCACCATTATTAATTAATAAATTTCCTGAAATAGTAAAATCATCATCTGTTTCTGTATTTACAGTAGTGTTACTTACGTTTTGAACACTTCCCCCACCTCCAGTATTTATAGACTTAACGGATCTAATTTTTTGTCCTGGTTCGTCAATAATAGTAGTTGCTTGATTAAGGACAATTTGGGCTTTACTGAAAAATCGGGTATTTTGTTCTTTTAATTTCTTTTGGATATTATCAGGAACAATGTATCCTTGTAATTTAAGACTAAAATTAGCTCTTACAATTCTACCATCATCATTAGTTAATTCATTTATATTATTAAATGAATCAATCATTGCCATAAATTTAAATTTTTCAGGGTCTCCCCAATAGGCATCTGAAGCATAATTTATGGCTTCAATTATTTTGTTAAGTTGAGATATATAATCAGTCCAAATAATACCATTATATGTTAAATTAACATAGTCAGGTACTACAGTTGCTGTAAATTCTTTTTGCGGGATACGATTATTTACTAATGCAAATCTATCGTATTGATTACGTTTAGTATATTTTTCTTGATGAGTAATATAAAGTTGGGGTGAATTAGCATCAAGTTTATTTCCTAAATCTCTACGCTTTTCAATACTTTCTCTTTTAAGCATAACAAGAGGTGTTTGCACTTTACCTCCTTTATCTCTATAAAATCCATCTTTTTGCGCTAATTTCCACCTTTCACCTGAACCATAAATTACAGGAACATCAATCATATCTCCGTTAGATAAAACTGTTGGTTTTATAATGTTTTCAAAATAATAGAATATAGATTCGTCTATATTTTCTAAACCTAAATAAAAACTAGAATTTGATTTAGAATCGTTTTTACTAGTAATATTAGCTCTGTTTTGATTAGGTCTAATATCAGGGCCTAAAGCTATAGCAGGAACATCAGGTGACCCGCCTTGGTCTACTGCTGTATCAATTATAGCTTGTTGTGACAATTCATATTGTCTTGCTACTTTAGGTTTTTTAGTTATTCTATTAGACATTAGCTATATAGTTGTGTTCTTGGATTAGCATTAGTTTGTTCAACTTTTGTAGTTGTAGGATATTTGCCTGATCTAAAGGGAATTGTTTTTAATTGTTCAATTCTTGATTTAGAAGCCTTACAAATAATCGAGAGCGAAACACCGAAGTTATCAGTATCTTCATTCATTGAATAATCTGGGTTTTTACCTACGAAGAATTGGTTTTCTACAATGCTATTAAACTCAAAATAATCATTATTAAATAAAACTATATCACCAATTTCAGGGATAAGGTTTTTTTCAACCATTGTTGCTTTTAAAAATGCAAAAGTCATTTGTTGGGTCATATCTGGACCAAATTCACTTTCATTCCAAACTTGATCATCTTTAGTAATTAAAGCAGGAATTAAAAGTGGTTCATAATAAACTTTTTTTTCAGCTTCACCATATAAATTTGTTTCACTATCTTGGAGAACAAATTTGTAAAAGCCTATTTCAGTCTGAATAATATCATTAATCAGTTCTTTATTCATTGTTCTAAACAATGATATGTCTCTATCTCCTCCAAATAAAGGCATTATACTCGGATTAAGGTTTCTGGTTTAAAAATTAAATGACGTAAACCTTGTATTCTTTGTCCTGGATCACCTTTATCACTACTTAACATTGTAGTTTTGAAAAAATCTAAATCTTTTTTTGGGTCTTTACTAGAAACAAATTTCATAGTAGCTGTATGGATTTCTTTTCC
>Ga0099849_1001372_pt1 | contig 11402 bp, 11 predicted proteins | sample CB_VirMetaG_4_FD_78177 | JGI IMG/M metagenome (GOLD analysis project Ga0099849, IMG submission 78177) | Freshwater to marine saline gradient viral communities from Chesapeake Bay - CB_1508_1M Viral MetaG | ecosystem: Environmental > Aquatic > Marine > Coastal | place: USA: Chesapeake Bay... | reverse complement strand
TATCTTTTCATTTAAAAACCAAAACGTAGGTCGGCAAGACGGACATTTTAAATTACAACTTACATCATAACAAAGATTTATAAAATTAGCATTCTCAGAAATTAAAATGTTTTCTTCTATAATTTTTTTATAATATTCTCCGTGATAACTTTTCAATATATCTTCTTTTTCTGGAAGAGAATTGTTTTGTATCATTGGACACTCAGTTTTATTACAATATCTAAAACTACCGTCTAAAATACTTTTTCTAAATTCTATAGACTTTTCGCCGTTCCATATAGATTCAAAATTAGTATCATAATTCATCTTTCCGATATCATTATTATTGACCCAATTTGGGCAACAATTATATATTTTTGATCCCCCATCATCATGAATTTCTAAAAATTCCCAAGGTCTTCCACAAAACTTTTTAGTTAAATCTTTCATTATACCATCAGCCAAACATTTTTATTTTTATCATACTTAACTTTATGTTTTATAAATGTATCACAAACTTGATTTTTGTTTTCGTCTTCAATAATATCAGATGGGGATATGAAAGACTTATAAATTTTTCCATTTAATTCAACAACAATTGATTTTTTGTTTGTATATTTTTCAATTAAATCGTCGGATGCATCTAACCACTTTAATTCTTTTTCATCCCAATATACAATTAAATTTTCATCCAATTGAACTGTATCATTTCCGTCTATATGTTTAACCATTGTTTCAGGAACATTATACATATTCCGTTTATAATACACAGATTTTATTTTTCTTCTACTTATTGACATATTTATAACCCTTTATATATTTCTGAATTTTCAAACTGTTCTTTGAAATTTTCTATAGTGATTTGTTTTCTATTTTCAAAGTTCATTAAATAATTATGCGTCTCTTCAATCAAATCATCATCATTTAATTTTTTATATGCTTCTTTTAAATTTTCAAAATAAAACGGATAGTTTTCTCCCAAATATTCTGTGGTAGCAGGATGTTTGTTTATTAAAAGAGGAGTTCCCCTAGCAATACACTCTATTACGGCGTTATTTGCACTAGTATCATATAGATCTAAAAATACTACATTTTCTGTAAGTAATTTATCATATTCATCATTTTCAAGATGATCCATGACCATTACAGATTTCACTTGTTCGTTAGATAATTTTATATTATACAGATCTTGCTCTATTTTTTGCAACCTAACTATAGTATCTTTACATTTATTGTTTGGCATCAACCGAATTTTTTCATATTTTCCGCTGTCAACCAGATATATTGAATTTAACTTTCGTAACCACCAACCAATATTTATCAATTTTTTTCGTTTGTTATTTTTAAAATTTTCAATATTAAATTTATCATTGGGAATTTCAGTTGGATGATATAAAACATTAATAGGAACATCTGTTATGTAATTTGAAAGAAATCGTTTGTAGTAATCGGATAAAACATATATTCCCTGACACATTTCCAACGATTCTCTAAAATATTCGTCATGAATTATTGTTTGAGGATATGCATTGTTATCAGAAAACCATAAAGGCATATTTGGAGGATTATGAAATACTCCAATCCATTCACGATCATATGGAATTATTTCATTTTCTATATTTGATTCTTTTCTCCAAGAAAAAGCATTCTCCAAAAAACCGTCAAATATAATTCCATTTTTATTATGATAATCAATCATATTTTGAATTACATAATTCCACCCCGATCTATGAGAATAAAAAGAAGTTTGATTTAAATTTAAATTTATTTTACCATGTGGATTATTTTTTAATACCTTGATGAACATTTCCCCATATCCACCAACATTATAAACTTTAGTCTCATTTTTTCCATCAAATTCATCATCTTCAGTTTCCAATGAATCATTTGAATCAAGATCTTCAAATTCTTCTAAAATGTATTTCTCTATATTATATTCAATATCTTTTATGCTTATTTTTTCTTCGTTTCCATCTTTATAAACTAATTTTATAAAATAAAGTCTATATGAAAGTTTTCTGTTATCTCTGGAATTTACGTGTAACTCTGAAGGAATAAAATAAGATTGAGAAAAGTTAATTTTATATTCTTTTTCTTTTAATACAATCCCGAATTTATTTAAACCTTTTTTGAAATTGTATTTCATTTTATTTTCACCAACTGTACAAATTCCCTCACCAGAATGATCCGCATATATATCAAAAAAAATAGATTTAATTTCCGGATCTAAAACATATACATTAAATGAATCACTTACCCATCTAAAATAATTTCGCCCATCTGTTTCAACATCATGTACTCCTTCACCTAAATATATTTTTGACGAATCATCCGTATAATTGGATTTATTTAAACTTGAATGAAAATTAAAATTCATATTTGTTGATATAATTCTAAAAACTAAATATAATCATTATAAAACGTTTTTCTCCATTAACTCATAAGCATGATCCAGATCTGGATATGCCCATTGTTGGTCTATAGAATAATTAATACTAAAGGCTTCCATTCTACTAACTTTTTTAATTTTATATTCCACCAATCCTTCATAATTATTTCCCAAAAAGTCAACTTGTCCTCCATAGCCAGTTGTAATCACTTTTTTACCAAACTTGTAAGCGTCAAATACAGTTAATCCAAATCCCTCTCCTTTATTTAAACTGACATAACAATCACCAAAACTATGTAATGCTACAATATCATCCCTGTTTAAATTATCTAGTATCAAAAATATAGATTTACCCAATTTATTCGTAATAGAACTTAATTTATCTATACAATGTTTTCTACCATTTTCATCGTGTAATTTATAGTGTAACTTCAATATAAGTTGAGTATCTTTATGTTCATCTTGAAACTTGTCAAATACTTTAACCAAGTCTTCTATACCCTTTCTAAAATTTAATTCTCCTATACTATAAAATGTAAATCTATCATTAGATACTTTTGTCCTACAATAATCATAAATTTTTATGTTGCGTTTATTTAATAAAGGTTGGGGATGCCATATATGAGGAACGACTTTTATTTTTGATTTAACTCCAGAAGATACAAACGTTTCTTCATTAAACGTAGAAGGCACCCAAACTTCAGGTAATTGATTTATATAATCAACCCAAGTTTCAGGTAACATATTCGTTTCCCAAGTACAATAACCAATTATTTCATCAATCTTTTTATCAATATACTTTTTCCAAATATCAGGAGTAGAATGTATAATTAAACGATTATATTTATTATATCTTTTATTTATCGATCCAGCACACAAAGAGTCCACGTAATAAGCATAATCATTATGAGAATTATCAAAAATGAGAGGCACCCAACTAATTGGAATGCCTCTCAATACATAATCAGCAATATAACCCTTAGCAGCACAAGCATATCCACTTGTTCCACTTTGCCCTATATACTTTATTGCGTTATCATAATCAATATCAATAGATTTTACTCTATCTTCAGTAGGAATAGTTTTTTTTACATACTTTATCATTTATTAATGATTTTAATTAACTTAGCGATACACGCCATAAACGTAATCTCTTTATCCACAACCATAGCACTCTGATAAATATGTTCTGCCAACTCTATAATAACGTTTAATTCCCTATTTGGAGCAAATTCCTTCGTACGATTATACATCTCACTATATAATTCATCAAATGTCTTTGTTCCAGCATCATTTACAAGTTGTCGGATTTCATTGAATGTTCCACTATTACTTGAATTCTTCAACAAATCAATCAACTTGTTTTTCAAATCAAAAGATGCACTCTGTCCAACCAATTCCGTCAAAACACCACTAGTTGAACTTTGTTGAACGGCATTCAATATCTTACGAATATCTGGATAAAAATCCTTGATGAAACTAGCAACAACTTGTTTATCATATTTAATCTTTTCATTGTCAAGAACACGAACAACATTCATAGCTACATCTTTCATCGTAGGAGGTTCAATTTCAAAAACCTGACAACGACTAATCAATGGCTTAATGATCTTTTCAACATAATTACAAGTCAAAATAAATCTAGTTGTTTGACTATATGTTTCCATCAAGTTACGAAGAGCAGCTTGTGCTTCTGTTGTAAAGAAGTCTGCTTCATCCAAAATGATTACTTTCAAGTCTTGAAATCCAGCAGAACCAGCAAATCCCTTGATCTTTGTTCTAACCATTTCAATACCATTAGTGTCACTAGCATTAATATAAACACAATCACATGGAATATTCTTGGTCAAAATTTTAGCCAATGTAGTCTTTCCAGTTCCAGCTTCACCATGAAATAACAAATGAGGAATATCCTTGCGTTTAATATAATCCACAAGAATATCCCTCATTCGTTCATTGCAAACATATCCATCCAACGTATTAGGACGATACTTCTCTGCCCATATCGTGTGCTTCACTTCTTCCACAGACGATACATCTTGTTGTGTTTCAAAGAAACTCATATCAAATATTAGTCAATGTTCTTGATTTCAACCAAATAATAATTACTAGTAAACGAATCGTTCTCAAACTCCACATGAGCCAAACCGGCATCACTAACCTTCAACACCGCATTATCACAATCTTTGTTACTCGTTAGAATTTCTTTCAAATACTTTGCACTAAAATGAATAGTCTTGTCAAGAGTATCTTTTCCAGCAACAGGAGTTACATCAATATTAACACGATTAGTATTAACACTACTATATCCAATTACCAACTTAATCTTACCCTTCTTATCCTTCATAAACGTCAACGTATCTACCTCACTCAAAGCACCCTTAGCTTTAACAAAAGTTGATACAAATTCATTCGTCAGTGGAATTTCCAAATTAAATGGAGGAAGCTTCTTCAAATCAGGAACCTTTGGAATAACATTCAAGTCAGCAGTAACATACTGAACATCTGTGGACTCAGAAGATAAACTCAAGGAAACAATCTTTTCGTCTCGTTTGTTAAATGCAATGTTTACTTCTTCAGATAATACACCCAATAGCTTCTTCAACTTGGTTGTATCATTTACTCCCAATTCAGAAGATTCTAGTCCAGCATTATCTTTAATTACAACAAATGATAGTACATTTTTGTCGTCGCTAATTGAACTCGTTTTGATTTGTTTGTCGTCTACCACCCACTTTACACTTTCAATGGTTCCGTTGAGTGAATACTTGTCAATGAATGAATTTAATGTTTGCTTTTTCATATTTAGTCTATACTACTATACCTTTCTTGTTATTTCAAGTTTTATTTTTTAAAAATATTAAAATCCGAAGAATTCTTCTAACTTCGCATCACTTTCACTCGGATAATCCCAATTCAATACACTATAAAAGTCTACCAGCTTACTTTTAAGTTCTTGTTCATACATCGCATTACAATCTACATACTTTGAAACAAACTCAAGAATTTCATCGGGATCAGTATCATCAGCTTTTAATGCCAATCCTTCAATACCATATTGATTTTGTTTTAGATATACCCACTTGATCTTTTGTCCATGAAAAATGGGAGGAACATCCCTATCCAAATTCCATAACTTCAATAAATCATTATAAGCCAAAGCAGCTTTAGCTTGAGCTGGAGTTCCATCAACAAACTTAAGAGGATTTCTGGTTTTTGGATCATAGTTCTTTTTTCCATCTCCACTCTTAAACTTAACACTGGTATTTTTAGCAATTTCAATAACTGGAAAAGTTGACATCTCAGATTTAAAATCCAAAATACTCTTGTCAATAGTTTCTTTTGGCAACTTTTTCAACATGTCATCCAAAAACTTTTTCATGAAATTTCTAAATCTAATTGGGAAACTGGTTCGAACAACATCAATTCCCTTGACTTCCATTTCATCACAAGTAATTCCACCGTTATTAATAATAAACTGAGCATATCGTTTCTTGGCCAACCAAAACGAAGTCTTAGCAATAACTTCTTGTTTTGCATCAAAACGATGTGTGTCAATGTTAAAGTATCGTTGAGCCATTACATTATAAAACTTATTTACAAAGTTTTGAACATTTCCAGTCACTTGTAAAATAGCATTTGTCATTTCTTTTTCATCATCAATGTTAATATCAGGCATATTTTTTTTGATGATGGGTAATGCACTTGCAAAACACGAATCAGTGTCAGTATATATTACGTAATCTCCATCTTCTTTCAAAGAAGTTTTAAAATATTGATTGATTGCTTTACCAGTTGATTTAATAATATCTTGTCCTGTTAACGTAACAGCACTTGCATTGTCTTTATCATAAAACCTAAAAATAGGAAGACCCAAAACACCATAAATAGAATTGAGAAGAACCTTTTGTACCTTTTGTCGTTGATCATAAAATTCAAACTTATCCCATTCTTTGTTCTCAGCATGTTGCTTTGCAAGTTTTCTCATTTCTTTTCGCTCATCAAACCACTTAACAAGAATTTCAGGAATAACTCCAATATTATCTCGTTTACAGAGAACACCATTACTTGCTACACTCAAATTTGATTCTTTTATGAGTTTTCTAAATTCTTCTTTGGTATATGATGTTGAACCTAAATGATACTTGTTAATTTTATCTTGAGAAAATAATCTAGTATTAAAAGAATACAACCTCTGACTTAAATAAGTTTCAAATGGAGTTTTCTTTTGATTGCCCTCACTCAAGTTATTATAGTCATCTTTAATTTCACTAGTTCTTTCAGCAATATATTCGTCATCATATTCAATTTTATCAATTACAGATACTTTGGTTTCCGGAGACAAATTTAAACTAATAATAATATTAGGATACATAGATGTTAAATCTAAGTCAAACACCCAATCATACCGACCAGGCACCGGAGACTTAACATATGCACCTTCAAACCCCTCCTCGTTGTCTTCTAGTTTAGCGTCATACTCTTCTCTACCTTCAATGGGTTTATTCTTCGCAACTCTACCTTGTCTACGAAGATACATTAGTATAGCACCCTCAATAAACCTAGAACTCATATCATACCAATCATACGGAACATGTCCACGATGACAAATAGCTCTAGCCAACTCAATAAATTGCAACTTCTTCTCCAACGCAACAATAATCTTAACATCGTTCAAGTTGTATTCAACATACTTGTTGATGTCTTCTTTATACAAATCATCCAAACTACCACGATAAGTAATCTTATCAATGTTTACAACTTTCTTTCCAATTGCACCCAAAGCATAACTTGGTTCTTGACGAATGTTCATTTTCTTGAACAACTTCATATAATCAAGATGAGTACTTCCACCCAATACCAATTTCTTACTCCAATCATTGATATAAGCTGCACCAATTGGACTCAATCGTTTTGCATTTTTAACACCAACAACTCTTTTAATACGACGATAGAGATAAGGCATATCAAAGTCATCACTGTTCCATCCAGTTGTAATAGTTGGCTGAATTTCTTCCCACTTTGTAAGAAAATGCATCAACAAACTATCTTCATCTGTAAATGTCAACAATTCAACTTCATCGTTATTAACTTCTTTGATTCTATGGTCTCCATCCAAAATAAACGCTGTATATTTCTTGGTTACACTATCATAAATGGCAATAGCTGTAATTTCTTTATCAGCTTCTTGAGTATTTGGAAATCCTCCTTCAGTACTTACCTCAATATCCAGATACAACACTCTATGACCAGTTGATGGTTCATCACTCGTTTCATATCCGTCAATTAAAATACGAGTTTCATCGGGAACATCACTTTCAAATAAACTTGGATCTTTTCTACTAAAATTAGTTATCTTTTCAAGTTCGTCTCCATAAAGACTTCTATACATACCTCCCTCTCGTTTACGATATGCATATGGTTTAAATGGAAAAGTAATATAACCCTTTTCATCGTCCCAAAGATGAACCATTTTTGTTTTTTTGTCTACGTGAATATTTTGATACATGTCTATAACCCATTATATGATAAAGACATAACACTGTCAAATATTAAAAAACACCATTGGATTTTATCAACTATAATGAATAAACACTATTGGATTTTAGCAATCATATCATCAAATACTTTATGATATTCATTTTTAATATATTGCTTACATTGCATTACTCGTTCCAATAACTTTTTATGTTTTATAGCAGTAAAAAGTTTATAATCCAACTCCATACCTTCAATAACAGGAGGATTTACTTTATTTACAAATGCCCATAACATTGCTAATTCATCATCATTTAATGAATTTAACTGTTCAATCTTCATATAAAATATCTACTTTACTTTAATTCCTACAATTTTTTTATTGATTACCGCAAATATAACAGAGTCTTTATTTTTTTCAATTTCTTTTACTTTATTCGTTTGACCCAACAGTTCACCTGGCTCAATAGTCTTACTAGTTACCATTACACCTGTTTCTCCAGGAAATGGAACAATAAATGCCATTTGACCATCTTCTACGGTTTCTTTTTTATTTGTTTTAGGATTAAACACTTTAACAGAGCCATCTATAACATAACATATCACAAATTTTTGACTTGATTTAACCAAGTATTTTCCACCAGATAGTTCAAGATTAGCCAATGGAGTTTGTAATACATTCATAGTATTAGCAGAATCATATGTAGGAGAAGAAATATATGCATCACCTTCTAATAAATTTAAATTAGCTATATAGTCCGTATAAACTACTACCATTGGCTCAGCATCATCATTTTTTACCATCTGATTAAAGCCATCTACACTAAATTTTGAATCGGGTTGCAATTCTACCAATATCTCATTTGATAATTTTAAAAGTACAGTTTGAGATGACGCTGTAGTAATTTCTATAGATTCCGTATCAGATGAATATGTTCTACCCACAATTAAATTGTCTGTCTCAGTAGAAACCTGTCCAATTAAATTATACTTAATTCCATCTGGAGCAGACATCACATATGTGCCACCAGATAAAAAGTCCTCAGACAAAACATTCAAACTTAAAGTTGCTAATAATAGTGTTAATATCCTTTTCATATTTTATTTTCTCCTCAATATAAATATATACTGATTTTTAAACTGTCCTTGTTTATTATAAATTGACACATCGTTCGTTTTATTATATTATTGACTAATATGGAATCATTGGAAAAAAAGAAAAGGGTCAGTTTTAGTCAATACTCTACGTTTTTGAAATGCCCTCATAAATGGAAACTTGATTATATTGATAACCTTAGAGAAAGAGAAGATAGTATCAATACTACATTCGGTACTGCTATTCATCACGCGTTTCAGACATATTTAGAGTCCTTATATAATGAAAGTGTTTCTAAGGCTGATTCTTTAAATGTAAAACAATTGTTTCAAGACAAGTTCGCTGAAGAGATTAAAAAGGTAAAAGAAATTAATGAAGAAGAGTATACCGATTTTATTTTTGATGGACATGATATTATTGATACTTTTCTTAAAACATCAAATAGAATCAAACACTTCCCATCCACATATGATTTGATTGGTATTGAAATTCCGTTGGAAATACCAATGAAAAACAATGTAGATTTTGTTGGGTTCATTGACCTCGTTTTAAAAGAGAAAAACAAAGAAAAATATAGAATTATTGATTTTAAAACTTCTAGTAGCGGTTGGAATCAATACATGAAAGAAGATGAAAGTAAATATTCTCAACTTCATCTATACAAATCTGTTTATAGTAAAAAGTTCAACGTTCCTCTTAATGCAATTGATGTTGAGTTTTTTATTGTTAAGAGAAGACTATACGAAAATGTTTCTTTTCCTCAAAGTAGAATTCAAATATTTAAACCAGCAAGTGGTTCTACTATGATAAAAGAATCAATTAGTAACTTCATAGAATTTCTAGACCACTGCTTTAATGAAGATGGAACTTATAACAATATAAACGAATATCCAAAGATTCCAGGCAAAAATAAAAAAAACTGTAAATGGTGTCCTCACAAAAAAGTATCTTGTGATGCTAAACCTTCAAAATTGTTAGATTAAAAAAAGATAAAACATATGAACAAATATATATATTTACATATGTTATGGAACAAGTAGTTACAAGTGTCAAATTAAACGAGGAATTGTACAATCAATTCAAAGAAGTTAATGTAAGAGGAAAAATATCTTTTCAAGATTTTGTAAATAAATGCTTGGAGAAATATCTATCCGATTCAGTGTTTCAAAATGAAATCAGTGAGAGCATAACTCAAAAATTGAGTCATAATGCTCCATTTGTACTTAAAGACTAACAATTTATGAAGAAAAAGAAAATACTTTTACTATCCGACGATTTAAGAATGCATAGTGGAGTTGCTACCATGTCAAGAGAATTGGTATTGGGCACAATTCACCACTTTGATTGGATTCAAATTGCAGGTGCTATCAAACATCCAGAAGCTGGAAAAGTCATAGACATGAAAGAAGCATGTGACAAATTGAATGGAAGAAATGACAACTATCTAAGATTATATCCAGTAGACGGATATGGCAATGAAGATATTCTATTTCAAATTATGAATATGGAAAAACCCGACGCAATTATGCACTTCACAGATCCTCGTTTCTGGGGATGGTTGTACGCTTCAGAAAATCAAATTCGTCAAAAAATTCCACTAACATACTTGGATATTTGGGACGACTTGCCATATCCCATGTGGAATAAACCTTTCTATAAGAGTTGCGATGCTTTATTCGCAATCAGTAAACAAACAGACAATATTAATAAATGGGTTTTAGGACCAGAACTTTGTACATCAGTATACGGTGACTTTGACAGTGAAGGAAACATTATAAAGGAGAACGACTAATATGCCAGTAAAAGGAAAACATTTATTACACTACGTACCTCACGGTATCAATTCAGATTTATTTAAACCGTTAGATAAAACAAAAGATCCGTTGTACAAAAAACTTAAAAAAGAGTTTTTTGGAGAAGATGACTATAACTTTGTAGTATCATTCAATAGTAGAAATGCACATCGTAAACACCCATCAAATTTAATCATCGCATTTCGTTCTTTTTGTGATAGTCTTCCTCCGGAAGAATCAAGTAAATGTGCATTAATCATGCACACTGAAAAAGTTTCTGATGCTGGAACCGATTTAAAATCAGTAGTTAATGCTTTATGTTCAAAATATAAAGTTGTAATTGACGAATCTAAAAGAACTCCTGAAGAAATGGTTGCATTTTATAATCTAGCAGACGTTACTGCAAATGTAAGTTCTAACGAAGGATTTGGTCTTAGTATTGCTGAATCAATTATGTGTGGAACTCCAGTTGTGGCAGTTGTTACAGGAGGATTACAGGATCAATTAGGAATTGTTGATGATGAAGGAAAACCAGTTGAGTTTGATTTGAAATTTGGCACAAATAGTACGGGAAGACATAAAAAACATGGAGTTTGGGCAAAGCCTGTTTGGACTAGAGTACAAAATATGCAAGGTAGTCCTCCTACACCATATATCATAGATGACT
>Ga0099849_1001370_pt1 | contig 11426 bp, 10 predicted proteins | sample CB_VirMetaG_4_FD_78177 | JGI IMG/M metagenome (GOLD analysis project Ga0099849, IMG submission 78177) | Freshwater to marine saline gradient viral communities from Chesapeake Bay - CB_1508_1M Viral MetaG | ecosystem: Environmental > Aquatic > Marine > Coastal | place: USA: Chesapeake Bay... | reverse complement strand
GTTCGCTTATGCCGGGGCTGTGCAGTCGTTCAGCTTCGATCAAAACAACCAAACGGTTTACCGCGAGCTGGTCGGCGGCACTAAAGAGGTGTTGATTACTGATCGTCGTCCTGGCGGCAGCATTGTGCTTGAGGCTGTGGCAATGGGGACTAAAAACTATTTCACTGCCATCACTGGCACGGCCACTGGAAACAACACGTTCCAGCATGGTCAAACCGCTGGCAATAAGTTCACGTTCAGCGCACCACAGACTGATTTGTCTTCTGTGAGCTACTCAGACTCTGATGGCATTCAGATGCTGAACTTTGATTACACAGCCACCCCAACAACAGCAGGCAATAACGAATACTCGATCGTATTAACTTGATGCGCTAGTTTTGGGGTGAATTATTCCTTTTATGGGATTCGTCCTCAAAAAGTCCAACACCTACAAGTGGCCCGTTTCCGTGGATGTCCCTGTCGATGGGGGCAAGCACGAGCGGGTCACTTTTGATGTTGAGTTCAAAGACCTGACGCAAAGCCGTTTGCTGGAGATCGCTGAGCTAAGCGGTGAAGGCAACTTGTCTGACGTTGAGATTGCCCGCGAGGTGATGACAGGCTGGGCAGGTGTTGAGGATGAGGACGGCAAAGAGCTGCCTTACAGCATCACCAAGCGTGACGAGCTGCTTGATGTTCCGATGATGGCAAGCGCGATTGCCGGGGCTTACCTGGAGAGCAAGCAGGGAGCCAAGAGAAAAAACTAGAGGAGGCCGTTGAGTATCTATTCAGCGGCCCTGATGACAAGTCAGAGCTGATGGCTGATGCCAAGGCGTTTGGCTTGGCGTTGCCTGAGCCTGAAGCGCCTGAAGATTTCGAGGTGTGGCCTGACAACTGGCCTGCTGTTGAGATGTTCTTGCGTTGCCAAACGCAATGGCGCACAACGTCTGCAGGCGTTTGCGGTTTTGACTATGTAGCTCTTGAATGGCTGTTTAGACTGTATGAAGTCGAGGACCAGCCGACCGTGCTTGAGAATTTGCAGGTCATGGAAGCTGCGGCGGTCAAGATCCTGAATAAGGAGAGCAAGTAAATGGCTGCCAAGTTTGGTCTGTTAATCGACGCCAAAACTAAGGGCGAGAACAATATCAAGCGCCTTGGCAACTCCATGCAGGGGGTTGAGGGCAAGGCCAAGAACCTTGGCATGGCCGTGCGTGGCGTTGGCACCGCATTTAAGGCGTTGTTTGCCGCTGCTGCTGTTGCTGGTTTCAGCGCCTTTGTAAAAGGTGCGATTGATTCAGCCGATGCGTTCGGCAAGTTGAGCACTAGGACAGGCATCGCAGCTGACAAGCTGCAGGCATACGCCAACGCAGGCAAGCTGGCTGACGTTAGTCAGAGCGATCTTGAGACAGGCCTGCGCACACTGGCACGCACGCAAGGCGAGGCTGCTGATGGCGTTAAAACCTACTCGGATGCTTATGCAAAGCTAGGCGTAAGCGTCAAGAAAGCAGATGGCAGCCTCAAGCCGTCTGACCAGTTGCTGGGCGAAATTAGTGACAAGTTTGCTGACTTGCCTAATGGTCCTGAAAAGGCCGCCATCGCGATGGACATTTTTGGCCGGTCAGGGTCAAAGCTGATTACGTTGCTGAATGGCGGATCTGAGGCGCTCGAACGTTTTAACTACGAGACCAGCGAGAACTTTGCGCAAAACGCAGAGTATTTCAACGATCAAATCTCAATCCTGCAGATCCAATTTGACGGATTCCGTAAGCAGTTGGCTGACGCGCTGCTGCCAGCGTTGAACGCGATTCTTGAGGTGTTTAGCGATCTGTTTGACAGCGGACAAGATTTCACGCCGCTGTTCCAAGTCATCGAGGCCGGCATCCGTGGCGTTGCGTCTGTGGTTCTTGGCTTGGTTCAGGCCACTAGGTTTTTTGTGCGAACACTGCAAGATCTAGTCAGAATCGCAACCCTGGTTGGACAAGGCAAATTTGGCCAAGCGTTTGATGTTGCTAAAACAGGTCTAGCTGATACAAGAGAGCAGTTTTTCAAAGATCTTGAGGCGCAAGGCAAAGTTTTATTTGGATCATCACAGGCCCCGGCTGACTATTTCAGGCAAGGTTCTGGCTTCACGCCTGTCACTATTCAGACGCAACCTTCTACGGACCCTGAGACGCCAAAAGAAAAGCAGGACAAAGTAACAACAGCTGTAGAGAAAACCACTAAAGCGACAGTTGAACTCAACAAGGCGACTGATAAATACAAGATCACGCTTGATCAAATCAAAGACACGCTGGCTGATCAAATGACTAGCGCGATTGAGGGTTTGATTGATGGCACACAGTCTTTAAGTCAATCGCTGTCTGGACTCTTGCGGACGTTTGCCAGCATGTTCCTGCGGTCAGGCGTTGGATCACTGGTTAGTCAAATCTTCCCTAGCGCCAAAGGCAACGTGTTTGCTCAAAACGGCATCGTGCCTTATGCCAAGGGCGGTTACATCGGCCGGCCAACAATGGCGTTGATGGGTGAGGCAGGCCCTGAGGCCGTGCTCCCCTTACGCCGTGGCCGTGGTGGTCGCCTTGGTGTTGAAACCTCAGGCGGTGGCGTCGGCAGCGTGGTGGTGAATGTTGATGCGAGTGGCAGTAGCGTGCAGGGCAATGAGCCTGATGCAAACCAGCTCGGCAGAGTTATCGGCCAAGCTGTGCAGGCTGAGTTGATTAAGCAGAAACGACCTGGAGGACTTCTAACCCGCTGATGGCAACGTTTCCCTCTATTGACCCTAACTTCGGGGCTAGCAAGACAAGTCAACCGACTGTGCGCAACGTGCAGTTTGGTGATGGCTACAGCCAGCGCCTTCGCTATGGCCTAAACACTGATCTCAAGGTGTGGAACCTGACCTGGGAAAACATCAGCGAGACAGACTCAGACACCATTGAGACATTCCTTGAGGCACGCGGTGGGGCTGAGCATTTTGATTGGTCGCCGCCAGATGAGACCGAAACATATAAGTGGATTTGTCAGGAGTGGTCTAAGCAGATGACATCTGCTGGACTCAATCAGTTGACAGCAACGTTCCAGCAAGTCATTGAGCCATGAGCACTGCTTTTGTTGAGCTGATCAGCTCCAGTCCGTTCGCAATCATTGAGCTGTTTGAGCTGCGGCTATTCCAGAACCTGCACGGCGATGATGAGACGTATTACTTCCACGCTGGCCGCAATAGGAAGACGACTGAACCAACCAATGAAGATGACATCCTTGACGCCTATTCAATCAAGTTTGGCGGTGAGTCGTACTTACCTTTGCCAGTAGAGGCGTCCGGATTTGAATTTAGCGGTGATGGCACTTTGCCAAGGCCAACAATACGGTTTGCCAATTTGCAGAGCCAGATGACAGCGTTGCTGTTGGGCGTCAGGCAAATCACTCCTGGCAATGATCTATGCGGCGCACAAGTCACAAGAGTGCGGACCCTAAGCCGCTTTCTTGATAGCGATAACTGGGAGAATGGTGTGAACCCCTATGGCAATCCAGACTCAAGTGCAAATGCACAGTTCCCAAAGGAGGTTTACTACATCGACCGCAAGGTTGCCGAAAACAGGGACTTTGTTGAGTTTGAGCTGACATCTTCTTTTGACATGGCTGGCGTAAAAGCACCGCGCCGCCTTGTAATGCAGAACTTGTGTCAGTGGGAGTACAAGAGCAAGGAATGTGGCTACACCGGCTCTAATGCTTTTAACAAAGAAGGCACGCAGATCACACTGGTTAATGCAACAAGCTTCGGATATTCAACTAATCAAGAAAAACTGGCTGCTGGCTCAACGCTCACTGAGGGCAATGCTCTTGTTTCGACAAATGGATGGTTCCAAGCCAAGGTGCAAAAAGATGGCAATTTTGTTATCTACAAAAAGCCAGGCGGCGAGTTTAATGATGTCTGGTCTAGTGGAACTGTTTTAGGAGAAAACGCAAACGGCTATACGCTCATCATGCAGAAAGACGGCAACCTCGTCCTGTATAACGATGATTTCGCCCGCAATGCTTACCCTGACTCTGTCGTTTGGACTGGTAAAGATACACATCGCTTGGGTCAAATATCATCCATCGCTCGCCTTAGTGTTGACGGTGTAGACCAGTGGACGCCACCTGACATCAATGTTGGCCGATCAGGTGGTTTTACATGGGAACTAAAGCAGAGCAGTCCTAGTGCAGCAGGCCAAACGACTACGGCTGACAAAAATTTCACCGAGGACCATGTTGATTGGGGCGTTCGTTCTGTAAACATCAGGTTCAGTTTAGAGTCAGTCGCATTGGCTGCCGGTAACTACTCGCAGAACAATTCCGGTTATACGGGCTTTGGTTGGAACAAGATTACTGGCTACCAAATCCTTGGTCAGACAGGCTTATGGAAAGACCAAGAGGATTGGACTGCGAGGCTTACTCTGTCGAGCAACAACCCTTTCAGGGCCAATCATCCAACAGATGGCACCTTGCAAGAGGTTGGAGCTATCTTCAAAATTACAGCTACTGGATTCCTAAACGCTAAGCAGCTGCGCCTAAAAGATGACGGCGTTCTTGTCGTTGAAGACACTGACGGCAGTGACGTGACTTGGCAATCCCCTAACCAACCGATCACAAGTGAGCCACAAGTAGAGCAAGTCACGAACGTTCCTGCTGTCGATGCTGATGTATGCGGCAAGCGAATCAGCGACTGTAAGCTGCGGTTTCCAAGCAATGACGCTCATGGCGGCTTGCCGTTCGGCTCGTTCCCTGCTGTTGGTTTAAACAACTGATGGACGATTGGCAAAAGGCAGCGGTGCAGCACGCTGAAACGGAAGCACCAAAGGAATCCTGCGGGTTGCTCGTGATGCTTGACGGTGCAGAGCATTACTGGCCGTGTAAAAACCTGAGCGATGAGGATGACGTTTTTATCCTTGATCCGATGGGTTACGCGGCTGCTGAGGACACCGGCAAAGTTTTGGCTGTAGTCCATAGCCATCCTGGTGCGCCTGCTTTGCCTAGCGAGAATGACAAAAAGGCTTGCACTCAGTACGGGTTGCCGTGGTTCATCTATGGCATGGCAGACGAAAGTTGGCTGCAGATTGACCCTTGAGTCGTCGGTAGAATCAAAGGGCATGGCGAGTGATGGCAATGCTTCGCAAGATCAGGCTGTATGGGCACCTGGCGGAGCACTGCGGTCAGAAGGTATTTGAAGCAGTAGCAAGGACACCGGCAGAGGCGATTCGGTTTTTGCTGTGCAACTTCCCTGAGCTGCGTTCAATCATGAACGCCGGGCATTACACCGTCGCGGTTGGCCCACATACGCTGCAGCTCGGGGACTCACCAGAGCAAATCGGCTATCCCTTAATGCCCGATGACGACATCAGAATCATTCCGGTGGTCACTGGAGCAAATTTCTTTAGAAGATTTGGCGCGATTCTTGTCGGGGCTTTGTTGATTGGTGCTGCGATTGCGTCTGGCGGTGCTTCGTTAGGGCTTACGGGGTTTTCCAGTAATGCAATCGTAGGCGTTAGCTCCCAATCCTTTCTGACAACGGGTGCCATTGCAGCGGGTGCTGGCAACCTTGGTCTTGGTCTTGTTTTAACTGGTGTTGCTGGTTTGCTGTCGCCAACTGTGCCAACTCCTGACATCGATAACGACCCACGCAACAACTTCAGCTTTTCTGGCATCCAGAACGTCAGCAGGGAAGGAGTGCCCATCCCAATCGCTTACGGAGAGGTGATCGTCGGTAGTGTTGTTGTATCGGCTGGCCTGAACGTCGAGGAGCTTGAGTAATGCCTAAGGACACTCACGAGTCAAAGCAGGTCGTTCGCATCATTGACCTGTTGAGTGAAGGCGAAATTGAGGGGTTCCCTTCTGCTAGTGGCTTGACCGTTGGAACAGATGCCTATCACTTGGCATCTTTGCAAGACACGTTTTTTAATAACACGCCTGTCCTAGGCAGTGGGGCAACTGTTACATCGAGTTCAACCAAAAACGACCCAGACATTGTCGAGAACTTAAATTTTGACATGCGCATTGCGCGGTTTGAAAGCCGCATGGGCACGCAGGATCAGTCGTTTCTAGAGAATATCGGTGATGCAAACCAAGCTACAACGATTGTAAACACTGAGCTTGAACTAACTGTCCCAGATGATGCGCCTGAGGGTGACTACAAGGCAGACGGTCAGTCTGTTACTAGGCAAATCACGGACAGCGACGTTACTTCGGTCCGGCTCACTATTGGCTCCCCTGCCTTGACCCGGCAAAAAGGCAGCACGGGAACGTTAAAGGAGATTTTTGTTGAATACAAAATCGAGATTCAGTACAACGGAACTGGGTTCAATGTTGTTAATTTTGGGGATACTGAAGACAACGTCTATAAAGGTGACGGCGTCTTCTTCATTAGAGGCTATTCACCTGACCTGTACCAAAGGCGGCATCTAATCCCCCTTAGCGGTGACTTCCCTGTTGATATTAGAGTTACGCGAATATACAGGCTCAACCGGCCAGACGACATTATTAACGACACGCTTATCTGGTATGACTTCACACAAAAAATAAGCGAAAAAACTAGATTTCCAAACAGCGCACTTTTTGGTCTGAAGCTAGATTCAGATCAGTTTCCGAGCATCCCAAAACGCAGCTACAAAATTCGCGGGGTAAAAGTCCGCTTGCCGCACAATGCAACGGTGCGAAGTGATGGGTCGATCGAGTACCCAGATCCAAGCATTACTCCGTTTAACGGCACGCTAAAAACAACAAGGGAATGGACAACCTGCCCAGCCTTCATTCTTTATGACTTGCTTACAAATACAAGGTACGGATTTGGCTCGCAGATTCTTACGCCTGAGGAGCTTCGTCGCAAGCGTGATTTAAGTGATCTGTTTGATAACGCGTCTGATATTCCTGAAAACCTAGACATTTATAGCTTTCAAAAAGCGTCAGCGTATTGCAATGAGTTAATTCAATATGACGGCGTTGAAGAGCCACGATTTACTTGCAATGTTGTGCTGCAGACGCAACAGGAGGCTTTCAAGCTTATAGAAGAAATGTGCTCTGTGTTTAGAGCAATGCCGTTCTGGGAGGCTGGTGGCATTAGCGTTTCACAGGATGCGCCTGATGTTTTTGCCTACACTTTTAACCAGAGCAACGTTACTGAAGCGGGTTTCAGCTATTCAGGATCAAGTCTCAAGAATCGGCCAACGTGCGTTTCTGTTAAATACTTTGACAACAACAAGCGAGATTTTGCGCATGAGCTGGTCGAGCTAAACCAAACCAACTTCAAGCCAGTCAGAAAATACGGCTACAACAAGCAAAGCATCACCGCTTTCGCTTGCACAAGTCGAGGCCAAGCACGCCGTCTTGGGCATTGGTTTCTTTATACATCGCACTTTGAAACCGAGGTTTGCAACTTTGAGACTGACATTGCTGCAGGCATTACTGTCAGGCCGGGTGATCTGATCAAGATTGGTGATCCTGTCCGTGCTGGCAAGACAGTGTCAGGCCGCGTTATCGCAGGATCTACAACGACATCAGTAAAACTGGACCGCAGTGATGTCCAAATGTTCGGTGCTCAGGCACCCAGCAGTTTTACGTTAAATGTCATCACTGAAGGCCGTGATGGTGACGACGCAAAAACAAATTCAAGGTCAGGGGCACAGGTTTACGAGGTCGAAGCTGTTGCAGGCTCGACAATCGTTGGCAACACGGTGACGCCTGGTGAGACCTTGAACACTGCGCCGGTAGCAGGGACGCCATTCTCTATTGGATATGCAGACCTAAACCTCAGTTTGTGGCGTGTGCTTTCTGTTGTTGAAAATGAATCAACCTATGAAATCAGCGCGATAGCACATGAAGGTGAAAAGTACACGGCGATTGAAAGCGAAGAGGCGTCATTCAGATTTGCTCCGCGAGATATTACGCAACTTGCCGAGAAACCTGACCCTGTTACCAACCTTGTTCTTGAGGAAGAGCTTTACGAGGAAGGCGACAAGGTTTTGCAGCGTGTCAGGATAAGTTGGCAGCGATCAGCGCGAGCCCAGCAATACGAGGTCGGCTATAGATTTGACGACGGAAACTACAAATATCTGTATGTCACCACCACCAGCACTGAGATTCCAAATAGCGAGGTTGGCACTTATCACATAAGCATTACTGCGATCGGTTACGGTCTCGATGTAGAGCAAACCGGCAAGCGTCGTTCGTCTAGCACTAACGGCAAAATCACAACTGTTGGCAAAAGTTCACCGCCAAGCAACATTGCTAGCCTCAATATCACGCCAATCGACCAGCACACAGCAGAGCTGCATTGGCCTGAAGCAACTGATCTTGATGTCAAGATTGGCGGCACCATTGAGATTCGCCACAACCCGCGCACCACTGGCGACATTAAATGGGCTCAGTCCGAAAAGATTGTTCCGGCTGTCAACGGCAGCACGACGCGCAAAATCGTGCCATTGCTTGACGGTCACTACCTTGTTCGCGCCAAAGATTCTGTTGGCAACTATGCGCCTTTGACAGGGATCCCCAAGGTTCTAATTGAACTGCCAGAGCCACAGGATCTTGAGGTCGTCCAGACCTACACCGAAAGCCCTAACTTCACCGGCACCTTCTCCCAGGCGTTTAACAGCGTCACAGAAGGCGGCATCACGCTTGAGGCTGACGGCAAGATCGATGACATCACCGACTTTGACAGCGTTACCAACATTGACTTCTTTGGTGATGTGGTGTCGGTTGGCAGCTACATCTTTGCCAACACGCTTGATCTTGGTGCGAAGTACGACGTTGAACTGCTGGCCAACCTGAAGATCAACACGATTAACCCTGATGACTTCTAGGATTCGCGGTCGGCCAACATTGACACTTGGAACGACATTGACGCTGACGACCTGTCAGAGACCAACGCCGAGCTTTACTCAAGGTCTACCAATGACGACCCCAGCAGCGGTTCGCCTACCTATGGCACTTGGGAGCCGTTCGCTAACTCCACTAAACGTGGGCGTGGCTTCCAGTTCAAAGTTGAGATGGAGACCTCTAACGACTCACAGGATGTCGTTGTGCAGACCCTTGGCGTGTCGGTGAAGTTGCAGCGTCGGACAGAGCAGCAACGCAACATCAGCAGCGGCACCGGAGCAAAGGCGGTGACGTTCCCATCTGCCTTCTACAGCACGCCAAGCATCACCATCACAGCAACCAACATGGCGACGGGTGACTTCTTTGAGCTGAGCAGTGTGAGCAGGACTGGGTTCACCATTACTTTCAAAGCATCTGGCGGTAGCATTGTGGACAGGAACTTTGACTACCAGGCTGTCGGCCACGGTAAGGAGATCACCTGATGCCCCAATCCACTGACTACAGTCTCAGTAACCAAAGCGGGAGTAGTTTCCGTTCAGAACTTAATACCATCCTGGCCGCGATCCAGACGCTCAACAGCGGCACGTCAGCGCCGAGCAACTTGGTTGCTCACATGCTGTTTTTAGACACCAATACCACCCCGGCCACGCTAAAGATACGCAATGCCGCAAATGATGGGTTCATCAGCCTAGGTACAGCATCCACAAACTTTGGACTGGCTGGCTTGTCTGGTGCGACCTTCACGGGCGACATCACGCTGAACGCTCGTTCAGACGTGCGCTTTGCTGACGCCGATAGCAGCAACTATGTGGCGCTCCAGGCCCCTGCCACTGTTTCAAGCAACGTCACGTTCACGCTGCCTAGTGCTGATGGAACAGCAAACCAAGCGCTGAAGACGGACGCAAGCGGCAACCTTGGCTTTGCTTCTTTCCTCCTTGCCACTGAAACCACTAATGGTCAGGTGGTCACGGGTGGTGTGCGTGGAGCGATTACGACGCTGACCGATGCTGCAACCATCGCGATTGATATGGATGACAACAATAACTTCAAGGTGACGCTGGGCGGAAACAGGACATTAGGTAACCCGACAAATGTTGTCGAAGGTCAGACTGGATTTATCGAAGTTTTGCAAGATGCGACGGGCAGTAGGACACTCAGCTTCTCGTCGAACTACCGCTTTGTTGGGGGCACCGCGCCAACGCTTACTACTACAGCCAGCAAGAAAGATGTGCTGGCATATGCGGTGCTCTCTGACGAAAAGATTATGATCACATCACACCTGACTGTTGACGCAGCTTCCTGATGACAGTTCCCGGTAATCTTTCTTCCCCGCTGCTGGCAACTGCTGCTGATGCTGCTGCGGCTGCGGTAGCAACAAAGTCACTGCGTTTCAATTCAGGAGATTCGGCGTATCTCAATCGCACCCCATCATCTGCTGGTAACCGCAAAACCTGGACCTGGAGTGGGTGGATTAAAAAAACCAAAAACAACGACGGAGCAAACTATAGGCATTGGATTTTTATTGGTGGGAACACCGCGTCAAACACTGGAATCGGCTTTATAGGTTTTAAGCAAAATGATGATCTTTTGGTCGGATCAAACAATACTGATTTTTTATTGACAACAAGAAAATTTAGAGACTTGTCGGCTTGGTATCACATAGTTGTCGCATTTGATAGCACCCAAGCGACAGCAAGCAACCGCATCAAGATATACGTCAATGGTGTAGAAGAAACTGATTTTTCAACAGATAACAGGTCGTCCGTTACCCAAAACGGTGATTTTGGCTGGAACAGAGCAGAGCGACACACTATTGGTTCCGTTCAAAATTACGGTGGCAATACTCCGCAATACATTGATGCCTACATGGCTGATTTGTACTTCATTGACGGCTCTGCGCTTGACCCCACATCATTTGGGGCGTATGACGATAACGGCGTCTGGCAGGCTGCACTTTATTCGGGAACATACGGTACGAACGGATTCCATCTGCCTTTTTCAGACGCGACAAATACAACAACGATTGCAGAGGACGCCAGCGGAAATAATAACGATTTCACAGCAAACAATATCAGCGTTACTGCAGGTGTAGGCAATGACAGCTTGTTTGACGTACCAACGAACGGCACGCAGTCAGACACTGGTGCGGGCGGAGAAGTCAGTGGCAATTACGCGGTATTCAACCCTTTGCTTAATCCTGTAAATACACTTTCAAACGGCAATCTTGATGCAACAGCGGCTGGCAACAATCGGGTTAGCCTTGCCACTCTTGGCATTCCTGCATCTGGAAAATGGTATTTTGAGATTACCGATGTTGATAGCTCAAATGGAGCTTTTATCTTTGGGGTTGGCGCAGAAGATGTCAGCCTTACTAACTACTTAGGTACAAGCTCAAGCGGTTGGGGTTACCAAACCCACGCCAGCAATGCTGGTTATTGGAACAACAACACCTTTACAACTACGGGTCAGATCAATGGGCACGGCAGCAACACTGTTGTAGGCGTTGCGGTTGATAGAGATGCAGGAAAAATTTGGTTTGCTATTGGCGGTACTTTTGTAAACAGTGGCGCTCCTGCCTCTGGTACTAATGCACAATATACAAACTT
>Ga0099849_1001365_pt1 | contig 11449 bp, 6 predicted proteins | sample CB_VirMetaG_4_FD_78177 | JGI IMG/M metagenome (GOLD analysis project Ga0099849, IMG submission 78177) | Freshwater to marine saline gradient viral communities from Chesapeake Bay - CB_1508_1M Viral MetaG | ecosystem: Environmental > Aquatic > Marine > Coastal | place: USA: Chesapeake Bay... | reverse complement strand
TTTCAGACCATATACTCATAACTCCACCAAGCACTGTGGAAGCTAACATTGTAACTATTTCAAAAGGAAATCCCATAATTAATTATTATTATAATAAAGTTCTTTTTCTTTTTGTGCTTTACGCCATTTTTCTTGCATGACATTTACATCGGGTCCTTGATTCCAATGATTCATCCAAGCTAATTCATGACTTAGTTCTCCAGTTGATAATTTATCAAGTGGTAAAGTACCTCTTTCTGCATCCATATAAAATAAAGCATCTTGTGTTTCTTCTGATAAAGTTGAAAAATCTAAATCTTTACCCTTTTGAGACAGTGCAAATTTTATTTCATCTGTTATAGGAGCATCTGGATATTCATCATAAAAATTTAAAGCTCTTTGTATAATAGTGTCGTTTCTATTACTTCCTAAACTTCCTTCAACTTGATATTTTCCTTTTGCTATACCATTACCTTCTTGAATAGTTTGTGGTCCTTTTCCTCTAGATTCTTGCCAAGCTACATCTTCAGCATATTTTTTTAAAAACTCTGTATCTTTATATTTTCTTTTAGCAGCTATAAGCTGTAAAATTTCACTAACAAAACCACCTTCAGCTAAACCTAATCTATCCATTTGACCTTTCAAAGCTCTATCTTCTGCATCTTGCATAAAGTCTGCAGTACTATTAAAAGGCATACCTGTTACTCTACTTTGCATTTCATCAGGCTCATCTTTTACATTAGGTACATCTTTAACTATACCACCTTTAGCATATGCTGGAACTATTGATATATCTTCTTCTTCATCTTTTGCAGTTCCACTAATTTGTTTATCTATAGCTCTTAAATTACTTCGTAATTCTTTTTTAGTTCCTTCACCTGCTAGTAAATCATAAGCTGAATAAAAAGGCAAATTAGTTCCTGCAATTTCTAACCAGCCTTTTCTATAAATCATACCATCAATTATATCTTGAGGTAGAGGACCTCCAACACCTTTAGCAAGACTTGCTATTGGACCAGCTCCAGCCTCTCCTGCTTCTGTGTATCTTTTAGAATAGTCTAATGGTCCTAATCCACCCCATCTTTGCCAACCATCCATTATTATTTCACCTGTAGCTTTAGAAGTTCCATCTACATTTTTATCAAAATATTCTGGATTTCTAATATAATTACCCATCATAGCAACGCTAGTCATAAGCAGCATAGTACCTGCAATTCTTGGTGCTGTTTGACCCGGATAATCTTTAATATCAGTTATAAATCTTTTTAATACAGTATTATTAAACACAGTAGGATACCCCGCAAATTGTATTAACATTTGAGCTGCAGGTGTAGAATACCACAAAGGTCTATTAGCTTCTGCAGTACTAGGATTTAATATTATTTCTTTTGTAAATCTATTAGCACCTGATAATAATTTAGTATCATAAAACTCTTGTTGTTTGGCAAGTCTTCCACTATAAACACCATCTTTGTTTAAAGATTTTTTATAAAAGTTTACAGCTTCATCGGCATCTATACCTAAATCATTTAACTGTTCTATTAAAAATTGTTTGTCTTTTGCTTTTAAACCACCTTTAGAAAGTTTTTCAGCATTACGAACTATTAATCTTTTACCTGTTGTGAAAGCTGCTAATTGAACAGCACTTGTCCACTGTGTAAGTAAGTTAGTTTTAAAGAACATGTTTTGTAATTCTTTAGCTCTAGAACTTCCAAGTGCTTCACCATATAAACTTTCAATTCTATCCATTACAGATTGCTCTAAAGCTAATCCTGTTTGATAAATTTCAGACCATGTTTCGTCATCTAAGTCTTTTAAGTTTTTTGTTTTTTTACCTAATCCTCTCTGAACTCCTTGAGTTATTCTTTGCCCTGTTTTTATTGTTTCAGCTACTAAGGATTTACCAATAATAGCTGCAGTTGCAGGAGTTTCTGTTAAACCTACACGACTTAAAAGAATTAAAGGCTCAGTTATACTTGATACAGTAGCTAAAGGAAGGTGAGCCATTTGTTGTGATAATCTTCCCCAGTCTGATAAACCTCTTAATGCTTTTGGAGTTTGAGGAACATCTAATCCTGTAACTCTCCCATGCATTAATGTAAGTCTTTCAATAACTTCTTTTGTATCTTCTTTACTAACTCCGTTAGCTCTTAATTCAGCTTGAATTTTATTTAAATAGTTATCTCTAAAATCTTCAACGGACCTACCAAAAAATCTAGTTCTTTCAATAGCTTGAGATGCATTAGTAAAATAATCTTGCAATACAAGTTCTACATCATTTTCTAAAAAAGGTATTAAATCATTATCTTTTATTTTTGAAAAAGCTCTATGTTGTAAAAAACTAGAACCATTTCCAGCTTTTAATGTAGACCTTAATTCAAAAGGAGTCCAACGATATTCTAACATATCATCTACAATTTGCTCAGCTTTTAATCTAGTTGCTTTTACTATATCATTATCAGCTTCTTTAAGAAAATCTCTACCAAAAGCTTCCATGTCAACACCTAGTTGACCATCTAAAGTTCCTTGTACTTTTTTAGTTTTTGTAACACCATCAACAACTTCACTCACATTAATAGTTGTTAATTGTTTAATATCATTAACAGGATTAGCATGTCCTGATTTAACTAGTAAATCTACAAAATCATCATAGTTATTTTCGATAGCTTCGTATTTAAATTTACGAGGCATATAATTTCTTATTTTTTGTAATGGATTAAATAAACCTACTTCAAGACCTTTGTTAAAAGTATCTTCTAATAAAGCTTTTATTTTTTCATAAGCTTCAAGAACATCTTCACCTATCTCTTCACCTTTATAAGTTTTTTCTTTACCACCTCTTAAAAGATAAGCTAATTGGTCATTATCTTTTACATCTAATACTCCACTCCAATTAAATCTTGATTTACGTACTTTATTCAATCCATTTAAAGCTTGTCCCATTCCAGTAAGTAATTTACCTTGAAGTCTTCCAAGTGCTAAACCATATGAATCTTTTCTAACTTTAATATCTTTAGGACCAAAAATAGTTACGTCCCAATCATATCTAAAGTTATCTAATAATTTTTTTAATGTATCAGACTTTTTAGCTTTATCAACAAACTCTGTAGTTGCTTTACCAAATAATGACTTTGCTGACTTTTTATTAAGATTTTCTCTTAAAGAAGCTACTTGTTCTTCAGTAGCAATTTGTTTTCTAGATTTTTTCTTACCTTCTTTTATTATTGCTTCTTCGTTAGAGTATTTAAATTCTTTAGCAAGATAACGACCAGAGTTTATAGCACTTAAACCACCTACTAAACCGCCACCAATAAGTCCACCTAAAGCTGCAGTCCCTGCTACTACAGACATATCTATTTCATCTCTAGCTCCAAGGTCTACATCCATAGATTGTAAAAAATATTCATGTGGTCCAGCCCAAGCCATACCTTCTGCAGCCCCATAAATAGCTGGTTTTTTAGCAGCCTTTAACGATGATTTAATTAATTGTTTTATACCTTGATTAGCTGCTTGAGTTGCTGCAATTTTACCTGCTGCTGAAGTTCCCATAGTAGGAATTGTAAATAAAAGAGCTGGAATGTTAAGAGGGTCACGAACTACATCTATAGCAAAATCTTTTACAAATCCTAATCTTTCTTTAAGACCTTTAAGCTCTGCATTATCAAATTGTTCTCTTAAATATAAATAATCTTTTTTTTGTTCTTCTGTCCATTTACCAACCTCAAAAGACCTTTGAACAGCAGAACTTAAATTATAATCAGAGTCTCTTAAAAACTCAAATATATTTTCGTTACGACCAATACCTTCTAAAAAACGTGCAGCTCTTTTATCAAACTCAGGGTCTGCTTCAAGTTCAGATAAAGATTTTTTACCACCTAATGAATAAGTAGGAGTCGTCTGACTAGCTTGTATATAGGAATTAGGTAAAGGAGTTACTTTAGGAGTTTCAGGAGTTTGTGTTTGTTGAATATATTCAGTAGGTACAAGTTCTTCTTCTTCCTCTTGAGATTTAAGATATTTTTCTTCCTCTAAAAAATCTAGATATTCTTGTAATTCGTTTTTCATTAATTTATAAAACTTTTAAAATAATCTTCTTGATTTGTAAAACCGGGTACATCTATGTTTGCAAAAAAGTTATCAATAGTTTTTTGTTTAGCATCTTGAGATATTCCAAGTTTTAAAATACTTCTTATTTTTTTATCTACCATCATTTTTTGCTCATCATCATCTAGGAAATAATACTCTGTTGTAGGTTGAAAATTACCATTTTCTACTTCAAAAACATCTCCAAGCATTAAAGTCATAGGATTTGCATCGTATCCTGTATATTTAGTAAAACCTGCTTGTCCTCCAGTAGCAAACGTGCCTTGACCTTTTACTCCCATTTTTAAAGTCATCATAATAGCATATTGATTTCTAAATGCTGTATCTTTAATTCTATTTTTAAATCTATTAATTTTATTAGGGTCATCTGTTATAGTTTTATAAATATCAATAGCAAACTGTGGCTCATCTTGGAATCTTAAAGCTAAAGCACCTGCATCTGTAAATACTTTTCTTTTAGTGTTTTCATCTAAACCTTCTACAAAATTAAAAACTTCTCCTAGTTTATTAATTTCTACCTCGTCTAATAAACCTTGAGTATTAATTAATTTATCTTTTGCGAATAGAGGTTCTTTAACATTAACTTTTAAATCATTAAAATCTTGTTGTAATCTTGCTATTGTTTTATTACCTTGTTCTGTTGCCATAATATTTCTATATTTAATATCAGAAGCTTCAGTTTGAGCAATAGCTTTATTTATTTCAGGTATTAATAATCCTCCAATATCTAATGTATCTAAAATAGTATTTAAGTCATTTCCAGCTATATCTGCAGAACTTAATCTACTATATAAATCTAATTCACCTTTTTTACTTTTATCTTTACTAACTTTTTGAACTATACCTTTTATGCCTTCAATAAATCCTGCTTTATTTTTTAATTCATTTTCAATTAATTGATATTGTCTAGTACGTTGCTGAGTAAATCTTTGAGGACTAATTCTTATATATTTTTTTAATAAATCTTCTCTAGTTAGTTCACCAGGTTCTAGCTCTGCTAATTCGTTTACAAATGTTTGATAATTATTATTTTCTAACAAATTACTAATAAGTTGTTTATTACCATATCTAGAAATAGAACTATACTCAGGTGAATTTTGAAAGTCTGGATTATTAGCAAAAACACTTTGTAAATAACTATCTATTAGAGGTTTAGAATTTACTTTAAATTGATTATAAAGTTCTGGATTATTCATAAAACTATTAACTCTTTCTTCCAAAGGTTTATCAGCTTCAAAGTTTTCTGGTATAACATTAACAAAAGAACTAACACTTCTTAATTTCTTTGCAGTATTTTCAGTATTTAATAAATCTAAAGTTTTTAATTCTTTTAATTCTTTTTGTCTTTTATTAAATTGACTTTTAAAAAGACCTTGTGTTGCTAATAAAACTCCCAGAGCTTGTTGAACTTTTTGGCTTTTTCTTGAAGTCTTAGCAGCTCTTTTTCTTTGTTCTTCTTGTCTTGCAAGTAAAGAAGTTCCGAGTTCTTCAAAACTCATTTCATCATAATCTGATAATATATCACTAAAATTAGTAGCCATGTTATACCTCTTTTTTACCTAATAAACTTTCTCTTGGTTGTTGTTCTTGTTTTCTTCTTTGTAATAAACTTGCTTTTAATTTAGCAGTATCTAAAGTTTCTAACTGCTCTGCAACATTTAAATTACCTACTGATGTTGGACTAATTTTTTTAACTTGAGCATCTTGAAACTTACCACCTTTACCTATTGCATGTTTTATTTCTTCTGCATTTTGTAAATCTTCTTCACTTGAATCTTCATCATCTATTTCAATTTCATCATCTTCTCTTGTTATCTTAGGGTCAATACCTACTTTCTCAGCAATAGATAATAAAATATACATAGTAGGTTCTAATAAATTTAACATCATGTCAGGATTAAATTTACCTTTAGAGAATCCTCCCATTAATAACATTTGAGCTACGTCAGCTACTGGCATTCCATCAGACATTAAGTTAGATACAGTTTCCATATTTTCAGGTTTGATTAAATCTAAAAATATTTTTTCAGTAGCTTCTCTTTGAGATACCATTTGTGGTGGTCCTTCCCAAGGATATTTACTATCAGGACTATTTGTTAAAGATTGTCCGGGAATAGCACCCTTAAATAAAAATGGTTTTGCTTCATCTGTTATCATTGTTTACTCCTGTAATCCTAGTAATTCTTCTAATGAAGGTCCGATAGGTGCAAAATTATTTATAAACTTTAATGGATTCATACCAGTCGGTACAGGTGCATTTAAAACAATATTACTATATAAGGATGCAACTTTATCTATACCTTCATTTACATTAAACTGACTACTATCTATAAATCCTATAGGCTGTCCTGATAAAGTTAAATCACTTCTTTGTCCTAAAGCTTGTTCTCCTATACTAGTAAAATAAGCTCTTTGTCTTGCATCAGCTTGTTCCTTCATTGCTTCTGCATAATCTTCTTGAGCTTGTATATCTTGTCCAAATGTTCCAACTGCTTTTATTTTTTTATATGCTGAAATTTCATCTTTATATTTTTCTTTAAAACCCATTTTTTCTAACTTTGTATCTACAGGAACATCAATTGATGTAGGGTCTACTTTTGGAGTTTCTGGAATTACTTTTGGAGTCTCTGCAGTTTTAGCAGGTTTTAAGTTTGCAAAATAATTTCTTATATCTGTACCTAATTCTTCTTTACCTACAACTCCTCCTAATTTATTTACTCCTGTTTCAATAACATTTTTAGCTCCTTCAAATCCTGCATTCAAAGCTCCAGTAATACTATCATAAACTTGAGAAATCTTTCCAGTAACAGGACGTATAGCATTGTTTCTTATATACTTAGCAGCTCCTGATAAAAATTCACTAGCTCCTTTTGGTAATAAGTTCATTACACCTTTGCCAAAACTTCCTATCCATCCCGACATAAGATTACCTATTCCCGGTAATAAAAATGACATAGCTATACTTCCAAGAGGTCCTAATTTACCAAAAGCTTTAGCAACTTTACCAAAAGCTTTTTTAAATTTCTTACCTACTTTTTTTATAGCTCTACCTATTTGTTTTGCTTTTTTTCTTAACCATCCCATATTAATCTAACCATCCTTCTACTAATTTTGTTATAGCAGATAAATTTGTACTCCAGCTTGTATCTTTTGCTGTAGCACCTTCGTTACCTAAAGCAGCAATCATTAATGAAGCTTTTCTTTGCTTGTCACCTTCTTCTGACCTAAATGCAAAATCTGCTTCGTCTCTTAATTGTTGCCATAAAAAGTTCATAGCTGATGCAGTCATTCCAAAAGCATTCTGTGCATTTTGTTGATTAACCGCATTAAACGCTGCTGTATCAGCAGTATTAGCTTGTCTTCTCCATTGAACATTAGATTGTGCTATAACAGTTTCATTTTGTGTATTAAACTGCTCTCTAGCAAAATCTTGTGATGCATTGAATTTGTCAATATCTGCTGCTATTTGTGCATCAATTTTTTCAGCTTCAAACTCCATACCAACTCTTCTAGCTTCTGCAGCATTTTCTTGAGTAGTATTAAATTGTTCCATAGCATTAGTTTGTTGTGCATTGAATTGACTCATATTTGCATTTAAACCAGCCATAAATTTATTTACATCATTTTCTGATGTTGCATTAAACTGAGCTGCAGCATTCTCAAAAGATTGATTACTCAATAATCTTTGTTGTTCTTGTTGAGCTTTTAAAATATTAGTCTGTTGTTCATTACTTAAATTAGCCATATCTAAAGCTAAAAAGTTTCTAGCATTTTCTACTTTAACTTTAGTTTGAGCATCTAAGTTTGCTAAATCCATTGCAGCTAATGAAGTAGCATCTTGCATAATAGCCTGTTGTTCAGCATTAAAATTAGCAAGAGTAGCACTTTGCATAAATTTACTATTAGCTAAAGCAGTTTGTTGCTCTGCATTAAAGTTAGCCATATCCATGTTAGCATTAATCTGAGCATTAGTCATTGCAGCTTCTTGTGCATTTGAAAGCTCTGCAAGTCCTAACTGTTGTGCTAAGTTAGCATTAACTTCAGCAGTTCTCATTTTCTTATTTAGATTAGCTAACTCAATCTGATTTTCAGCAGACATATTTTCACTATCTGCTTGGTTCTTAGCTGTAAGATTTGCAAGTGCTATTTTTTCTTCAGCACTTAACTTAGCAAACTCTGCTCTTTGTTTTAACTCAGCATTTTGTGATAAAACATTTGCAGCAGTTGTAAGTTCTTGTAATCTAAATTTATTAGCTTCTGTAAAGTTTGCACTATCTGCAGCAGCTCTTTCTTGCAAGTTTGCAAGTTCCATTTGGTTCTCAGCAGACATATTTGCTAAGTCCATTTGTTGTGCTAAATTGGCATTAGTCTTTTTAAAGTCTACAAGAACATTAAGATTTGCTAATCTCATTTGATTTTCAGCAGTCATAGATTCTCTAGCAGCTTGATTCTTTTCTGTTAAGTTTGCTAGTTCTACTTTTAAATCATTACTAAGATTAACCTCTTCCATTCTTTGTTCAAGTTCAGCTTGTCTAGCATTTCTATCTACTTTAGCTTGAAACTCTGCTAATCTTGTTTGTTGGTCAGCAGTTAAATTATCTCTACCGGCTGCATTAAGTTGTTCAAGATTAGCTAAATCCATCTTAGTAGCTGCATCTAAATTAGCAATAGCTACTTGTTGTCTTTGTGCAGATTCTTGAGAAGCTTTCTGTTGTTCGTTTTGAATGTTCTGCATTCTAACTTGTTGCTCTTGTTGAGCTGTAGTTAAGACTGCTTGTTGTTCAAACTCAGCTTGTTTAATTACAACCTCTTGTGCCATTTGTGCAGTCTGTGAAGCTGCTGTTTGTCTGTTAGCAAGATTAGCCATTCTTTGTTGCATGACTTGATTAGCTTGTTGTAAATTTGCTTGTTGTTCGTTACTTAAATTTTGTGAAGCTCTTTGTTGTAAAGCTGCAGCATTACTTTGTGCAATTGGTAAAGCACTTTGAATAATAGCATTAAACAAAGCATCTCTTCCTACTGTTGAAGCTGACATACCTCTTTGAGCCATCATAGCATTAACTGCATCTACAGCAGGTCTAGCCCATGCAGGAGTTTCTCCTTCTTCAATACTAGAAAGTAAACCTTCCATCTGTGTAGATACTAAAGCTTCTTTTGGAAGTGCTGCTACTGCTGCTTGAACATTAACAGGTTGAGTATCTAATTGAGCTTGTACAACTGCAGGGTCTTCTACAATAGCTGCTGTTACTTCTGGTGGCATTTCACCAACCACAGCTAACATATCTGCTGCTGCTGCCTTACGAGCTTTTCCAGTAACTGCTTGTCTTGATGCAGCCGCAACAGTAGGTACACCACCTATTTGTGCAGCATTACCTTTAGCAATTCCATCAGATGTAATAGCTGACCTAGTTTGTGCATCTTCACTTGGAGCTTCTCCTAACTCTTGTGCTATTCTTGTTTTAGCTTCTGCAACTTGTGCTGTTCTTTGACCGACAACAGTAAATTGTGGAATATCTTCTAAGTTTACACCTTCTCCTGTGACGTTAGCAAGTATATCTGTTTTTTGTTTTTCACTTATTATCTCTGCAGTTCTTGTAGTTACTTCAGCTTCTGGAACTACTTCCATTTCAACTTTTTCTCCAGTAACTTGTGGGACTTGAGAAATTGGTCTTAATTGTCCTCGAACTTCTGGAGCTAATGCAGCTTGAATTTGTTCTTGTAATATTTTTGCTGCTTGAGTAGGGTCACGTTGTTCTATTTCTTTTACGTTTGCAGTTATTCTTTGTTTTAATTCAGGTGTTAATTCTCTTATAGCAGCTTGTACTTCTACAGGCTGGTCATTTATAATTGCATCAAAAGTAGAGGCTGTTACATTTGCATCAACAACGCCTTTTTCAACAGTATCTACAGTGCTTACAGTTTCTGGTGTAACATCACCAACTGTAGTAGCTTCTGCTTTTTTTGTTTCTTGCATTTTAAAAGCTTCTGAAGTTGGGTCTAACTCAGTGCCTTCTAAACTAATTTTTTGAGGGTCAGGAATTTGCGGTAAATCTGTACCTGAAAAATCACCAGCAGCTATTTGTTCTGCTCTTTGTTGAGTTGTTAAAGGTGTTTCTGGTGGTGGTGTAATTCCATCGTCAGTACCACCATCGTCAGTACCTCCGTCATCAGTACCACCATCATCAGTACCACCATCATCAGTACCACCATCATCAGTACCTCCACTATCTCCGGGTACCCATTGTCTTGCCATATCATCATAATACCAACCGTCAGCTATTGCATCGTCAGCAGATTTATATCCTGCATTAGACCACCATGGTTCTCCGGGTGTATCAAATCCTTTAGGTGCAGGTTGTGGCTGTGGTGTAGTGGTTCCTCCACCGGGTCCTCCTATTGATGGAGGTTGTACTGGTCTACCTTCAACTGGAGACTTTACTGGTTGTCCAATTTGAGCTTGTCGAGCTGCTTGAAACTGTTGTTGTTGAGTAGAAGCAGGACTACCAGTTAAATTAGACAAAGACATTTGTTGTGCATTATCTTCTACATTTAAACTTTGAAGTTGTTCTTGCGTAGTTTTTCGTCCACCACCAGTTTGAGCTTGTTGAGCTGCTTGAAATGCTTGTTGTGGACTAAGGTTATCATTTATATTTAAATTAGCTAATGTAGCTTCCTGTTTCGGTTGAATCATTTGTTGTTGATTATCAGTACGAAGTTTTTTAAGAGGTATGTTTTGTTGAGCTTGTTGAGCTGCTTGAAATGCTTGTTGTTGATTAGTTTTTTCTAACGGTAAATCAACACCTCTTTGTCCTATAGATTTTTGAGTTAGACTAGCAGAAGGAGGTAATCTTTTTCCTTTAGGTGCAGTCACTTTAGGTGTAATCATTTTTTGTTCTTCATCACGTACAGTTTTCTGAGGTCTACCACCTATAGCTTTTTTTACTCTACCACCTTTAGACATATCTAATCTATCAGCAGTAACATATTTACCCTTATACTTTTTCATTCGTTTTTTCTTTTGTTGTTTACCTTTTGCCATAATAATCTCTTATATATATTTTACTTGACTTCAAAGAGTTTGTCAAGCTTTTCACCTAATTTATCTATTCTATTTATAAGAATATCAAAATCATTTTTTAACTCTTGTTTAGTTACGTAATCTTTTGCTAACTCTTCACGAGTTTTATTTAAAAGTATATCAATTCTTTTAGACTCTGATGCGTTTTGTCTAATACTATAAAGTATTGGAGCCAACACCAAAGTTATAAATATATTCCAAAATAAATAAGGTGTTAGTTCCATACTTTTTATCCGATTGTTTTAGTAACGCTTGTTGGTGTGATGATTTCAGCTATCTTTGCATCTA
>Ga0099849_1001363_pt1 | contig 11453 bp, 18 predicted proteins | sample CB_VirMetaG_4_FD_78177 | JGI IMG/M metagenome (GOLD analysis project Ga0099849, IMG submission 78177) | Freshwater to marine saline gradient viral communities from Chesapeake Bay - CB_1508_1M Viral MetaG | ecosystem: Environmental > Aquatic > Marine > Coastal | place: USA: Chesapeake Bay... | reverse complement strand
TGCATATCTGTACCGTCGTGTAAGCCATAATAAGGCTCAGAGCCGGGGATTAAACCCCGACCCTGAGTGTTGGATGTTTGAATCAGGAGTTCAAGGCGTACAATACAAACCCTGAAAAACCTTTGTTCGCTGCCCAGTCGGCAAAACCTTCTGATGCAGTTGCCGTCAGCACGACTTCAGAAGTCGTGGTATACATGTCCTTTCCGACAGTTGCACTGGCGGAAGGGTACAGCGTATTCGATCCGGCACTCGACACATCATCCTCGGAGATGAAAAGCTGGTCGCTGATGATCACGCCATCACGGGTGTAGAGACCCAAGTCAAGAACAGCATTCGCGCCAAAATCCTCGTGATTGTAGTGGATCTGGAGGATCTTGGCGTTTTCCGGAATGATCGCCAGAGCGATGGACGAACCACTGGTCGTGGCGGCACTGGACTCGTAACCCCAGCAAGCGGCCCGTACCCGGCCTCCAGCCACATTTGTGGGCAGGTAGGTCCGTTCCGGATCGTTCATTGCGGTCAGGTCGGTGGACAATGCGGTGAAGTTGGTCAACTTACTCATAATAGTATTCTCCTTAGTTAGGAATTACTCGGTGCAAGCGATTTCAGCCGCTACTTCACCCCACATACGGGAAGCACCCACGCTCATCTTGAAGTAGATGTACGGGATGTTCTTCTTGTCGGGGAGCCTCCACATGTCAGCCATCAAGCTCTTGCCGATTGCCAGCTTGAGCGAACGGGGCAGACATACAATAACCCGGCGGGCAGTACCACCACCGTCACCGGATACATGGGTTCCCAGCCTTTCAGCGTGGATGAACCGATATCCCATGAAGGTAGTCACATTACCCTCGGCCAAGTTCTTGCGAACCGAGTAGTCCGAGTTAATGACTTCATCAATACCGAGCAGGTCGTCGAACTGCTTTGCCGTGAGGAAGCAATTCAGCGTGGTGTCCTGCGTGATGGCATCGAGACGGAGCATCGTCTGACGGACGACCTTGAGCTTGTCAAGGGTCAGGCCAACACCTGCGGTCAACTCAGTAGAGCTGGAAGTGTACTCACTGCCAACATAGATACCCTCGTAGTCACCGCTGATCAGCTTGAACTTGCCAGCTGTAGTGATCGGGTTGCTGTGTCCTGCGGAATACTCGCCAACGGCTACCAAGTCATCATCTTCTGAACCACCAGTGACCCAGTCAAGGGAGGTAGCTCCCTTCTTCCCGGTATAAGCCGTTCCGAAGTAAGCGTCGAAGATGATGTCGTCCATCTTACGGTATGCGGATGCCTGCATCGCTTGGGTGTAGGCGTTAGTCGGATCAGTAGCGACCCGGATGAGATCCTTCTCATCAATAGGTTTGCCGAGTTCATAGTCTCGGAGATGGATACGCCGACGATCCAACTCGATTTCGGAGACAGGATTGTCACCGTAACGAGTTACATCCTCGGTCATTTCCTCTGCAATTCCCACCCGATCGTAGTAATCGAACTCAGAACTCTGACGCTCGATTTCAACGTAGGGCAAGAGACGGCTGTCGAACTGCTGGAAGCTCTGCTCGAAGCCTGTACGGAACATGTTCCGATAGGCGGTCTCAATAGAGGCCGCAGTACCATTGGTCAATGCCATTGATATTTCCTCTCAAATTTAGGTTAAAACAAGTGAAATTAACTATTTCGTTTATTTCGTCTGAGCTACCCTTGCGGACTCCAACTCACCTGCGGGGTGTACCGACCTGAATACAGGCTTCCTCTCGGACCTAAAAAATAAGGCTACCCTTGATGAGAGTAGCCCTAGTGAACACCTGTGCAGTTGGCAAGATTATTCTTGGGGATAAGCCAACTTAAATAACTCAGCACGGCGTTCCCGAACAGCATCCATCCGGCTACGCTCTTCCAAAGACGGATTTTCTTTCGCCTTGAACAAAATATCCCAGTTGTCTGCCTCGTATTTCTTCAAGGCTGCTTGGGCTTGTTCACTCGAATTGATCACAGCTGGTGAAGTACTGTCGCCTACACGCAATGCAGCTTCAGACTGATCCAATCCCAGTCGGTGAAACAACTTAATGACAGCCGGATTGTTCTGCAGAACCTTGTCTGATTGAATCAACTCCAACAGAGCCGGATCATCATATTGCCTTAGGAACTTGTCCGCCTGTTGAAGATTAGCATCGTAATTCTCACCCCACTCCTGCTGGAGTGACTGCAATCCCTTTTGGATCTCTGCAGCCTGTGCCGCAGACTGTCCTGTGATTGCCTCCTGACTGAGGTTCGTATAGTGTCCCATGATGGCGGAAAACTGCTTCGCCGTAAGCCCCTCGTTGTGAGCCAGCTCACGGAACGCATTCAGGGCATCTGTATCAAAGGACAAGTCTGTCTCCGGCATCGTGTAGCCGTCCAGAGACTCAGGCCGTCCCGCCCGCTCCCAGAACTTGCCCCAGTCATCCTGAGTCCAATCCTCTTTTGGAGCTGGCATCTTTTCCACGCCCACCAACTTCTGGGCATTAAGAAACTGGCCAGCCAGATCAGCTACCGGATTCTCAGCGTTAATGTTCTGGAAGATAGCCTCCCCCCGGATGTCCTCCGGAATTGCTTGCAACAGTGTGTCCCTATCAATGGTTGATACGGGTGTCGGGCTACCCGGTTCAGCTGATACAGGAGACGGTTCAACTGGTGCTGCCACGCTACCTTCTGCACTGCCCAATACCGGACTCGGTTCGTCACTCATTCTCTATTTCCTCGTTTTTGCGGAGACTGTCTTCAAACTGACGCACGACGGTCTCCAAATCGTCCTGCGCCAGTAACTTCAAGTAGCTCATAGCCAGATGCCGACGGGACTCGTTCCAGTTGATCTCCATCGGATCTTGGGCAAACTTCGGCTTGGTCACATAACAGTGCTCCAAGAAGGTCTCGAAAAATATCTTCCCGTCCGGGGTATCGTACACGGCTTTCAGAGCGGACTGGAATCGAGCCCGCTTCTTTATCTTAAACTTCTCCAGATTCATAAATTAACCACCCAAGGCATCCTGCACCAAGGTCGGATCAGCCTGTCGAGCTTGAGCAATGTCCTTGATAGCACCACTCATTGCCGGAGCCGCTTGGGCTGCCTGCGCCATCGCCTCCTGTTGCTTCTGCTCTTCCTGCATCTCCTTCAAGCGGCGTGGGTCCTTGAGCACCTTGGGACTGACATCCCGCAGTTTGGCCATTTCACCAAGCAACTCAGGAACTTCCAACGTCTGTACAGCCGTCGGATCAAACTGGGCAAGGGCGGCAACGTCCTGAATGTATTGCTGCATTGCAGCCACCTTTGTTCCGAACTGGGCTTTCGCCGCCGGGGAAATATACGCTATCTCCAATGGAATATTATCAAACTCAGCAGCTACCGCCGGAGGTTCCGGCAGTAGCCCCAGATCGCTGAGAATGATGAAACTTCGTTCAACCATCGGGTTGAGAAGCTCCACCTGTAAACGTCCGAGCATGGGAGCCATCTGGCGGAGCATTTCGCTCCTGTCGTCCATTATTTCTACTGTGGTCTGTCGTTCGTTCTTTTTGGGACGTAATAGGAAGTCGATATATAACGCCCTCCGGATCTGCTCCCGACGCTCGGACAGGAGTTCATACGCAAATTGTGGTTGCATCCCCGACAGCAACGGCTGGGGCATTTCCGACCCCTGTTGCCTGTACATGATCGAACCCGGTGTGATGGACTTTACCGGATACAGCATCGAGTCATCCTCAAACACCATCGGTGGCCGATTGGCCAGCTGGGCTGAGTAGATAACCTCTTTGCTCATCTGGTTCACCATCTTGATATCCGGTATAACCGTCATGATAGGACTGCGTCCGTAAATCTCTCCGCTCATTTTTGTCCAGCGGGGAATGTGATAAAGGAACTGATCGCTTCCTCCATCCTCAAGTACCTCATCCAAGGTCTCGCAAAAATATATGCTGGCAAATTTCTTGCCTCTGGGTCCCAGACTCTTCGGCTCACGATCCACACGGGGGAAGTTCGCATGCACCACTTCCCAAATCTCGTGATCCTTCGCCTTTGACACCTTCTCATCGTTGGCCGATTTCGGCCAAGCCTGAATCAACTGCCTCGTGGTCATCTGCAGACGACGGAAGCATACGTCAATCAACCCGTCAGCGTTCTCGTCAATGAAGCAGTCGCTCAGCGGGAATGACCGGAACTGGATCGGCACATCCTTGCCACGCTTCTGGTAAAGCACCCCGGCTCCAAAGCCCCCTATATCCAGATAGGTCTCATGCAGCGCCGGGGCATGACTCGAATCCGACAACGCATAGACATGATAAATAATGTCACTGACCTGCTCCAAATAGCGGATCAGCTCAAAGGGGAGTTCCGTACTCGGTATCCCCTCAAAACCCAAGGTGAACCAGCGGTCAGTCGAACTGGTCAGGTAACTCGACAGCCCGGCGGCAAATTGCTCAAGAGCCCACGGGGCTGTCCCGTCAAAAACTTCATCGTGCCTACGCTTGCCCTTGGTCAGCTCACGACCACGAAAAGTAGGCACATTCGGGCGGACAAATCGCTGGATCTCGTCAAACTGGTCATCCCAGACACTGCGACGACGCTTCAGCTCCGCATATCGCTCACTCAAGTCCTTGACCAAGGGACTTTGCATCTATCGTCCGCCTCCCAAATCAACACTGCCCGTACCCAACGTCTTCACCACACTCTGCGGAGTAAACACAGGTCCCTTGCTGCCAAAAATCCGGCTCGTCCGGCTCGAATCACGACTCTTGCGTCTAGCTTCCGGATTCACAACCCTCGCCTCCACATCCGTGGTCTGCGGTGCTAGCATCGGAGCCGCCGCCGGAGCCGCCGCCTGTGGTGCTGCAACAGGAGGAGCGCCCCCGCCACCAAAGTTTAATCGAAAGGTTTCCCCGGTGAACCACCGGGCTATGATCATGAATCCCCAGCTACGCATAACCTTCTTATCTTTTCCCATTTGAAAAATTGCAACTCTTTTCTTCCCTTCAACGGACGGGCAAAACAAACATAGGGCAACTCGTAAGCCAAGGCCGCACAATCGAAGAACTTTTTCAGCCCGCTCCCCGATGCATGGAAGATCAACCAAGCATCCCCCGGTGCGTCCGGAAACTCCTCCCCCGGAGAGATGTGCCTCGCCAGCATCACCCAATCCGGTCCTTTGAGAAAATAACACCTGTGATCCACAGGAGCCTCCAAATAATAGTCAAACCATGCACAGAAATCCTTGTGCGTGTAACCACTGTGACGGCAGACCGCCTCCATCTGCTCGATCAAGGTCATCCGAATACAGAATACTCCTCATCACTGTACGCCTGAGGCTGGGATTTCTTGTCCCGGTGATCCTTCACCTTCATCCCCCAAGCTAATGTCCGCAACGCATCAGCAGCATGACAAGCCCAGTCATGCAACGGCCTTGTCTTGAAAACCGCATGCAACGGGTCCCACTCCTTGCGGTAACTCGCCAAGCAGTCCACTCCACGCTCACACCCTTCCGCATCTATCCAACACTGGGGCAGAAAATTCCTTGTCTGCTCAATACCATCCTCCACCGCATGCTTCTTCACCGGACGAAACCTCAGACCCATCGACTTGGCCGACTCCAGCCTGCTTTTTCCCGATGTGAGTTCACGAACCGAAATATCGTGTGGGGCGTAATGGAAGCCGTAACTGAGGTTGTTGTCTGCTGCCCAGTCCTTGAGGTAACGAGCATAATGTGGTAGTCCTTCCCCACTGTTCTCGTAGTAGTGGACGAGCCGGACTTCACGACCATGCACTTGGGCGAACCAAATAGCAGTCGCATCATCAATACCCAGATCCCACCCAGTATGTACAGGCAAACGAGGATCTGCCGGAACCTTCCCGATACGCCCGTTTTTTCGCAAGAATTTAAGTTGGTTGTCATAATAAGCCCCCTGCATCGGACTGCTGAAGGAACAAAACGCCTCCTGCTGGAACAACGCCTCGTCCCCCAGCTCCCCACGCATCACCCGCAAGTCCTCAGGTGTCAAAACTTTCAATGTCTTCGCTGTCTCATGCTGCCAGAACCACTGGTTTGCTTTCGGTGGATACGTCTTGCGATCCCATGCGTTCGCTTTCGCATGATTGAGCATCTTGGAAAAATGATTCATCCCACGGGGGGTGCTGTTGAATACCACCCAACCCCCGTTCTCCGCCAGAATCGGGCTCACCAGCTTCCAGCTCATCGGATTCGCCATCGCATACTCCGAATACACCAACCCCACCGGATTCATCCCAACCAGCTTGTCAGGGTCATCGCTCCCAAGAATCTGCACCACGCTCCCATTCTTCAAATGTAGACGCATCTCAGCATTGCTCTTGCTCGCTATCAACTCCCTCGGCCACGCATCTATAAATTTCTTCCCCTGCCCATCAATCCCATTCCACACAACTCGCCTAGCCTGATTCTGCAACGGAAACACATACACATACAACCCAACACGCTGGATACTCGCACAGGCCATCCAGTTCAACGACAAGATGTCCTTCCCGTGCCGTCTCGGATAACACAACACCGCCTTTCGCCCACCATGTTGCATGAACTTCCAAAAGCCCAGCTGGTAGCTGCGGGGTATAAACCCCTGTGCTGGCATTACCACTTCAGCCATCTACCAGCACCCACGCATCAGGTTCACTTTCGTCACCACAAGATCAATCTTGTCATGCACCACTTCCTCATGCAACTGCTGGCCAAACTCATCAGCCGCCCAGCTTTCCATGCCACTGTTGCGTATCCAGCCAACCGCTTGTTTGTAGCCCTCCTTCCCCAAGGGATAAGGTTCAGGCTTCTCCGGCTCAACTTTCGTATACTGCTTATTCATAAATTAGCCCCAACAGGCTTCCGCATTCGCCGCCAGCCCGTCAGCCTCCATGCGATCCAAGGCTCCACGAACCTCCGCATCACTGCGGTAGATCCGCCCATTTTGACGTAGCGGGGACCAACCGCAGCCAGTCCACCAGCTACGCCGATGACTACTACCATATACCCGTCCTTCATCAAAATCAAATCCACGCCAGATCCTGTACCGCCTGTGCGCCTCGCCCGGTCCACGCTTCGTAATCATCAGTTCTCGTCCTCCTCAAACTCATCGTAATCTTCATCCGTCAACTCGTGGTGACTTACATCCACCACAGCCTTGCTCGTGTTGCGGAAATCATTCATCCCCACCGTCACATGCATGTCCATGTCCGCCTGCACATCCACACTCTTGGGCTTCGGAGCCTGATACTGCGCCAGCTCCTTCAACAGCATCGCCTTCTGGTGTGGTGGCAAAGCCCCAGCTCCTCGCTTCTTCACCATCTTGATCATCTCCTTGATGGGATCTAAATTCTCCTCCTTGAACAACGCTGCCACTGCTCCCCGCATCTCCTTCACACTCGGAGCCTTGCTCGCCAGATCCTTGATCTGCTCACGCTTGGCCAATTCTTCGTCAACAGCTTTCAATTCCTCAGCCTTCTTATCTATTTCTTTCTCTATCCTCGCCTTCAACTTTCTCCTCCTATCATACCCCTTGCGGACATTGTTGCTCCCACGACCCTGCTTCTTATCTCTGGCTTTAAGCTGCTTGCAAGCTCGTCCCCGTATCTGCTCCAATCCTCTCGCTTCATACTTCTTTCGGGGCAGCGGATATTTAGTGACCGAAGGCATCCTTGCGACTCAGCTCCACTTGCTCGTCACACCAGTCCTCAGCATACGCCCGAAGCACTCGATGTCCCGCCGGGGAGGTACTCTTATACAACTGGGCAGGAACCCCCTCGTCATCCACGCCCACGATTACGAAATTCCGGAAGCCCATTTCCTCCATCACATGGAAGATCGGTTTAAGGTTAGGTTTAGTCATGATTTAAGCGGTTCTACAATACCACGATTCTCTTGTCAAGATTGCGCTAGTGAACATAAAAACACCCACTAGGGGATGCACTCTATGCCTTCTCAGATATCTGAGAAGGTTTTTCCAAAACTAAAACCTTTTTTCTAAGTTATTAATTATTCAATACCAGTGAGTTACATATATTTCAGGGTCTTCTTCTTAGTTTCTCAGCTATTTTCCCACTTTAAAAACTTTTCAGAAATTCTCAGAAAAGCTGAGAACACGAAGAATCTAGGTAACCCCGCATAAACACTGGGCTCAGCCTTCTCAACTTCTAAAACAGAAACTGAGAAGCTGAGAAGTTATTCGTACTTATGCATAAAACCACTGTACATCTGTATACAAGTAGCGTTTTTTTATAAGGAAAATACCCTAGAACTGCTGTACACATGTGCACCTTTCCGCTCGGAACCCCTATAAACACTGGCCTTAGACACTTTTTCACTCAGAAAATATTTTCCAAATTCAAAAAATGTTTCTGCGGGTTGGGACCCCCGGTCCGAGTCCTCCTGTGGATTCCCCCTAGACCCCCCTTCAAGAGTCAGCGGTTCTAAGCATGACCACGAGGGGGGGGTCAGGGGCTCTTAGTTGCTAAGCTACGAGTGCCTCTCCCTAAACAACAGCCATCAACCCTATGCTCCGCTGACCCACAAGTCCTTCAGGCGTAAGGGCTTGCGATAGCCAGAGCCGCAGGCCAACAGGATCAGGCTTCGTAGACCCGTAGATTGTGGGTTACTAAAAGGGTGTGTGGCTCGCAGGCTCGCCAGACGCTGCGCTTGCTTGAGGGTGATGTTTAAGAGTGTGAGTTTAGAGGGTTCAGCCCGGTTGGCGACCCGCTCACGAGACTCTCAACATCAGGAGATTCAGACAATGCGTTATCAACTAATCCACACTAACGGACGAGACCAACTGGCCACTGTAGACTTCCAGACACGCAGGGGCAACCAAGTGGAAATATGCCTGACATGGAAGGCCAACACGACCCGCTCAATGGAGATGCCTGAGGGCGAAGGCAATGCTTGGACTAGCTTCCACACGAGCCGTGAGGGAGCCCGCAGGTATTACCGCAAGCTGGTCAAGAACCGTGGTTTTAAACTTAACCCGCTCATCCCCACGAAGAGCGACTGGCGTAAATAACAACTAAGGAGGAAATAACCATGAAGGAGTTCATCAACATCATGTTGTGTAGCCCAGCGTTGCTGTGGTTCACGGCTAACCTGCCCCTTTGGGCATCATTCGTAGCAACCTTTGGCCTGATTTTCGGGATGCACTGGTTTCTGTACACGGCAATCCCTAACCTGTGGAGGAAGTAGCATGAAACAGTTATACTACACCGGAGTCGGCTCACGCCAGACCCCACCGGACATCCAACGCTTGATGCGTAACATAGCGCATCGCCTGCAAGAGATGGGCTTACGCCTGCGAACGGGCGATGCTACAGGAGCAGACAGGGCGTTCCGCAATGCCTGTTGCAATCAGGAGGTGTATACCGCCAAGGAAAGCGTCCTGCACTCAATCAACCCGTATGTGATTGATGCAATGGCCATGGCCGAGCGCATCCACCCAGCATGGGATCGGATGAGCGAGTACGCTCAAGCACTCCACGCCCGTAACTGCTTTCAGGTACTGGGCGAGTGTCTGGACAACCCCAGCGAGTTCCTGATTTGCTGGACACCGGAGGGCAAGCCCGTCGGTGGCACACGCACAGCGATTATGGTAGCCAAGGAACACGGCGTACCTGTGTTCAATCTTGGCGATTCACAGGGGCTATCAGCCCTAACGGGGCATGTGAAGATGCAGCCTTGGTACGCTGCCCACTCTCTCTCTCACTCTTAATTAGGTAACTTGTGTTATGAAAAAGATTCACTTGTCAATCCCCGTCCCGACCAAGCGGGACATCACTACCGTCCGTGACAAGACGGTGGACATTACCCGCCTCACTGGTTCCAAGCTTGGCTCGCTCAAGCGTAAGACCGGACGTTTTCTCATACGGCAAGGCCACAAGTTGGCCGCTGTACCTCACCGCACCTACTAGTAGGTATTAATTGTATTAACCATTAATCATTATCATCATGAATAACATCCACGAAGTAACTATCATCGGTTTCAACCGCACTCCCAGTGGCCTTAAGCTACTGACCTCACCGTCTCTCGACATCTGGGTAAACTCCCGTGCCGAGTATGACAACTACTCCGCCAAGACTGGCAAAACTTGCGAATTTGCCTCTCGCAAGGTCACGACCCGCTCCGGCAATCAGAAGACGGTCTACGACTTGATCGTCAAGGCTGACGATCTCAGCAATGCTGAGCTGGACATTATCTTCAACCGCACCTTTGAGGAGTTGGTTGAAGAGCGGGCTGAGGAGAAACCGTTCTAATGGTTTCTCAACCAATTACGACCCCGCTGGGCGGTTCCAGCGGGGTTTTTTAATACACATCTATTAGGAGACAGCACAATGAAAGCATTCGATTATCCTGAAATTGACCTCACTCATGAAGTCCCGATGGACGGCTGGGCGGCACTTAAGATTCTGTGCCACCCAGACCATCCGCAACACGCCTTGGTAAAGCGTCGCACCCACTTGGTTACCCGCACGGTGGGAGCCCGCTACATTCAGCTGTTACAGCAATCAACGGTCTTTGACATAACCGACCAGATGGATCTGGGCGGTGACCAGTTCGTTGAAACAAACAGCCCGAAGAAGGCGGTGTTACGCAACCCAGCCACGGACGAACTTGAGGCATATACCTTCAACTTCGACATTGAGGACTGGGAAGCCCAAACCCAACGATTCGGGGAAGGCAGTATGCCTGACGAAGATTCGATTGAGGCGGCGAAACTGGAAGCGATGGAAGAGCTTGAGATGCTCAACCTATGTGGCTACATGGTGAGCTACTGGCATCCATTTGGCTACTGGGCGGAGCGCAAACCCCGCTTGGGAGACTTGGTGGACGTACCAGCCGACCTGCATGCGGACATTGAAACAGAAGAACCGATTGAGATTCGTGTCCCCTTGGGCGTTCACGTTATTGACGAACGTTACTGGCCAGACCAGCAACCCAATGAAGTGGGCTACACGCCAGACCCGAAGGGTCATGGTTTCCGCTTATATGATCTGGTAGACGAGCGTGGTACAGGCTATTCGATCCTTGGCGATCGCAAAGGCCGTTCGATGTGGGAAGTCGGCATCTGGAAACTGGCCGAATTTGGCCGTTTGCAGGTGGGGGAAGGTGTTAGCAGGAAATACAGTCTTCGGCCTAAGCGACTTCCAGATGGAAGCTATGGCTTCACACCTGCACAACTTTGCAAATTCATTGTGTGGGCGAGTAAGCAATCGTTCAAGCAACCGTGGGAATGGGAGTGGATCACGAAATCCATATCAGCCTATTCCAAGATGGACGAGAACTGGGAACCGCATTCCTTCACCAGTACTCACACCTACGTCACGAATGGACGTACACCGGGCTGGAACGGATACTTCCGCAAACTCGCCTGAACTCCCAACCGACTTGTCGGGGGCATACCACCCCCGACTCGTCGGCGGAGAGTTGGG
>Ga0099849_1001362_pt1 | contig 11454 bp, 3 predicted proteins | sample CB_VirMetaG_4_FD_78177 | JGI IMG/M metagenome (GOLD analysis project Ga0099849, IMG submission 78177) | Freshwater to marine saline gradient viral communities from Chesapeake Bay - CB_1508_1M Viral MetaG | ecosystem: Environmental > Aquatic > Marine > Coastal | place: USA: Chesapeake Bay... | reverse complement strand
TGTTGTTACACCTGTTGTATATTCTGAACCACCACCGTGTGTACCGTTTGATGTTGTACTAAACCTTAATGGATGACCACTGTTGGAGCTATCTGATTGATCAAACGTGTATGTGCCGCCCTCTTGTAAATTTAAAGTAACTGCGCTTGTGCCAAAATCATCAAACCTGTATTTGTTTCCGCTATCTGAGACAACCTTTACAGCGTAGGTTTTTGTAGGTTCTGCCCCGCCAGCTTTCCAGTTCCATAGAACATAAGTTTTTCCACTGGTGATAAATGAGTTTAACGTAACACCATCAGAATCATAGCTGACAGGGAACCCAGACTGTGTAGTTTCAGCAGCGGTTGAATCAGTGTTTAACCTTGCGTTTGCGCCACGGACACTATCATTAACAGCGTTGCTGCCAGTCGTGCTTCTTGACTTGTTCCAGAAAAAATCGGGCTGGAATCCTACGCCTGTGATACTCATTTGACTGCCTGTGCCAGTATACAACACCGTATTGAAATTCTCAGTGCCATCAATAATTTCTACGTCTGGCAAGTTCTGCGAACACAAGGCAAGGAACCCGCTTGGCGGTGCGTAGGCAAAGCTGCCGTGACCGTTGCCATCTGCGTTGGAGTTGGCTGTGGCGTGATTGCCAGAAAAACTACTGTCTTGACCAAAGTTGGCGTAGATATAACCAGTAGCAGAAGCACTTGACATACCCAACATAAACGAAACATCGGTGTTAGTAGTCCCCAAAGCAATAGTCGCACTGCCTATAGACGAACCATTTTTGAAATACTCAATAGTTGAACCATCAAGGTCAACCGCAACGCCAATTACATCGTTGACTGTATATGTTGTAGACAAAGTTGAGTTAGATGCAACCCAATCACCGTAATCAAGTAGGTTTCCAGTATGAGATTGTAAAACAATAGTATTACCCTGCCAAGTTGTGTCACTTGGTGCAGAAATGCCTATGAGTGCATAGCCCGCAATAGTTGTTGGCATAAACTCCGCATACCATTTTCCTGAGTTTACAGCAAAAGTAGAGCTAATGGATGTGTTGGTTGGAACAAGGTTAGCTTTTAGATTTCCTTCGGCTGTAGTAGATGATGTTGGTATCAAAGGATTTAGCGTAGCAAAGTTATTCGCCGGACTGTCAATCAGGCTGTCACGATAGTCTAGGTTGTTAGGTGTCCAGTGGTTGCCCTGACCAGATACATCTTTCCAGAACGCTGCTTCGCGTGTGTCGGCAAAGGCCATATAGATGTATGTGCCGCCGGATGCGTTGGCATTAGCATATGTATTGTTAATGACAAAGCCGGTATCTGTTACGTCAATGCCGCCACCAGCACTCGCAGATTCCGCGTCTGAAAGATTTGGAAATAATCTTTTTTCCACTGGGTTGCTTGGGCTTCTTGTGGTGTCCATAATGACCCAATCGTTACCACCAGCATCTGTTCTTTTGTAAAGTAAGAAAGCTGGACGAAAGCCAGTCGTAACAGAATTACCAGTTGCACCTGTGCCAGTGTATGATGAGATTTTTGAATAGCCAGCCACCGAATTGAAACAGTATGATATCATACCGTCACTGCTTCCATTAAACTGACCATCATTACCCACAGTAAAAACAGAAGATGTTGGGGATGTGTCATTCCAAGCAGCACTGTATGTCGCAGCAGCAGCAGTTTCTTGAAGCCATATGTACTTAGTTGCCCCTAGCGCACTGTGATAAACACCCCAACCAGCATTATCTATCCTGTTTTTATTGATAATCATCTCTGGCGTGGATGACAAACCGTGTCCTACTGTAGCCCCAGAAGTGGCATTACCTGTCCACGACACCACGCTAAACCCATAGTCAGGATTTGCCTTGACCGTACTGGTGATTGACCCATCAGTATTGCTTGCGGCTGAACCGCTGCCAGCATCCCAGCACCAAGCAACAAAACTCCCTGGCGTTGTTCCGTTGTTTTCCCCTGCATCTGTACCAAGAGTAAAGCCATCAGCATCAAAAGACATAACGCTTTGAGTTGATGTGTACTCGCCGTTGGTTAAATCACTATAAAGCCTTTTGTTGACACCACGAACTGTGTCATAAATCCTGTGATTGTAGGCTATGTTTCTGCCTTTAATCCAAACTAAGTCAGGACTAAATCCAAGGCCGCTTACGCTGTTGGTTACTCCTGTGCCACGATAGGTAACAGTATTGAACCCCTCGCTGACCACATCATCTTGGAAGGTAAGTCTGAAACCGTTTGTGCCGTATGTGCCAGCGTAGTCTTTAGCTTCCCAATAGCCGTTGGTGAACTGACCAAAGCTGGTAGCGTCTAGGGCTTGACCGTCAATGAAGTTGATGTCGGATAGGTAGCCGTCATAGTAAAGATTAGATGTGCTTTGTCTACGTCCTATAGCATTGCTATAACTTGTATGATTAAAACCAGTATCATAATTTAATGCGGGGTATGTTGCTGTTGAAAATGACGTAATTTGAGAGCCATTAACATAAAATTTTACCCTGTTAGTTGATGTAGATTGCGTTGTATCAACCGAAATAACAAGGCTATACCAAGCGGAGGGGTCTCGAAAAACGGCTGTGGTTGTTAAATTGGCAGAACCATTTCCTAAAAGAAGCATAAACTGTCCGGTAGATGTGTACCGGATTGAGTCGTAGTTTTGCGAAGTGGAAAATATTGTGCCACTACCAGCAAAATACGCACCTTTTAGCCAGCAACTAAAAGTCCAAGTCTTGCGGTTGCCAGCAGCAGCCGGTGTCCAGCTTAGATACTGGCTTTCGTCATCGTTGAATTTAAGGGATTGCTGGGTGACTGCTTCACCGCTTGCGTACATCCACTGAGAAGAACCTATTGGGGTTGACATAGTAACTCCCTATGCAAATGCAAGCTGTGGTGCGCCTAATAGTATCCTGCCGTTTGCTGCGACAACATATGGCACAATGTCTGTTGCACTTGCCGCCGTTGAAAGCGTCAGGCCAGAACCGCCAGCAGTCTCATAATCAGTGCCAAGAGACACAAGACGGCTACCAGTTCCGTCTTGTATAAACACGATAAAACCTGTTTGCCCTGTTGTTTCAGTTGTCGGATTTGCTAGAGTAACAGCGCCGGTCAGGGTAATAATAAAATTTTGGTAAATATCAAAACTCAAAGTAGTGCTGCCAGTTGCGTTTGAAGAAAAGTTATTGCCTCTAACCGCTTTCCCAAATTTCACTTTAGCACCATCCACAATTAATGTGTCTGTGGTGTTTTCATCGTAACGAATGTGTGCGTCTTGATCAGTGCCAAAGTACAGCTTTTTATCGTCAGGGACAGTAATCTCTGCATTAGCGTCAGCAGTCACAGTCTTACTGGCCTCAACCAAACCTAGCGTTGTGATGTCGTTGTAGTTCAGTTCTGCCGCTGTAGCGGTAAGCCCCAAGTTAGTCAGGGCCGTTGCAGCATCATTAAGATCAGACAAGTCATTTGCCGCAGCCAACAGACCTGATGTTGATACAGCAGCAACTTGCCAAGCCGAACCGTTGTAAACTTTCAGCACATTGCTGGTGGTGTTAAAGTATATGTCACCAGCGTTTAGTGCATCGCCGTCATTGTCTACTGTCGGGTCACTGGCCTTTGCGCCAAGGTAAGTATCATCAAAGTTATCTGCTGCCAGTTCAGCCGCAGCTTGTGCAGCCTGTGCAGCCGTTACGTTGTTGCCTGTCGTGACAACATCTGCTGCTGTGCTAACAACATCTGCCGCCGTTGATACTGCGTCTGCCGCTGCTGCCGTGGCTGAAGCAGCCGCCGCCGTTGCGCTACTTGCCGCTGCTGTTGCTGAAGTCGTTGCTGCTGCCGCATCTACTAATAAATCCCATTTTGCGCTGTCAGTGTTTGTTGTTAATGGCTGAGAACCGCTAGATGTATGCGCTGTATTCGCAATGAATATGTTGTTAGTGCTAGTGTCTTTAACAATATCACGCCCAAAGTATTGAGTAGAAGCAGACCAATTGCCTTGGTACGTTCCAATCTCTTGAGTAACAGCAAGTTCACCATTGCTGTCAAAAGCAAGGATTTTATCTGCACGCGCAGATGCGCCAACAGTGAACTCTGTAGAAGTCATAGTGTTTGTGCGAGACAGCTTGATTGAACGGCCTAGTTCTTCTTGAAGCTGCTGTGAAATAAACGTCAGCTTATCAAGAGCATCCTCATGGCTTTCAGCAGGGAACGGATCGTTTGGAGTGTAATCCGTTGTCTGTGTTAGCGGAGAAGCGCGGCGAAGTACAATAGTTATGCCAGATGCAGGAGCAGTTACGAAGGTAACATTACCACCATTAGCATTCCCTACATTAGAAACGCTGTAGTTAGTCGTAATGCTTTGCACTGTTTCTGTTCCAGTGGTGTCATTACGCAAAATAACTTCAATGTCATCTTCATCAAAGATTTTAAAAGCATAAGCAAATACAGTTAAGCTGCCATTACCGCTATAACTGTTTTTTGTGGTGGTGCTGCTAACTGTCATCTCATGTCTCCAAACACTTGCTTAATGTACCAGAATATTGCCTTTTTAGAAAGAGCGTTAAAACCTTGTTGCTGATTGGCTTGGTGGAAAATAAAAAGTTTGATCCATGTCGCGCTTCATACGCTTTTCCATGCGCCGTAAATACCCTGGACTAACGTGTTCCATCATGCCGTGTATGAACAGATAGTCCAATGCGGTTTTTGTGTAAAACAAGTTCATCCCAGGTACATTGCCTTTAACAAATTTAGTCACATTCCTTTGCAAAGCGTCAGTATCTCCTGATGCTGCACTTTTATAAATATTGCCAATTTCATCTATACTGCCGAATGTTGGCCCAGACATTGTTTGAATAAGCCCCCTGCCATATCCCCCATATTCACCAAACAGAAAATCGCCATAAATGCCAGCACCGCCGCCTTGGACAAAAGCCCTAGTCAGCAATTTAGGGTTAAGGCCATATTCATCGCTAAATACTTCTTGAGGGTTTTTCCCAGACAGAATGTCTTTCATTGTAACGGACAAATATCCCATCATGGTTGTGCCGACCATCATCTGCGCTATGCCAAATACACCACTTCTTCCTTCTTGTATTCTTGCATAACGCTGCCTTTGTGCTGCCTTAGTCACATATGTAACAGGAAACGCTTTAAACTGCATAAACGCTCTGATGGCCTCACCTACAACAGTGCCACGCTCAGTGCCTAAGTTCATGTAGGCTCTTTCTTTTGCCCCTGGTGTTGGGATAGCGGTGTCAGCAGAATCCGTTATATACATTGAATATTTAGTCGCTAAATCATTCTTGTACTTATCAATAGCTGCTTGCGTTGGCTGTTTGATTTTGCGCTTTCTGCCAGCATTGATTTTAGCTAAAGCTGCCGCTTCGATAACATCATCAGGAATTGTATCAATGCCGCCAGCGAACATATACTCACGACCATCTGCCGCCAACATATCCATCTGGCGCATAACATCCCACTCAGCTTCTTCAATTCCGTATCTTTTCAAGCCGTTTCGTGTCCTGATATTTAAGCTTTCAAAAGCATCATTTCTATATGTAGCCAAATCAGCAGCTAGTATTTTAGCCACTCCTGACTTCTGAGCATCATTCCAAAATGTCATTAGGTTAAGACGGAAGTAGTGCTGCTGTGCCTTACCTACCATTCCAGGGAGACTATCGTTAGAGCCAAACCTAGCGTGCGTGCTGCCCATTGCGCCATCAATGCCAACACCCAAAAGGTAAGCTAACTTTTGCTGTTCCTTTCTAGGAAACATTTTAAACGCAAAACCAAGGGCTTGAGCATATGAACCAAATATACCTCTATTTGTATTCGTATTAATAAAGGTTGCGTTTGTAGCAATATCACCAAATGATGAAATGGTGGCTGACCCTAACTTAGCCATAGACTGTATCATACGCCAACCAGAAGCCAGCCCAGCAAAGTCAGCCCCAAACATTACAGGTCTTCCAGCACCTCTTGATTTTGATGTGCCATCAATTTCTTTAAACTGAGTTCTAAGCTTAAATTCACCAATTTTATCTAGCGTCAGTATGTCTGTCTTAGCACCGCTTTTTATATCAGTAAGAACCCTATCAAACATTGCGGCAGGGTTTGTGCCAAACACTTCCATCAGGCCAATGGCTTGAGCGTCATGGTCAATGCCAGACATGACAGCATCCACTAAACTCATGCGTGTATATTTTTTTGAATATTCGTAAGCTTCTGTGCCATTTTTAAAATGTATTACGCGGCTTTGGCTTAGTTTCTTTGCTAAGTTTGATGGCCCTTTAAAAGCAGATACAACATCAATCTGACCATCATCACCGCGTATAGAGCCAACATTCTGATGCTGCCCACTAACAAGGTTAGTCCACATATCACCAAGGAACATTTCCTCAGTGTAAGGAACTTTTTTATTGTTTACCTCTTTAGTGGACGGCTTGTTGTCAAATGTTTTTGAACTTAACCGTTTTAAGCTTCCGTCACTGTTTCGTTCAAGCATATATGCAACCCAACTATTCTTGGCTGCTTCCATTTCTTCTGCTGTTTTAGCACCGTTTCGCAACAGAATAGGATCATGCCCTTGCCTCACAGCATAATTCTCTGTTTCAGCAATGACAGCACCATGTAGATTTTTTCTGTCTAGCCGTAGCTTTTGGTGCTTCTTAACAATCTCAGCTACTTGCTTTGCTTCTGCGCCACCGGCTTGCCTTACATTAAAGTTGTCACCATCAAACATAGCCTGATAAATTAAAGCTTCCATGTCCTTGCTTTTAAACACACTTTCAAGGTTTGCTTCCCTAAGTGCTGCAAGCAAACTGCCTTGATAATTTGTGTTTAACGCGTGTTGGCGTGCATCGACACTATTCAAATTCCCAAGTCTTGCACTTCCCACCAATATAGCTGACAAAGCCTCTGCTGGGTCTTTCGGGTTTTTTGCAACAGCAGACATAATGTCAACATAAGCTTTTGCATTTAATATTCTGGCTCTTTTTTCAATGACAGCATTGATCCTAGCTTGCTTTGCTATGTTTCTAGCAAGCTTGAATATGTCTTCATATTCATCAGCCAGAGCGTTCTCAACGCGCTTGGATAAACGCTCCTCAAGAATGTCTACAATTTCTTGCGCTTCATCTGCATCAAATTCAATGCCAGCCCTTTTAGCGGCATCGATTATTACCTCAGAACAACTCATCCGCTTTTACCTCTAATTACACAGGCACGCCCTGCTTCAACCACAGTTTCGTACTTCTCTACCTTTGTTTCCAAAGCACCTATTTCATCTAGGCTATCTCTGGCTTCTTTTGGCAATAAAGCTAAATTCTCTGGTGATGTGAGTTCTTCTAACAAGATATTGTTTTCAGCATCTATCTCATTAGCAATGATTTCATCTTGCTCTAATTTCTGATCCTTTAAGGTGTTAACGTCTTCAGAGTATTCTTCTAATCTGCCTAGCGGTGTAGGCTTTACTTCCGGCTCTTGAACTTGGGCTGCTGGGTCTGCGCCTGTTGAGGCATCTTTTCTTTGTTCGGCAAGCCTTTGCTTTATTGTTTCTATAGCTTCCGCTTTTGTATATCCAACAGGTGTTGGGGGTATTCCGTTTTTACTTGGTGGCTCAAAGCCACGCTCGTCAACAGCATTCCATGACCAAGTATGACCATCCATCTCTAACATTCTGGATATGTAAAGAGTGTTTACGCCGTCAGACACAGATGTAATGGGGCTTGAAGCTGTATCAATTTCACCACTAGGGAGCCTTGGTTTAGTGGTTTTTGTTGTGTATTTAACTTCAGCTTCAGCTTCTACATCTTGTTTTGCTGGCGGTTCTACAACTTCGCCAGCGTTTCTGCGCTTCTGTATGGTAATAGCTTCTTTGTCAGCCTCTAGCTTCTGGACTAAGTTTGCATCACCAGCTAGTGCAGCAGCTTCTATTTGAGCGTCTATATATTGAAGGTTAGCGTCTAGTTCTTCTTCAACCATGTCAGCTAAAAGGCGCGGTTTATCCCCATCAAGGAAATCATTTATTTCATAGTCTTCATCATACGGAGTTTTTGGCCTTGCCAGTTCTGCTTCTTCAGCAGCTTTTGCTGCTTCTCTCGCAGTTACCCTTGCTTCGCCAGCGTCAGTAATTGGTTTAACATTTACATTTTCATCTAATATGGCTTGGCCTACAGATGTATGTTGCGCCTCATCCTTCGTTGTTTGTGGCAGTCTTTGATAACGGTCAGATATTTTCCCTGCGCCATAGAAAATTGCACCACCCAAAGCGGCACCGACAGTAACATTTAAGAAACTGTCCATAAGGCCGTAGTCACGATCTTGTTCCGCGTAGGCTGCGCCAATTACCAAAGGTTCTACAACGGTAGCACCAATCGCGCCATCCATTGCCCCTGTCATAAAACGGTTGCCTTTTACCCTGCCCATCTTAGCAGCCATTGTCGCGCCTCTAGCAATGGTTACAGACGGTATAAAAGCAGAAGCGACATTGATAGGGTCTATAACACTAGCAGCCAGCCCCACGCCAAACTGTGCGGCAGTTAGGCCAATGCCCCCTCTTGATCTATTTAGCGTAGCCCGAAATGAGGCTCTTTCGTCATGGCGTTCAGCTAGTAAAGAAGCCATCCCTGTTTTGATGCCCTCATCGCCAACTTCTATGGCCTCACGAAAAAACTCACTTTCAGCCCATTCATCTTTGGTAAGAGCAGCCCCTTGCTGCCCTTCCAGAAAGCCTTGGTTTACAAGCCTTCCTAAAGCATTTGTTGGGTTGTAATAAAGAGCCTCATCTAGTGACGCGCCAAGAACATCTGCTGTGCTTGCTTTGGCATAGTCAAAATATCTTTCCCTAAGAACCCTGCTTTCTTTCTGTTCTGGGATATAAACATTAGCCATTAAAACAAGTTCCTTGTTCTATAAAATTCTCTACGCCGTTTTTTAGCAAGTGCGCTACTGCCCTTTATGCTGTCAGGCATTGCTGCGCCAAATGACCGTACCTCATCGAAAGATACAGTAACAAAATCTTTCAACGCTCCTGTAGGGCTAGGAGCGACCGCCGCACCAGTTCCCCTTCTCATGCGAACCATATTTCCTGTTTGATCTACAAGATAAACACCAGTGCCATCTGTTGTAGTGCGCCATGTGCCTTCTGCTTCAAGATCATTTAGATACTGTTCATTAGCTTGCTGTACAGTCTGCCCTGCCATTGGCGGTGGAAATTGTATTTTTGCAGCAAGCATATCTCTGTTTAAATTTACACCACCTTCAAGCACCAAAGAGATATCACTTTCGGCTCCTTCATATTTTTTCGGCAACCGTAGTTTTGTGCCGTTTACTTCTGGGAAAGTGAAATTGTTACCTATAACAGCATTATAAGCTATATCAACAGCTTCTTGATGGCTTGTGGTGGGGTCAGAAGCCCTAATATACGCAGCAGTGTCTTGAACAATTTTACGCATACCAAGGGTGTGGAAAACCCGACTATTATCACCGCCGCCCCTAGTCTCATCAACAAATCTGCCAAGAATACTTTGACCATAATCAGCCATAGTTTTAGCAGCAAGATCATTAATTACTTGGCGGTCATCTGCGCTTATAACAGACTTATCCTTTATTAATTTTTGCCCTGCTTCACTATTAGCATCAAGCACCATGCTCATGTTTGCATTATCTGGATAAGCATTAACAACACTATCAACTAAGCTAATAGTTTTGGTCTCCACCAAATGCTTCATAACCCTATCTTCATTGCCTGGAAACTGAGCAAGGAACTGATCCATTACTTGCCCTTTGTCCTGCACTTCCGCTGCTTTGTACTGCGCGGAGAATGACCGTAGCTGCGCGTTGCTTGTAACACGCGCATCTGAAGGCGGTATCCCCATTTCAATTTGGATATTTAAAAGTTCGCTTGCTGTTGGCTGCTCACCATCTGGGTCTATCTTTTTGCTTTTTAAATAATATCCAACAAAATCTTTTTGCATGGCTTCTGCGGCAACAGCCATTCTATTTTGCAAAAGTTCATAGGTTTTCTTGCCAGTTGCATCAGTATACCTAGACGCCTCTGACAGTGTTTGGGCTTGCTCAGATGCGCTGCCAAATTCAATCTCTTTGAATAAAACCGATGAGTTCATCGTAGCATCTACAGTATCTTGTAAAGCAATCGATTCCTCTATCAGATTAGCAGCCACTAATTTTGATTTAGCACTAGCAATAAGTTGAGAATCTTCTGAACTAATAATGCCGTCATTTTGAACTATTCTTGCGTTCACATCATCCATATCACGGCTTGTTTCTGCAACAACCCTTACAGCTTTCTCAGCAATCTCTCTATCAAGCAAGCCTTCTATTGCTTGCCTTCCTTCAAAAGTAGTCACATCAGGGAACTGCAGATATTTACCGTCATCTCCTTTTTGAGTGAATTGGTTTCTAATAAGCCTCAACTCCTCTAAAGAACTTGTACCCCTAAATTTTTCTTTAGCAGCGAGTTTGTTTGCGCTTAGAGCCTCTGCTTTATCTGACTTGTTTTTAGCCTCTATCCTTGCAATCAACATGGCACGATTTGATGGTTTCATTGTGCCAAAATCAACAACAACATCTTCTCCGGCGTTTGTTGTTATTGTTAAAACTTTTCCATCTCTTATGGTTTGTATACCGCCTGCCAATTGTTCATCTGTAGCATCTGGCTTGTTCTGAATTATTGTTTCGTAAGCTGCGTCAACTTGCATTGCGTCAGTGATTTTTTCTTGAGCATCAATAGCAGTGTTTCGCGCCGCAAAATCAGCGGCGGTCATGTCGCCTCTGTCAGCTTCTACTTGGCTACGCAATCTATCTATATCGGCTTGAGAGCCAGCATTTTCTATGTCATTTACAAAACGGCTGGCAGATAATTCTCTGCGATATGTTGTTTTGCTGTACTTAGGTGAAAGCCCTTGTGAAGCCCATCTGTCAAACCCTGCATCTAAGTTAGCCTGTATGTCTTGATATAGCTGGCTGCTAGGATCAAGACTTCTAAGCTGAGACAAGTAATCCTCAATAGTAGTATTAACTTGATCTGTGCGTATTTGCTGCCCTTTAGCGTGAGCCATCTGGCTACCAGTAGCGACTTTAGCGGCAAACGTATTATCAAATTGCATGGATACAGCACTGAACTGGCTTTTAGTAAGCTTGCCTTCAAGCCCAGATAAATGTTTATTACGCAACTCTTGGCGTTTCTTGTCAGCTAATGCTTGGTACTCAGCCACAGTTGTTGCCTCAGATGACATTGTAAAATTGTTCATCTCTTGGTTTACTTCTGTGTTTATTTTGTTTCTATAACGCTCAGTCTCAGCCTTCTTTTCTTCCATGCCAAATTGAAACGCAGCGTCTTCTATGGATTTCCCAAGAGCAGAAAACCCTTTTTGAGCAGCAGTAAACGCACCTTCATTGGCGCGGATGCCTTGTATTGGCTTTGTAGTTACTGTCT
>Ga0099849_1001361_pt1 | contig 11461 bp, 10 predicted proteins | sample CB_VirMetaG_4_FD_78177 | JGI IMG/M metagenome (GOLD analysis project Ga0099849, IMG submission 78177) | Freshwater to marine saline gradient viral communities from Chesapeake Bay - CB_1508_1M Viral MetaG | ecosystem: Environmental > Aquatic > Marine > Coastal | place: USA: Chesapeake Bay... | reverse complement strand
TGTAGTCAGCGGCGGGTGGTGCTGTTGGCGCTACAGGAAAAACATTAAATTCAGCAGCGGTCTCATTGCCAATTTGTTGTGGAAAACTTGTGCCTGGATTGGCAAGGCGCAAGTCCGCCAATGTGTATGGATAGTGTTTGACGGTGCCATCGTTATTTAGCTTGACGTAAAACATTAGAGTGCCTCCAGTTCAGAAAGTTGATCCGCAATTACATCACGGATGATAATTGCTTTGAGCTGTTCGGTTTTGTGCTCCTCCAGCAAGTTTGCAAGGCGATCTCGAAATGCAATCATGGCAGGATTGTCAGCGTATTCGGCATTGATTTTGGCAATGGCGCGATCGTAATTGTCAATATTTAGCTGATAACTCATCACCTCACTTTTGCGGGCCTCCAAAGCAGACTCAAGATTTTTGACTTTATTCATGGTTCTATGGGAAGAAAAGCCACGCTGTTGCCAGCGCCTGTGGGCTCGGTCGCTGGGTCGCTATATTTAACGCCAAACCCTGAAGCCCAAGGATAAACACTAACACGGGGAGAGTTAAAATGTATTACTGCAATGGCAGTGCCGTCTGGAGCAAAAGCCACGCCATTCCCATTACTAACAGGCAAGGTTGCGGGATCACTGTATTTAGTACCAAAACCAGATGACCATGGGTAGATACTGATGCGGGGAGCGGTGTCGTGTGCCACTGCAATGGCAGTGCCATCGGGGCTGAAAGCTACGCCTCGCCCTGTGTTTGCTGGCAAGGTTGCGGGATCACTGTATTTAGTACCAAAGCCAGATGACCAGGGATAGACGCTGAGGAATGGAGTGGTGTTATGCGCTACTGCTATGTCAGCACCATTGGGACTAAAAGCTACGCTGTTGCCAGTACCAGCAGGCAATGTTGAAGGATCGCTGTATTTAGTGCCAAAGCCTGATGACCAAGGATAAACGCTAATAAAAGGAGTGGTTACATGAGCTACTGCTATGTTGGCGCCATCAGGGCTAAAAGCTACGCTATTGCCATTGCCCGTTGGCACCGTTGCAGGATCGCTATATTTAGTGCCAAAACCAGATGACCATGGATAGACGCTGATGCGAGGAGAAGCGTTGTGAGCTACTGCAAGATTGGCACCATCAGGGCTAAAGGCTACGCCGCCGCCATTACCTGTAGGCAGTGTTGCAGGATCGCTGTATTTAGTGCCGAATCCAGAGGACCAAGGATAAGTGCTGATATAGGGGGAAGTATCGTGCGCTATTGCAATAGTGGTACCATCGGGGCTGAAGGCTACGCTATTGCCATTGCCCGCTGGCAGCGTTGCTGGATCCGAGTATTGGGTGCCAAAGCCTGATGACCATGGGTAGACACTAACGTAGGGAGATGTGTCATGAGCTACGGCAATATCGCCGCTATAACCAGCGCCAGCGCCAGCACCAGCAGCAGCTCTAAGCCCGTGCGGAACCCTCATGCCACATTACCCACTAAGGCTCCATACACTTGTGTGCTGACCTTCCAGAGTTGGATGACGGTGTATCCAGTTGTTGCCAGCGTTGGGGCGCTACCACCTGCCCAGATGACACCGCCACTACCCCATGTAGCATCAGTCCATGTGATGGCGTAAGCAGTACCATCGTCTACCATCAATGTCACGCTTTCGCCTGCCGCAAAGTTTGTCGCCTTGGGAGTGCGGCTAGCGCCAAGTGTGATAAGCTGCACGCTGCCATTGCCAGGATCCACTTCAAACGCAGCACCGTCAGTAATGGTGAATACGTCCTCAAGAATTGTACCAATAATAGCAGGGTCAGTGAGTGTTTTATTTGTCAATGTTTGACTATCGCTTGTGCCAACGACACTGCCGCTTGGAGCGGCCACAGTGGCAATTGTGCCGAGTCCCAAAGTCGTACGCTGCGCCGCCGCGTCTGCATCATCTAAGATTGCTCGTCCCGCAGCAGTACAAATAATTTCTTCAATGTCGCCCGCACCAGCCGTACTACGGCCTAGCAGCCTATCGGTTACAGAAACATTTTGAATTTTGGCATAAGTGACTGCATCATTATCAATTGTCCATGTGGCCCCCGCTGCGCTAACTGTAATGTCGCCTTTGTCACCATCTGGCACGCTCCCACTTGGAATGCCAGCTAACAAATTGCTGACAAGCACCTTTTTGTTTGGCGTTGAAACGTCACTTACGTCGCGAACTAATAGCTCGTCATCAGCAGCAATGCCACTACCAATGTCAACAAGCTGCGAAATTTTTGTCATAGCTCAAGCAGTTAGTGGCGTGCCGTCTTCAAGATCAATCGTAGTAAAATCTTCAAGCTGAAGAGATTGTAGGCGACTAGGATCATACACACCATCATAGCGCCACGCAAAGTATTCTTCTACTGTTCTCACTTCTTTATCGCTTAACACGCGATCAAACAATGCAATGGAATAGATGTCGCCATTAAGGAACCCTTGATTTCCTGGAGCTGCCCCCAGCAAAAATACATTTCCGCCAGTGTAGGTGAAACCAGTGCTCTTATAGTCAATCCTTATGCTGTTCTTCCTAATTTCCAGGCCATAGCTTGCACTAATGCGAATGGCGAAAGTAAAAGTGCCGTTATTTTCCGCAAGATTGCTAGCCATGTTTGTTTGCACAGCAGTTGTAAATACGCCTAAATCAAAGCGCCTTCCACCATCGTTCCATCGACAGCCAGTGTTGTTCAGCGTGCTAAAGATGTTGTAACTGGTATCAAGCACTCTTGCCTTGACAACAACAGTGGCTGCAGAAGGAAACAAATAGCCAAGATTTCCCATGGTGAGAGAATCATTACTCCCGTCAAAACGGACGGCGGGCTTGCCATTCATTACATTGGTGACATACAACGGGCGACTGGCGGCGGTTGTTTGCGCGGCTCCTGGCGTGTCTCCTACGCCCCGCCAAGAGCTAACACCATTGCTATCATCTAAAAGAAATGGACTCAACTCAGCGTCTAGCCAAGTGACGCAGCCAGAAATAGCAGTAGGCGGCGGAAGGTAAAGCCTGATACGTCTTGTCGTCCACGATGGCTGCTCCTGAGCTTTAATAAAGTCTTTATAGGGTTCGTAATAACTGTTCCATTCCTTAAGCTCGCCTGTATAGTTAAGGCCACTAGCTTGAACAGTAGTCGCCGTTACTGGACCAAGCTTATATTCTCCACCCGTCGAAAACAAGCCACTAGCAGTGGGGGAAAAATAAGAAACAGTAGAAGGACCAATAATTAAATTATCTTGAGTGGTATAAGGGCGATCATTGTTAACAATATCTGAAAAAATAGCGCCAGTAAAAGTTTCACCAAAACGTGACGCTACGGTGCCAATGCCAGATAGTTGAACAGTGGCATAGCCAGTGAGCGTAACAATTTGTTGCTCTAAGCTACTAGAAAGTCCAATAATTGCTTGATAATCACCTTCCTTCACGCCAGAATCAGACGTGCCAACGAGAAGCGATAAGTCTCGCCTGTCAATGCCAAGATTATCAAGGCAAACATTTTTGTCTAATGCTTCAGACAGGTTATTGGTAGCCCTAAAACCATATCGTTGAGCCATTAGTTTTGCCCCGCTTTCATAAAGAATACAAACTCGTCAGTCTCAAGAGGCACTGCATATTCAGGAGTGGCAATAGAGCCCGAAGACATGGCCTCCGTAAAGCGCCAATTCGCTTGTGGCTGCAGCTCTCTTAAAAGGATGCTGGTCGTGGCTGTGGAGCCAGTGAAGGGCGTGGTGGCAATGGAAAGGGCATTGGTTCCATTGATTTGTGTACTGACGCCACTAAGTGTGATGCCAGAGGAGAAGAAATAGTCACCAATTGTCGTTGGCGCAAGCTTTGGCATGGCTGCATCTTGCAGGGCCGTACCTGAAGCAGTGTTTTGAGTAGCAATGGTAATGCGAGGCTGCGCCGTGGCAGTAAGCCCTTTGAGAAAAATGAAATCGCGAGTGGAGGCTCTGCTTACGCCATTCAGCGCAAGAATGTCTTTGCCTTTGATAACAATTGTGCCTGATGGGGTGGTAACGCTCTCGCCAAGATTGTCCCAAGCTCTTTCTCTGTCAGCAACATCGCTTAAATTATTTGCAGCAACAAGTCCTGGCAGTGTCATTATTGCTCCTCCCAATTAAGCATGGCGCTTGCAATGCCACTTCCCGTGCGAGCTGTGGCCATAACAAACAAGCCCCCAGAATTAAACTGCGTGCCAGGCGCCCCTGTAATAAACATCTTATCAGGGCCAAACACATGGTCGAGAGAGAATTGTTTTGTCTCTCCGCTTCCAACAAAAACAGTGGTCACACGACCATCAATTGGCATCACCTTGCTTCCTTGACGATCAACTAGCACAGCCGATAACGGATCAGACAACGCATCTTCAAATTTATGGGCAATGTAACCAGCGCCGCCAGCAGCCGTTGAACTTTGTGAAACACCACTTGTCGTGAAAGTGGGAATAGCTTTTGTTGCGCCACTTCCAGCAGTTGTAATATTGTTGGTTTCAAAGATGGTCAAGTCGCTAATTGTTGCTCCGTCCATTAGCTCAGCAACAATAGCAATAGGCCATGGAGAGCCAGAAACACTCACTGAATTACCGCCAGCAGAAACAATGGAAGTGGTGCCAGTGGTTACGGTAAACGCAGTGTTTTCGTTACAACCAGGCGGAAGGCGCCCCTCTCCATCTGGCTGCCCATTGGAGCCAAATGCTAGTCGAGAATAGGCACTAGCAAACCACACCACTTCTTTTGTTTCATCATAAGTGCCACTTGCTTGTGGCCATAGTCCAAGTCTCCAATAGCCTGCATCATTTTTCCGTAGGATATTGCCGTTAATAATGCCACTGGGAATAGTCACGTCTCCCACTGCCCAAGCATCAAGCCTTGACAAACGAATGGACGTAGTGCCAGCAGGAATTGGCCTGTCCGTAGTAATGGTAGTGAGACCAGAGTTAATGGCTACAACATGCGTGTTATAAATGCCAGCGCCAGTCACCCTTACGCGCCTTCCAGACAAATAGCTAGTGGAGCCGCTCACTTCTGCACTGATGTCAGGAAAAGTGCCACTGGCGATAGAGAGTTGATTGTTGCCAGAGTCACTAACTGTAATTAAAGAGCTTTGTCCGCGAGAAATGCTTGTGCCAGCTCCGTAGCCATATTGCACGCCCCCACAACCATTGCTCCTAAAAATAATGTCAAAGCGAGCAGGCACTGAAGCATAGGCGGATAAACTTACGGGATAGACGGCCTTTTGATTTGGCACACCATTGATACTGCCTTTAATGTTTAGGCCAATCATGCTTCGCGAATTACTATCAATATTTTTGGGCGCTTCCAATGCAGCAGTGCCTAAAGTGACAGTGCCTTTGTCTCCGCCATCAATGTAAACACTGCTTCCATAGAGATAGATGAAAGTAGGCTTTGTTGCGCCTGCAACGCTATTGACGGAAGTAAAAAGACGCAGATATGCACTACGCAAACTAGGTTTTGTAAATTGATTTTCCGCAGAAATATAGTGAAGCTGCACCCACCTTGCTTCGCCATTGCCATCAGGAACGTAAGCCAAGAACTGAGCACCTACGGCTCCGTACCAACTAAATTCAATCTTGAACATTGTCACGCGAGACAAATCCAAGCCCCAGCCAGTAAGCCCTTGCCCCACTAGCAGCTTATCTCCATTCCAGTTTTCTCTTGCCACTTTCAATGTGCCAAGATCAGGCGAAGTGCGAACAATGTAAAGATCAGTGCCTTTTTCTAGCTGAAAGAAATAACCATCGCCGTAATCATTTTTGCATCCCCATTGAATAATTTCTCCGTCAGTATTAGTTTCGGTGGACATTCTCACGCCAAGCGTAAAGCCACTTACTCGCCCTGGCTGATAACGAAAAGCTCTCTTGCTCGTCCAATTAGCAGATGCAACGCCATCGGTGTAACCACCTGGGAAGCGCCCTGAATTGTCATCAAAAGAATAGGTGAAGCTAACTGGCGGTGGATAGGCTCGTGCTACAACTGCACTTTCTGACGGTGCATGAACTGCAATGCCTCCCCCATAGACAAGTCCATTTGAATCAAACCGATTTGTCCAGTCTACTGGATCATCACCATAATTGTACCCTGTGCTTGAAGACCATTCCTTGCTATTTACGCCATAGATATTAACAGTATCAAACAATGCAAGAGCAGTCTCAGAGCGTTGCACTCCAAGCAGGCTCGTCTCCACTTCGCTTTGCGGGCGATTAATTGGATTGACTAGAGCAGGACGATTTTCATCATTTGTAATAAGAATAGGCGTACAATTGCCAGCAGTGGCAAGCACTTGTGTTTCTAATGTTTTGCCAGTAAGAATGGCCTGCGTGTCAGCATCAATCAAACTAACGCCAGTGGCAAAATCAATTAGTTCACTTTCAACCGACACCACGCCTGCAGGCTCGGCATCTTCAGCAATTTGATACCTTTGCTCTAGATCATCCATTGCCAAGCCTCTTTAAAATCAAACTTGCTCTTCCCAAGTGAGGGAAGCGCTCATTCCAGTGGTGCCACTTGCTGCTTTTGCAAACACATAAAGTGTGTCTCCGTTAACGGCAGTCAATGGATAGGAAAGATAGTCTTTGTTATAGCCAAAATAAGGAGCCAAGTCAATATCTACGCCCCCTTCACCAACGAAAAATGTGGCAACTGTTGTTCCTCCACTGATTGTATTAATACTGGTGGAAGTGCTGTATTCAATGGGGCTAAGCGTATCAACAGAAGTGAACGATGGGGAAGGGGAAACAGCAGTGGGATTCTTAATAAGCAATACAGTGGCCCTTGAATCAGTGCCAATTCCCAGGCGAGTGGGATACACTTGCATGCGATTGCGAATGGAATTAATAGTGTTCTTTGTCCGCAAGGCAAGAAGCATTGTTCCGTTTGTATCTACAGTTCTATCTGTACTATTGCTTTGTGAACGAGCAGTAATTGTGCCTTCATCGCCACCATCAATGTAGTAGGAAGCACCATATTTATACACTGCATTCTCATTGCCACTTGTTGCCTTTTGAATAAGATAAGCAATGGGAAGAGTGGGGTTGGCAAGGCTTGGGCTAGTAAGTTGATTCGATGCACGAATGTGATGCATCCTCACCCAACGCGCTTCGCCTGCAGTAGTAGCATCAGGAACATAAGCAAGGAAATGGCCGCCAACGGCACCATACCAGCTATATTCCATCTTGAACATTGTCACCTTAGAAAGGTCAATGTCCCAAACGCTTCGGCGAGTGGCGATATTGTTGTTTTCGTCTACAACGGCAGTACTGTTGCCGTAGGTGACATTAGGCGATGATGCAGTGCCACTGATGCTCACTGTGAAGCTAGAACGACCAGGCGTGCGGTCTGAATAGTATTGCGTGCGATTTTCACCGTCCAAACGATCATGGCTAAAGAACTTACGCGGCACGCGATATTCATACGTGTAGCGGTAGTCATTAGGAACAGTAAAGAATGAAGCCACCACTGTGGCCGTTCCGTCAGACGAGGCATTGCCTCCAATGCTGTTGCCAGTATCTCTCAGGCTTAAATCAAACAAGGCAGCATGCACGTAGGTGAGGCCAGCGCGAACGATCACCAGATCGGTGCCAGCAGTGCCACGATCACCATCTGCTGCATTGGGAGTACGAATGCCCGCTTCGTCGCTTTCAAAGGCGCTGGAGCGCCTCACGCAAAGCAGATTGGTTTCCTTGTCGCTAATGCTAGTTTGTCCGCCTCCCTGCACTTCAATGTAGTAACCATCTTTCTTATCAAAAGCGCCAAACTTCTTAATATCAGTGCGATCAGTGGTAATATTGCTCCTCACGCCAAACGTGGCAGCACTCACTCGTCCTGGCTGATAACGGAAGAATCGCTTGCTGCTAAGGATTTGATAGTTATTAGTAGTAGAAGTGCCAAGAGCAATTTTTGCTGCGCTTTCAGCAGGAAGGTGAGTGGTTGTCCCCCCACCTTCACTTTGCCATTCATTAGGGTTTACGTCATATGTGGTCACATCAGCAAAAATGCCAAGTGCCACTTCAGCACGAGGAATACCAAGCAAGCTTAAGCTTACTTCAGTAATTTGCTGATTCTGTATTTCTACAGGCACAGCCTCTTGATCACTAGCAATAACAACAGGCAGACTATCTGCTGCTGCTTGTGGGCCAGGAGGAATTGGAGCAGTGCGTCCAATGGTTACAACTGCAACGCCTTCTTTCAATTCGTCTGCCATGATGCCCTAAGGGAAACAATTGGAGAGTGTGTTGCTAATGACTACATTGCCAGCAACGACAGTATCTTGTTTTAGTCTATAAACACTTCCGCCAATTGCGGCGTCTGTAATCCCAGAAAGACTAGCAATGGTAAAAGAATAAGGAGGTTGATAGGAAATATTGGTTAGTCCACTGTAAATTGTGCTGCCCGTACTGTCATAATTAATGCTTGATTGTGCTGTGCTTTTAAAAATGACACGCTCTGTTGAGCCAAGCGTATGATTGGTTTGTGAAACAAACACACCACTCGCAACACTTACCAAGTCGGCAAGTTCCTCTTGTGTTTCAATGCGAACGTCCCAAAACAAATTGGAAAGACTTTCTTGAGAAACACTTTGTGTGTAAACGCTAGGAAAGAAAGAACTGGAAACAGAAGCGGATTGATAAGCGTCCCACAGTGATGCTGTTTGAGCAGAAGACAGCCATAGCCTTACTCTGCCTGCAGTAAGAGGCTCTTGTTCTTCCGCATTGATGCTCAACACTTGCTCAAAAGTGCCAGAAGAAGTGCTTTTCCAAACAGAGGCACACACTTGCACTCCGTTCAAATCAAATGGCACGCCACTTGCATCTTGCAGCAACAAGCTAAGCCCTTCAAAATAATCCCTACGAAGTAGAACCAAATCCACTTGGGGAATAATGGAAGTAGCAAGAAAATTGCTCATACTGGCACTTCGCGGTAGGAAACAAACACCGAATAGTCAGTGGTGCCACTCACAACTGCATTAATCTTTTCTCCGCTTGCACTTTCAAACAAACCCAACGAATTCGAGAGAGTGATATTGCCGTTTGCTCCAAGATAAAAAGGAGGCGTAAGATCAGAACTAGCACCACTTTGTAGCTTTACTGTGCATCCAGACGATGCAGTGATTGCCATCGCAAGCACTCGCAGCTTTGTACTCGCCACTGCCGCCACTACATCAGCGCTAACAGTATTGGTAATTTGTGCGCTCTTCAGGCTGCTCGTGAAAGCATCATTCTGTACCACATAAGGATCGGCATCAGTTCCTGCTCCAGTGGATTTCACGTAGGCAGCATTGCCAATTGCATCGAGTCCGTAAAGATTGGCCATGTCAAAGAATCAAAAATAGATAGCGTTGGTTAGGAACAATTGTACCATCAGAAAAGCGCACGTCTTGGCTGGCAGTAAAATCAAAGACCAACGGACTCGCTAACACCACTGTGCTATAAGCATAGGGCGAGCGCCTACCATTAATGCCAATGGTAGTAATTCTAATTCTATATGATCCATTTGTGCTATAAACATCAGAAGGAAAGCGAATATAGCTCGTGGAAGTGGTGCCAATTCTTTTCCATTGATTCTCCAACACGTCTAAATAGTCCACTTCAAACGATGCAATGAAGGGATTGTTTTGTGGCGTGTTCCAGCAAATAGCTGGATTGATGACATTGAAAATGGAATAGGCGGAATATTGGGGATAGTCCCAACGCGCTTCGTTATATGACATTATGGCACCTCCAAGACAATAGAACCGCCAGCGATTGATGGAGCAACAGAAGGCCCGCCAATAGATGTGCGGGTGAGTCCTAAATTTGTGCCGCTATCAACCAAGGCAAACTTTGTCTCGTCGTACAATGCGCCAAGCACTGTCACCACTCCCTCGTCTTCATTGACGGAAACCACGCGATATTTCTTGATGCCATCACTATTTTCTTGCAACACCCATGGAGCGCCTGTGATTGGAGCGGAAGATAATGCAGAAGCAAGTGATAAAACACTAGTCTCGCCTGCGGAATTTGTGACAGCGCGAGTTTCAATGGTGCCATCAGCCAACATCACGCTTGCTTGATAGGACGCTCCAGAAGCGATGGTGAACGGGGCATCAATGGTGAGAGAGGAAGTAGTAGCCTCAATAATTCTTCCGCCATAACGCTTGCCTCCTTTCGCTGGATCTGCCACGCCAATAATTTCACCAGGCAAAACAAAGAAACCTTCAGTGGATGTCTTGAAAGTAACCACTTCAGTTTCTAGTTGATCACTCAATAAAGTCCAGCGGCCAATGCGTTGAGCTTGTCCTTGACTTGTCGTGCCAAAAGCCCTAATTTCCACTTCCTGATAACCATAGCGATCAATGCCTTCTCTATCCTCTACATATTCAGTTTTTGCTTTGTATTGATCACTGGGATCATTCCATGACACAAGAGCAACAGTCTTGCGAGCCTTGCGTGCTGTGCCTTCATAATTGAAGGGAGGCTCTGTGACATTGCCATTATCATCTACCTGCTGAATAACATTGGCGGGCGAGAAAATTTTGCTTACAGATTTTGGTTTATCTTGAATGGCAACAATTGTCCCCTCCGAGAAATACAACATCCCGCGAAATACTGCTGCCATTGCATTTAGTACGTCATAAGCTTGTCCCCTATCTGTAATGTACGCATTGAACGTTAGACGAGGCTCCAATCCTCCCTGGCCATTGGAAACAAGCTCATCACAGTATTGAGCAATGGGATAAAGAGAGAATTTATCCACTTGGCTTTCGGGAACAAATTCCCCTGCCCCATAGCGAGTGTTTGTTAACAAGTCATAAAACACCCAAGCTGGATTATTGCTCCAGGCAGTTTTAAATGTGCCGTTCCAAATGCCAGAGTAGCTGCGTGTCAATGGATTGTAATTATTGGGCACTTTAATTTTCACGCCAAGCATGTCGGCGGCAATTTGTGGCACGGAAGTAAAGTTTTCGGCGCCAATCTTCAAGCCAATCAATGCAGTGTTTGGATAGCGAAAAGATTGCGTATTGATGCCAACAATTGCTTTGAAATACAGGTCATCCGTAGTGCTAGTAGTAGTTGGATCTGGTGTTAAGCGAGTGACTGTCACCACCCATGGCCCATCGCCTTGCAAATTATATTCATATTCAAAATCTACTGGCCCTCTGCTTTTTCCTTGAATTGTTTTATTTTCATTGACAAAAGCGCTACCACCTGTTGGTCTAATTTGAATGTTGAACTGCACAGAGCTTCCTTTTACATCTCCGTTACTGGTGTCAATTCTAAATAAAGCGCCAATGCCCACTCTAATTCTTAATTTTGTCAGCAAATTGGTAGTGGTGGTCCTTACGACTTCACCAGCAGCGCTAGTTAATTTAACGCCAACAGACTGCTCCACCTTCACATCGTCAAACCCTGGCATTGGGTCTTGATTTTGCGTGCCAGTGCGATAGTCAATGACAAGCGAATC
>Ga0099849_1001356_pt1 | contig 11473 bp, 5 predicted proteins | sample CB_VirMetaG_4_FD_78177 | JGI IMG/M metagenome (GOLD analysis project Ga0099849, IMG submission 78177) | Freshwater to marine saline gradient viral communities from Chesapeake Bay - CB_1508_1M Viral MetaG | ecosystem: Environmental > Aquatic > Marine > Coastal | place: USA: Chesapeake Bay... | reverse complement strand
CTTTGCGATTTAGCCGCTTGTCTAGCTAGGCCAGTCGCTAATGCAGCCGCTCCAGCTCCGCTAGTTCCACCTCTTAACTGCTCTAAAATGTTTGCTTGATTTTGTGCTAATCCTTGTTGCTGCATTTGAGCAGCTTGTAGATTAACCGTCATGTCTTCGTAAGGATTTGTATATTGAAACTCTTGCGTTTTATATTGAGCCATTAGTTTATCTCGCTCTATTTCCGCATCTGTAGGTCCTGTTGGTTTTTTTCTACTAAAAACTCCACCACCGACTAAAGCCCCCGCAAGACCAAACACAGAGCCCATTGCTGCTCCTTTCCAGTTAAAACCCTCGCTACCCGCTCCAGCACTCTGTGGAGTTGGACCTTGGTAGCTAAACGCTGATTTATTTATTAATTTTCCTTTAGCCATATTATTTGATTATCTCATTAATAATTACAGTTATAACTGTTTATTTACTACTTTCTGCAACCTCCATACCCATACTGTACAACTCAGCGGCGTCCGTAGAGTCGTTAACAAGTTTTACTTGCGCATAATAACCTAAAACCGCGGCCATATTGTATTCATTATTCTTAGTGAAAAACACATAATCGTTTTGAGTAGGCATCGTATAGTTGTATGTTACACTATTAACCACGTTGTTAACTACTATAGCCCATGTAGTTGATGAAATGTTTACAAACGATTCTATTAAGCCCATAAATATAACGTTATCCAAGCTAGAGTTTGTGCCACCGTTCTCTTCGCTTGCGTCTGAAAGATTCGCACTATCTATATAGTATACGCTATCGCCAACCGATGCTCCGGTTAACTGTGGGTCTGTATTGAAAGGTAAGGTTATTAGAGCCATGTTTTAAGATCTTTGGAACATTAGTTGAACACTTGTTTTCTTTGTGTTATTTTGATGTGCTACTTCAAACCGCACCACTCTAGTTGTAGCAGCAGGTTGAGAGTTGTGGTTAAAGCTTAAACTTAACTCTGTAGAAGAAATAGAAGATGATGCAACCCATGGCACAGCGGCTAGCGAAGCTGCTGACGTGAATGAAGAGTTGCTCTCGTCCTGATGTTCTACGTTTTGAATAGTTGGAGTAGCGCCATTGTAACTAAGCGGTAAAGCTACGGCCATATATTGGTTCTCCATTTGTGTTGCCGAGTTTGCTTGAGCAAGTTGAACAAGAATGTCACCAGCTATGCCAATCTCGTCTTGAAGAGTAGTCATGCTACTATCTGGATCAACATCTAAATAAGCCTCCGTTGGCTGCTGAGTGAAGTTAATCAAGTCACTTTCTCCCCAAGTTTCCGTTGGAGATCCAAGATCTTCTAACGTGTCCCCACTTACACTAGAGTGGTATACAGCAACTTTAGCGGTTCGCGTTTGGCCAGTCCAGTTCTCTTCTATATTAAAAGATATTGGCCATTGCTTTCCAACAACGACGCCGTTATTATCTGTGTAGCTAGAGCTCGCGATACCTACCGAGTTAATACTCAACCAACCGTTGTCAGTTGTTAAGGAAGCAGGGAAAGTAAGAGTTCCAAAGGTCCCAAAATCAGCATCGTACTCGGGGATAAAAATCTTTGCGGTTGGCGTTGACGTTCCATTAGACTTAACGCTAGTTGTATAACCATCACTATCAGAATAGTTTTCATTTATATTTATACCCGAACTGTACACAAACTGAACGTAGGGCTTAGCTTCTTGCGTTACGAGTATAGTGTCATTTGGATCGTTCGTTTGGTTATATGGGTTAAATCCTCTAAGAGTAAATGTTCTTGCTATTGGAAAGTTTGCCAATGAGCCCGCTGGAGATAAGACATTGTTATTTTCGCCTATGATAAAGTTTATTTCGTTGTTAACATCGGTGACAAACGTTGCGCTAGCCCCTTCTCCATTAATTATATTAGCGGCATAATCACAGGTTAGATTAGTAATCCAAGGCAAAAATTGATCACCCATACCAAGCCCATCATTCTCCGCAACACCTTCTATAAGTTCAATGCTAGCTGTGTTGTCACCCATATCTAAGTTTTGATACCATGGTAATGGAAATCCGTTAGCGTTAACAGTAGCAGCTATAGCGTTTGACGAAGTCTCTTGATAAGTGCCTAAATTTTGAGTTATAGGATGCAATCCATACAGAGTAATATTTTGAGCACTGTTACTAATAGTAAGTTCTGAAGCTGTAGAGAAAGTAGCTGTACCACTTGACAGGCTACCACTGATAAGTTTAAAGTCAAAAGTGTGAACCGATGGGTCGTACGTTCCAACTTGCTTTACTATGAAAGTACCGCTTTCTGTATTGTCTTCTGGATGTATGTATGTAAATAAAGCCTCTCTTTCAGCACCCTCGTTAGGGTCTGGTGTTAGAAAAGTTGTGCTAATCATGCCTGCTGCTAGTGATGAGCCAGACTGCGTAATCCACGTAGGATATTCATTAGTAGCCGTATCTATAACAACCCAACCACTGCTAGGAGGGTATTGATCAGCATTTGGATCTGTAAAAGTAAGTTGAGCTTTTAAGTTAAAACCGCTAATATGATCAGCTGCTAGCTTATAGTTTGTCCCTTCGCTTGTTGTTGTTCCTAAAAATCCTTCATCTGTCCAATCGCCGTTACCGCTCGAGTTGGTGTATCCCACTGTAATAAAAGCTGTGCTTGGATCAACACCATAACCACCAACATAATCTGGATTAGCTACCTGAAAGCTGCCGTACACATTTACGGTATTAGTAATATGTTGAGTAATGCTTAAAAAATCGTTAGGTGTTCCACTCGTGTTTGATTCAGATGTTAAGTTTAGAGTTGCTTGTAAAGGTAATCCAGATTCATTTTCACCAGCAGATATGAAGATAGCGTTGTTATAGAATCCTCCTCCGTTTACAATTTCACCCAAGGTTAACCAGCTAGGTGTTCCATCTGGAAAAACAATTTCAGCGGTAAAATTACCTAAATTGTTTTCTACGGGTATACCAACGTTAAAACCAAGTGGACTAGCGTCTAGATAACCTGCACCAAATCTACAAACGCCTAGTAAAGAGTTTGTAAAGACGTCTATGTAGTTATTGTCATCAATAGCGCCGTCAATTGTAGGAATGTAATCTATTATTATTCTTCTTGAAAACGCGCCATCAGAATCATCTATAGATACGTTGTATTGGCTTAACTCTGTATTTGGTACGTTTATATTTATTATTGGAGCAACATTAGGATCATACATTAAACCATCATCAGCTGTAAATGTAATGTCAAGTAGCGCAGAAGTTATGCTAGGTATAATTAAAGCAGAGACATCGTATATCAAAGAGTTTCCAATTGTCGAGGCACTATTTAGACTTGCGTTGCCACTACCTATATACGTGTTTGGATTTATGTTAACGGTTTCACCATTATAAAACTGCCCAAACAAACCAATAGAACCTTGCCATAGTATACCGGAAGCTACTGCCTCCGGATTTAATGTTAAATTAAAGACTGTTGTAACTCCAGACGATAAACTAGATCCGTCAAAATTTATAGTTCCAGTAACCGTGTTAGAGTTACTATAAGCTGTGTCTGTATCTGCAAAAGTAATACTAGTTATATAAGAAGGTAAAGCTAAAACCAACTCTGAAAATAAAGACGCAGCAACAGTGTTACCATTTTCTGGTGTTATTGTAAAAGTTCCAGTGCTTGGTAAAACTGATATATTGTATGAAGAAAAACCTGAAGAAGTCCAATCAACACCACCACTTACGTTTACAACTATACTACCTCCCAAGGCTGGCGTGGTACCAGAAACGAAAGGAGTTCCAGAAATAGCGCCTATACCCTGCACAGAAAACTCTTCAAAATCTATATTACCACTAGCAGAGCCAGCATCAGCTGCATTTGTAAACGTTGTAGCTTCTCCTTTAAGGTAGTTAAACCATTTACCTTCTTTCTTAACAAACTCATCAACCTTACCTGACTGTAAGTCGGTAATAATCTTTTCTACATACCATCCGTTAGTTGCCATATTATAATTCTTTTGATTGAGTTCCTTCGTAGTTAACCGTCTTAAATAGTTTTACAGATCCGGGTGATTCGTTAAACAAGGCTGTTAGTGTAGAGTTGTTTTGAGTGCCGTAAAAATTACATCTATCTTCATCAATATCATTTGGATGATGCAACCACATCTTACCTGATTTAAAAGTATAGTAGGAATTACTCATGGATAAACCACTTTCTTTTATAAAAGACTTAAAGCTTGTCCAACCTTTAGATTCTTCGCTAAAGCTTAGGGTATACGCGTTTTTGGTATTACCAGAAGATAATATAGAGTGTATCGTTAAATTGTATTCACCTTTTCTACCATCATAGCTACCTACTAATGCTTGCCCTCTTTTTAGGTTATCATTAAACCAATCTTTCATACCAGCGTCTGATATAGCTGTTATACCATCCATTGATAAACGGCAAACAGCACCTCTATCTCTGTCTGTAAAGTATATTCTATATTCTTCTACAGCAAATGATTCTGGATTTCTAGATATACCATAGTCTCCAGCGAATGGAGAAGCTTGGCCAAGCACGTTTGTAGATGACAGCAACTGTTGATTTCCATCAGCATTAAATAATGCATCTTTATTAGCTAATATTTTTACTACTTTGCTTTCGCAAAAAGCAATAACATCTCCCTGTCTAGTATACAACTTCTGTATACTACCGTATTCAGAGTTTAATCTTTTAGTTATATCTTCTGCAAGGATAAACTCATTATATCTAGCCACGTTGGAGCTGTCGTTGTATATTTGGGAAAATATTATTTCGCTTTTTTTAGTGACTTCAGCGTAATCAGCATCAGCTAAAGAGGCTTTAAATCCACTTTGTTTACCAACTGATGAGTACGGATACAGTACACCAGCATTAAAATCATCTCTAATTCTATCAGACTCTACGCCGTTACCAAAAGCAAAACAGTTAAACCATGGTAATCTGATCTCGTTGTTTCTAAGGGTAGTTGGAGTTGATGACAAAGGATGCGTGTATGGATACACCTCTAAAAGGCTAGTGCCATATGGGTGGTTGCTAGTTATATATACTGAAACAAAACTTCCTCTACTAGTGAATATACCGTCATTATCGTAAAAATACATTTTTACAGGATTAGCTTCAGACGCAGATAAAGAACCTGGTAGTGGTTCGCTTAGACTAACCTTGCAATAAGTATCTTTAGATTCAGCACCTTGAACACTTAAGACTGTAGGCTTGTAGTTTTCCCAATTAGGCCAGTATAGACTATAACCAAGATAATCTATTCCAGCAGGCCCGTTAAGAAACATTGTAGAGCCTTTCTTGATATACATTTCAGCATCTTTACCTAATAAACATATAGGATATGCTTGGCTTATTTCGTAAAATAAATCTACATCTATTCTTTGAGGAGTTTCTACTTCAAAGCAAGCTCCATTACCAACTTTTATTGTAGAGTCTAACCCCTCATCAGCTAGACCAGGTTCTTCTAAATATTGTACTACTTCTGAGTCAGCTTGGATTTTAACAAAAAACTTACCTTGTACTTCTTCTGCGGTAGCTGGTATATTTAAAGAACCTAAAGCAAAACCAGGTTGATCGCCAGTTTCATCTGGGTCAGTGTCCTCAATTGTTCTTGGAGTATCTAATATATCTAAAACTCTCCATCTAGCATTTTCGTCAGTAACACCATTATTGGTTCCATGTTCTTTCTTAAGCACTAAATAATCCTGTAGCTTAACCTTATTTCTTTCATTTGAACTGAAAGCTAGCCATACAAATTGAGATACTGATTCATCATCTTGATCAACAGCATAAGCCTTATATAAAGGTATATTGTAATACTCTTTTGCTATTTCTTTTATAAATACTTTGTAATACTTCGCCCAATACGGAGCGTTATTCTCTATACTTAATCTAACTTTGTTGACAACTACGCATCGATCTTTTCCTAACCCCTGTAGTTGAGATTGATCTATTAAAACAGTAGACTCCCTGCCGTAATCATCTAAATACACAATACCAGTTTGATATGTTCTAGAAGATTTTATAGACTCATAGGCTTGTTGAGCAACTATATCTATTTCAGATGTTGGCGCGCTATTAATGTTCACGCTAGCATTTCTTGATTGAAAGCCAAAGTTGTAATCAGAAGGCTGCGTGTTGTTGTAGTAGTCACTACTAATATCTATACCTCCACTTTGAATCCCATTACCGTTTTGTTGGGCGCTATTTGGCTCAAAAGACGGTTGAGGATTAACATACGTATAAGGATACGGAACACAGACGCACACTCTATCACCTTCAGATAAAGCTACCGACCCGTTCAAAAACAAAGTTGTTGGTCCTATACTAACGCTACCAGCAGCTTGTAAATCATCGTAACCTGTAGACACTAATTCATCAAGGTTTTCCCCAAACATCTGCCCATTAGCCGCTAAGGCTTCAACTCTTTTCAAAGGACCTCTACGTAATATATTTGCACTTGATACTTTAGGCGCGTATACTGGTCGCAAGCTAGATGATGTTGTAGTGCCATTGTGCCCTGTCTCTTCAACACCAATTTGCTCAAAATCACTAGCGCTTAATATAGGTTTTCCATTCTCATCACATCTAACTACACACAGTCCTAATTTAAACAGCTTTGAGGTCATAGATTTATTAGCAGCGTCGCCAGGCACTATTCCAGTGTTATTGACTATATACTGAACGTCATTATAACCCATTTCAACGTTTGCACTAAAAACATAATTTCCTTGTTCAGGAGCAGTGTAGTAAGGTCCTCTAGGTTTATTATAGTCGTTATCTTCGTAGTATGGCATTTGATTCGTGTAGTTACTACCAGGATCACCATTAGCTCCTTCTAAAGTAGCATTTAACCCACAGTTAACAATAGGTGTTGATTTGTCGTTTATACTACCGCCAAACGAAAAGTCAACTGTACCGCCAAAGGCGCTATAAGCAAGGTTCATTGTTGTTACACTACCGTGCTGTTGGGAGATTAAAGGTGCAGGATTTTCAGAGTAAGGATTCCAAGACCAGTCTGTATCCCAAGGACCAGCTTCCGCCTGTACATAAGCAAGTGGGTGTGGAGCAGGTGTGCTATCTATGTTTATTGTGTTAGAAGATTCAATGGTTGATTGAAAATCTCCTTCAGCTACAACTATATCAAAAAACTGCTTTATGATTGGCTTTATAGTCGCAAGATTATTATCTTTTAAATCATACCCCTCTGTGTAGTTACCAAACAATAATCTAGATGACGAAAACTCTTGTGATACCGCTTTCTTAGGCACACCGTCAAATATTCTTACTAATTGAGAAGAGGGAAGTGTAGAGCCAAAAACCTCAGACTCTATTGTAACACGGCCATTGTACGCAACACCGGAAGCGTTCCACTCTTGACTGTTACGCTCAATACTCTTAACGATGTAAGCATTGTCTGAATTGCTTTCTTTAAACAATAGCTCTACCTCTCCCACGTCGTCAGGTATGTTAGTAGGTATAAAGTCGATAACGTCTACACTCTTTAACCTATTAACCATACCGTTATTAAATCCGGCAATGCTATTATAAGCATATATACCAGGTTGAAATACAGCTTTAGAATAAGGTGATATACAAGAATATTCTTTATTTACATACTTATATCTACAGGCGAAATAAATAAATCTTTCTGGGTATATAGTATCTTTTTCTTTTAACGTTGCAACCCAAGCTTCGTCATTAGCGCTTACTATATCAAAAAATCCTAGTGAAATCGGATTACCATCAGCATCAACACCTGAAAATAATTCTTGGTTTACATAATATGTTGGTGGTATATTTATTACTGATATTTTAAATTTATCAAAATCAATATTACCTCCCAAGTCGGCATACGTATTAACCGCCTCGTCGATAGAACAGTTGACAACAGCTCCGCTATCGGCTCCTACTAATTCTAAAACATCACCTACTCTCCAGTTAACTCTTTTCCTACTAGACTTAATCCATATCGAGTCACCGATCTCCATGACCTGGTCGTCAGGAGACCCATCTTGAACAAAAGAAAAATTATCACCATCACTACTATCATTGGAGTCATCAAGTTTTGCTACTGCTGAAGTAACAGAGTTAGAATAATCAAAAGCTGTATTAAATATTTGCGTTCCACCTTCTCTATTTGTAAAACTAGGTATTACGAAAGGAGGCTCTAAAGGATTTGGCCTTATGACTGTAATGTGCTTTTCCTCCATGAACGAAGAAACCGTCGTGTTTACCTCATTCTGTATGGTATAGATAATTTTAGAGTGTCTAGCTATGTCAGCAATAGAAGAATACTGATTATTTTTATTTTTAAATAATTCTAACGGTATTCTTTTTGGCTCGGTTCTACCATCTGTGTAGAATAAAACATTGTCTTCTAGATTTATACCAGTTATCGTAGTGTTAGACGGGGTGTTACTAGAAGGAGTTCCAGTAACGTTGTATTCAGATTCAGTGCTACCAGCTTTGAAGTTTAGTATTCTGTCAGAGGTAAACTTAAAAACATATCCCGCGTCTTTTAAGTCTTGATTGTAAAATAAGTTACCACTTGGCACTGTTGTTATTACTACAACGTCGTTAGTACTGTTAGGAGCGGTAGAAACCGCGGTAACTCTAATGTCTTGCCCTAAGTAAACATCAAAGCCATCTGGCGCAACGAGCTGCACCCTCATGCCCTTTCTAATTCCTTTTGGAAAATATGACGTTAAGGATTCAAAATCGCCTTGTACTGTTATATTGTCTTTGTCTGGGTTTGTAATAATACCATACTGACCACCTTGAATGTCTGCGGTAGTACGGACTTCGTATACGTCAACTACTAAAGGGTATGTTTTTCCTTTTTCAGATATTTCTATTTGTTTCCACTCAGATATAACATCAGATTTAACACCAGTGTATCTTACACCTGTAGCGTAAGAACCATCAGCTACTAAATCACTTGCTTTGTGGATGAAGTTGTATATAGTCTTGTTTGATTCATCAACATAAGATCCTACGGTAATAGCGTTGTTGCTAACGCTAGTGCTCATGAAGTCAGCATGGCTATTTCTAGCCGTCTGTTTGCCTGAAATACTAACGTTACCCTTAACATTTTGAACAGTTCCAACTTCAGAAGCCTCAGATGTTGATACCTCAACGTTTAAAGCATCTCTATATTCACCATTGGGTACCAGACGCTCGTCGAAGTCTTTGTTCATTCGACCTCGTAAAAAATTGTGCTTTAATTCTGGCATATTTAGTGCTTAATATGTTTAGATTTACCTCTTAAAGTTTGAGTGATTTCTTCTAATTTAATATTCGATAATCTTAATTTAGCCTGTCTTTTAGCTGCAAAAGCCTCTCTTCGTAATCGCATCACCATGTTCTGAGGCATGTTAGCTCTAGTGGAAACAATAGCGTAAGCAATATGTTTGTACATGGCTTCTTCCGCAAACTTATGAACTTGCATTTCTGCATCCGTTCCAAGACTATCACTTATGTATTTAAGTATTACAGTTTTTCCAGAAATATTAGAACTAAAGTGAATGAATCCTCTAATTTCGTCAATATAAAAAGATCCATTTACTTGAGCGTGCTGTGGATCTAACCCGTATCTTTCTCCAACTAATTGATCGTAGTCATCGTCATCATAGTCATCTTGATTTTCTGATGGGGTATTTGATTCGTAGTTTGATGATGTAGTTGACTCCGTTGTTGTAACTAGCTCACTGTTAGTGAATGTATAATAAGGGGCAACTCCGTCCTCTGTTTGCGCAAGCTTAGACGGATTGCTAGTTTTAGAAGTAGGATAGATAACATGCTCTATACCCGAAGCATCTGACCACGTTAGTTTAACATAGTTCACATAGTCTTGTGGCAATGGCATTGCTAATGTTGAAGGAACAACTATCTCATGAGCTTTGGTAGACTTAAACGTATCAAAACTTAATTCTTGCAAAGCTCTTTGCGCGAAGAACGCTACGTCAATTTTTTGCATCTTTGGTATTATCTTACCTTCACCAACATATGCGATCATAAACTGATCAACAACATTATCTAAAGACGTAAATTGATAATTTCCAAAATCACCGGCAGTGTAGTACGCCGAACCTGTTACGTTATCTAATAATCCCATTTACTTATACTTTTTCTTGTTGAATATCTTTTACCTCTTCTTGTGCTATTACTTGGTATAAACTTGGATCTTTCATCATAATTCCAGCTAATACTAATATTCTGTTAACTAAGTTCACCTCTTCCGACTCGTGTAATTCAAAGTTTGTTGACGTGCTAGAGTTGTAAACAGAAGTTCCACTAGTTACAATATACCCCCAAGCTACTGTTGCTGGCTTTTTAATATAATGAACTTGTATTCTATCGTTAGCGAGATACCCGCTTGTTGGTAACAATTTAATTGCTGTAGCTGAGTCTCTATAGAATATTGGTCTTTTTACTGTTGGTTTACCAAGAGGAGTTTGACTACGCAGTCTAGCTTCTAATTGAGTGAATTGAGAGAGTCTGTAGTATTGACTAGAATCTGCACCATCTTGTCTAACGACTGCTTCAAGTTTGTATAAATCTGTTGGTAAAGTTGTATTATCAATTTTTTGAACTGATATTTTAGAAAAATGTATCTCTGAGTTTTCAGCACTATTTTCTTCAAGCCCAACAAATACCAGCATTGCTTCAGTCGAGGCAGCTCCACCGCCAACATCCAGCGGTGTAAAATCTAAAGTATAAGTACCACCAGTTACAACCGGCGTAACTAACTCATGGTAACCCTCGATAGAAGAGCCGGATGGTCTAACTATTAATCTTATTGTCGGAACATCACCAACTCCATCTGGGTCATTAGCGTAAGAAACAGTTACTGAAAGTCTATAAGTACTAGAAGTAGAAAGTGTACTAGTAGGTGAAATTTGAACATCAGGATCACTATCAGATCCATCGTTAATTATTTTTAAACTAGGAACGTATCCATTATTTGCTTCTGAAACAATACTTATCGCCGCGTTATTGCCAGTAGAGTCAATTATAGATGAGTCTATAGACCCTGACTCAAAAGTTGACTGAGTTAGCTCTTCGTCACTAGCAAGCATACCACTAACCTTTTTAAAAAAAGATATTTTTTCGTCAAGAGTTGTCAGCATATCCGAGTGGCCAGTATTATTGCCTGGTACTCTGCTAAATTGATTTGTATCGTAAAAATATTGCTCAAATAGATCCATCTGAGCTTGATTGGCAAGTATGTTAAACTCTTGTGGAGTAATATAACCTCTTTGCTCCTTATTGGCTATTGTTAATACTCTTTGGTAAACCGTGTTTATATTTACTGCCATTATGTTTTTATTTTATAGTTAAGCAACCACCCCGAAGAGTGGCTGCTCTACTATAGGTGATTAATTAGTTTAATCGTTTTTCAATATTGGAGTAAACCTCCATACCTTCGTCAGTTTTAAACCAAGCGGCTAAAG
>Ga0099849_1001350_pt1 | contig 11499 bp, 20 predicted proteins | sample CB_VirMetaG_4_FD_78177 | JGI IMG/M metagenome (GOLD analysis project Ga0099849, IMG submission 78177) | Freshwater to marine saline gradient viral communities from Chesapeake Bay - CB_1508_1M Viral MetaG | ecosystem: Environmental > Aquatic > Marine > Coastal | place: USA: Chesapeake Bay... | reverse complement strand
GTTTTGTTTAAGTAGCTACTGAAACTTGTGGTGCAGCATCATTTATTTTATTAAGTCGACTAGCTTCTTTAGCTTCTGCCATCTTAATATGATTGATAACTTCTTTTATTTTGTTATCAATCTTCACCATATCAAGAGTATATCTACCCTCGTTGTTATAGTGCTGCTCCCACTGTAGTTCTAAGCCCCTCTTCTGTTTGTAAAGGGATTGAACGTGTGTTTGCATCATTAACCTCCTCATAGGTTATCCAAACTTTTGATTTATCATAAAATCTAGTTTGTTCCCATACAATATCATTTTTTGTCAGTTTGTCAAGTAGTGCTTTTTCAAAAGCCTTATCTTCGTCTTCTGACTCTAAATTAAAATCAGCATAATAACCATATGCTTTAATTTGTACTCGGAAAGTTTTCATGATTTTGTCTTTCTAGCATAAAAAAAGGGGCGCATCAAGCGCCCCTTTAATTGGTTTAATCTAATGATTACGCACCTGGTGATCCGAAGATACCTCTAGGGTCAGACCAGCCGAAGCTGTATCTTTCTCTAGCTTTGTATCTAACGTTACCAGTGTCAAAGTCACCTTCCATTGAAGTTTTGATAGGTGCTCTAGTAAACATTTTCATTCCATTAGGTACGTCTGTTTTGATAAAGAACGCTTCAGTATCAGTTAAGTAGTGGTTAACTACATAACCTTGAGGAATCATCCCCATTGAATTGATCGCGTTAATATCGTTATCAGCAGTACCGACTCTTTGAGAAGATTTCATTAATCTTTCCGCAGTGAATTGTAATTCACTAGGGATAATTAATTTCATTCCTCTCGCAGCTATTTTAAGGCCTCTTTCATCTGTGAAAGCAGCGATATCGATTAACGATTGCTCCAAAGATGTCTCATTTAAGTCAGCAGAAGTTGATAACTCATTTGAGAAAATACCAGCCAATGTAGGATGGTCAGTTGCGCAAAGTTCTTTTGCGTCTCCGCCAGCGTAGCTAGAATCGAATGCGTTGTTTAACACGTTAGCTGCTTTAACTTGTTTAGTATTAGCTATAGATCTAGCTAATGCTTTTGTATATCTAGACGCAAGTCTATCATACAAGTTATCCTCGATCGCTTCTTCAGTGATCGCGAATCCTAAAGCAATTGTTTCGTGTGTGTAACGAGAAGTAAAAGTCTCTTGAGCATCATCGTAAGAGATACCTTGACCTTCGCCTTTGACTTGAGCATTACCGAAACCTGATAACATTACTTCCTCTTCGAAAGCTCTGTCAGAAGTTTCAGAATCAAAAATCTGAGCGTGTTCGTTCTCGTATCTTTTGTACTCCAGGCCAAATAGTGCATTTAAACCTGGCTCTAGTTCTTTAACTAGTTGTGATCTTGATATAGCCATAATTTATTTCCTCCTATTATATGCCTGTTGCTAACGATCCAACAATGTATTGGTGTAAGTTCACCTTTACAACTACTGAACAGTAAGCTGCTGTTTGATCATCATTTTCTGGGTCTTCAGCTACTCTAACCATTCTCAATTGTTTAGCTGTTGTAGCCGCACTTGAGATATCTAAAGTTACTGTAGATTTACCATTAGTTGTGTCTCCCGCTGCTGAAGTTGTAGCGTAAGTCAATCCAACTTTAGATTGTCTTAAAGCCAACGTAGCACCAAGAGTTGCGTTTGTACCAATGATGTATTCCTGGAAAGGATCATCATTGACAAATGCAGTGACGTCTTCACTATTTGCTGGAGTTGTAGCTGCTGGGTAGTAGTTGCTCCAAGTTGGTTTTTTAGATGTTGCATCAGTATATAAAACACCGTTCAACACACCAACCATCGCAGTACCTGCCGCTGCAGTTACAATGTATCCACCAGTAGTTGCTGAAATATCAACTTTTACTGGTTCTCCGTTGTAAATAGCGTTAGTTTCACCCGCATCGATTAAGTACTTAGACTGCCCTTGAATAGCTGGAGTATTTCCAACTCTCATAGCTGGTTTAAGACCAAATCCTTGTGAGTTATTATTTGCCATAGTTTTTTTCTCCTAAGTTTTAGTTTTTTTGTTTAACTCGTTGGAGAAGAATTGTTAAAAAATTAACGTTTCTTCGTACCACCGAAAGTTACACGACTTTGCCTATCAGTGTTTATAGGCATACTTGGGTGCTGTTCCTTCATAAGATCGTTATTTACTGCGTCGTCTCGGTCTTGAGTTTGCTTCCTGTAGTAAGCATCTCTTTGCCTTGCGATCTCTTCTGGTATCCTTGCCAGCAATAGGCCACCAACTCCAATTACCCCTGCGTATTTACCGTCTTTAACTGTTGCATAGTTATCACCTGGATATTCATCCGCTCTCACGAGTTCCCATCCAGATCTGAATTTACCTGTAATGTTTTTGGTATCATCGAAACCCAAAACCTCAGATCTAATCCATCTATGCCTATAACCGTCTGGCGCAGGTGGCGCCTCTAGACTTGATGGTGGAGTCCAAACTTTTTGTCGATCACTTTTCGCTCTAGTTTGACTCGCGCGAGAAGTTTTCATTGTATTATCTTCCATATGCTTATACCTCCTTCGCGTTTAATTGTTTCGCATATTCTTCCAATGGCACACCTAATTTTTTAGCAATTGCTACCTGTGAAGATGTGAGTGTCACAGTTTTTTTGCGTCCTGTTTGCGATGGACGTCTCGCTGATGCTACAGTTTGAGCAGGTTTTGCTCTTTCTGTAGAAACTTGTTCGGTATTATTACCAAATTTTGTGGGAAATTCAACCCTTAATCTTTTGTCTAATTCAGAAAAATAATCATCTGTAGAGCCTTCATAACCCTCATCTAATAGATCTTCGTGAATTGAATAAGCCACAGCTGTCATAGCCCTATCAGGCCCAAACCAAGTCTTATTTTTATCAACCCAGCTTTGAGTTTTTTGATCAATAGCGGGTTGTTGAAATTGTTGATTTTGTTGTGGTTGTTGAACTTCTCTTTCAACAGGTTGACTTGTTTTTTCAAGTTTAGATTGTTTAGATTTAATATCCGCTAATCTACCTTCTTCAAAACCTAGTCTAGCTATCTCTTTTTGAGCAGCTACTTCATCTTTAATGTTTCCAGATTCTCTAGCAGCGGCTAGTTTAGCTTCAGCTGCAATTAAACCTGATTGAATTCTAGTTTCAACTTCAGAAACATAATTTGAATCTAATCTAGAGAGTCTCTCATTAAGATCATTTTTTTCTCTTAGAACTTTTTGAGCATACTCCAGAGCAGCTTGCTCTCTTCTTTCAGATTCTCTTAACTTACCTGTTAGGTTAGAAATACGTTTTTTGACTTTTTGACCGTATTCCTCTATTTCGTTTTCAGAAAATTTCTTACCTGTTTTAGGATTAATCGGATCTTTTTCTTCTTGTTTATCATCTTGAACAGCAGACTGCTCATCAGATTCCTTAACTGAATCATCGGGCTTATCACTGTCAGCAACAGTTTCAATTGTTTCATTTTCTACTCCTTCGTTTTCTGTTTCAGAATTTTTATTTTCTAGTTCTACTTCTGCTCCAGGGCCTGAAGTATCGATGTCTACCATATTTTCTTTTTTTGCTTCTTCGGGCATAGTTTTCCTCCTATGTTAGGTTTAAATGTAATGAAGAACCGACTCAGGATCTTTTATGGTTCCAAGAACTTCGTCGTCGTTTAATATACGCACTTCACCCCCTTCAATCGGTAATCTTGACCCAGCGTATCTGGCAAAAATTACCCAATCACCTTGTTTACACCAAGGTTCTTCAAATTTGTCTTTGTCTTTGTATGCAAGTGGGCCTAATTTTAAAACGTACCCACAGTTAGTTGCAATTCTAACTTTGTCTAAAGTTTCTTGTGCAATAATTAATCCACCTTTGGTTTTATCTTTTGGTGTAAAAGGTAAAACTAAAAGTCTCCATCCCGATGGATTTGGTAATTCATCTACAAGTGGTTTAATATTATCTGGATTTAAAGTTTTTTTAGTATGATGATCTTGTTCTTTTTGGTATTTTTCTTCCAAAGCAAATTTAGTCTTTGGGATTGTTTTTTCCGAGTTCGATAACGTTTCCGTCATTTTGTTTTTGCTCCTTTTCTTCTAGCAGGTTAGAGATTTCCTGTAAAATATATTGTAACGTATGTGCTTGTCCTAACATATACTTGTATTTTTCCATACTGTCAACCCCTCCACTAATCATAGCATCACTTATGTTTTGTAGAGAATTGTGAATACTTTTTTGTAATTTGTAAGGTATTAATAGTGGATCGTCGGCCATTAGCAGTTCCATTTTCTAAGAGATTTATTAATCCTAGAATTTGGATCTCTAGCCGTTTTAGCTGAGGTTAATCGTTTTTTCATTCCTTTCATTCTAGCGCAGAAGCTCTTTCTTCTGTTTGCAGCTTTGCTACCTTTTTTTAATTTAGATGGCTTGGTAGTTACAGCCATCGATAACTTAGAACCAGGATTGGCAGCTCTGTAAGATGCAATACCTTTTCTATTTAATCCACCTGATTCGGATTTACCTTCTTTTCTTTGCCATGCAGGTGTTCTACCACCTGATGCCATATAAGCTCTTCCCATTCCTCTTGTAGCTATCATACTAATCCTCCATAGCTCATTTTTTTACGTTTTGCAAATGTAGAAACATTAGTTGGTTTAGGGCCAGTGTTTTGGGCTGCACGTTTTCGTCTGACAGCACTCGCCTTTTGAGAACTTGTCATCCGTGTGGCTTTTGCAAGTGGAACGCATTTTGGATATTTTCTCTTTGAGCCCTTTGATCTCCCGCAAGGTTGATACTGCCCATTCTTCTTCGGAGCTCCAATGTCTACCCATTTTTCTGCTACCCATTTACGTAATCCTCCATTAGACATATTTAGTTACTTTTCTTCTATCTTCCATAACACCACCACATCCTTTTGCAATGCCGCCTTGATTATAGTTTGAAACTTTTTTTCTTGATTGAGATAATCCACCTACTGATTTTTTATTACGACCACCAGGCGTGACCTTGCCAGAACAAACTGCAGAAGCATACATATTAGCGTATGCACTTGGATACACTTTAAATTTTCTTTTTGCCGCTGCTTTTCCTCTTGGACAAAGTTTAGCCATTTATCTCCATCCTCTTTTAGCTAACTTAGGTTTAACTCTTACTAAACCACCTTTTTTAAAATCTGTAGTAAGTTTATCATCACCTATTAAATCTGTTTTTCTAGATACTGGATCTTTATCAAACCGTTCTTGAATTTTAATAGTTTGAAGCATATCACTTGGTGATGTCTTTTTTCTCTTAGCCATTTTTTCAGCTAATTTAATTTTAGCTTTATCTTTTTCTGACTTAGATTTTTTTGTATCTAAATATTCTTTAATTGGATCAGCCATTACTTTTTCTTCTTCATTTTAGATTTAGAAACTTTTCCACCTTTTTTGTAGCCCATAATTTTTTTAGCTACATCTGGGTTTTTCTTAGCTAAGGCATTCATGCCTTTGTTAGAATATTTGTTTTTCTTTTCCATATTATTGTTCTCCTTATTTGTTTTTGTTCATATTTATAATATCTGTAGCCTTAAGTCCATATATAGCCGCGACTACTGAAACCCAAAGGCCGACTATCCACCAGGGCATCTCTTGTAATTTTTGAAAATATAGATCAATCTTCTCTTGCATTTTATCATCTTCTGCAAATACAGAGTAAGCTAATAGAAACAGAGGGCTCGAAATAGTTAAAAGTACGAACTCATCTTTCCAGTCTCCCTTCTGATTTTCCATAATTTTTCCAGAGTATTCGATTTCCCCCCGTTTCATTTTCTCCGCGTGAAGAAGACGAGCTTCAGACATCGCAACTTCAGATGCCTTTTTATTTTTGTAAATTGCTAGACCTGCTTTAAGACCTTGACCTAATAATCCCCAAGGAATCATAAATTAATACCACTTAGCTTTTCTTTTTTTCTCTGCTAACATTCTTCTTTGACCACCTACTTGCTGTTCTTGAGTTTCTTGAGGATTTGTCATCTCAACTTCAACTCCGCCCTTTAAGTAGCCGTCTTTGTTAACAAACTTAGAATGATTAATATCTTTTTTATCAGATTTTTTCATCTTAGCTCCTTTTTTTATTTTTAGATTTACCTGCTTCAGATAATGCAATAGCAATCGCTTGTTTTTTTGACTTAACTTTTTTATCTGATTTACCGATATGAAGTTTTCCAGATTTGTATTCCTTCATAATTTTTTTTATTTTCTTCTGTGCTTTGTTCATAAGGGCTCCTATATAATTCCCCAATATTGTTTTATCTCTTCTATTGTAGCAGGTGATTTTGGATTGTTCAATGGAGAAATGTTTTGTCTAACATCATCTATTGTAAACAAACCAGCATCATAGCCAGGTCTTTGACCCGCTAAAGCTTTTTGTTGTGCTTTAGTCAACTCTGCAACTAACATAGGGTCTTTTATTTGACCAATGCCTTCAGGTTGATAAATTCTTGTATCTTTATTGAAAGGAACTTCTTCATTTAAATTTCGTCTATTGTTTAAAAAAGCTTCTATGGTTGGTGAATTATAGAAAGTATTTAATTCAGGTTTGAATGCTTGATATCCTCGGTAAGCTAAACCTAAAGCAGGGTTAGCTAAACCTAATAAAAACCCTCCTATGCCTTTTAAATCATTTCTAAAATTTCTTTGATACCCATAATCATACTGATCACCTGTAAAATAGTCTTTTAGAGCATCTAAACCTTTTCTAGACTTGGATGCTTGTACAAAAGTTGCATAATTATCAGAACCACCACCACTATCACCCGATGGGCCAGAATATCCACCACTAATACTTCCAGTTGTGCCAGAAGCAGCCATACTTTGGTCTGCTGTAGAAGTACCTCGACCTGCTCCGCCTCCTGTATAGTTACCTAAATCCATTAAAAGGGTCCTTTTTTATTTATATTTGATAATTCTTGCTTAGCGAGAGACACTCCAGCTCTTAATTTTGCTAAATCTTCGTTTTGTTCAAGCTTATCTTCTTGATATTGTCTGTTTTGCAGAGCTTTCATACGATCTAAATTCAATCTTTCATCATCTACACGCTTCTTACGATCATTTTCCATCGCTCTAATGTCTAATTCTCTTGATCTTAGCTTAGCAATAGGATCATTATCGAATTGTGAAGTGATTTCCTTCTCTTCTTTTGCAAATTCTTCCATAATCTCAGCAATAATTTTTGCTTTTCTTGCTTCAAACTCTTGAAGTAGTTGTGGATCTTGTTCAATCATCTGTAATCTATCAATATATTCTAATTCTGCTTGTTCTTGAGCCATCAAACTAATGTGTTCAAAAATATTTTTATCTAAACTTGCCATAACAATAGGATTGTTACGAGCTATATTAGTCGACATAAAGTTTAAATGTGCGGTTATATGGGCTCTATGATCCTGTCCCCTATATGCTTTAAATGGTTTGTTACCTAATGCATCAATATGTTCTAATGCAGGATCTTTTGGGACCTCTTGTGGTGGTCTTGGTAAAATTCTATCAATATCTTTTACACCTAATGCCTCGTACATCTGTCTGTACGCATTATACATATTGTGCATTTGTGGATTAGAACTTGCTAATTGTAATTCTGTTTGTGCTAAAGTAATTCTCTGTGATTGTGAAAAAATATTAGGATCTGCAACAGGTAAAATATCTACCTTGTCGTCAAAGTCTTGAACCTTAATAAACCTCTGGCCACCGACCACGTCGTACGGATATTGACCAGGTATATAAGTTGCAAATACTTTTGCTAATAATTCAAATTCATTTTTCAGTGAAGCAAATAATCTTTTGTGTATAGCAGACATAACCCGCGAGCCACGTTCCAATAATGCCATAGTTGTACCTACAGCTGCTTGTTGATTTCCGTCGCCCACTTGCATATCTGCGATAGCCGCGAATCGTTGACCTGAAGCAACCACAATGCCCATAAGTTGGAGGAGCGTGGTACTTGGTTCTTTGAAAGGTAGTGTCATAAAGGCATCTCTAAGATTACCTCCAGGAGCATCTACATCTCTAAATTCACCAGGTTGTATCGATTGGGCATCATCTCGTATTCTTATACCTCTCATCTTAAAACCAGCTGGCAGGTTGGACAATGTTCCAGCGTCCAACAACTGTCTTAAAGCTGCGGTCGCTGTTCTAGACAGTCCACCTATCATGTGGATTAGACCGAAACCGTAAAACCCTAAACCTGGTAAAAATTTAAAATGTACAAAATAAGAAATCTTTTTCTTTTGTGGATCATTAGGTTGATAGTTTCGTCTAATAGACAAAACCTGTCTTGATCCTTCTTCAATTGTTACGATGTAAGGAAGTTTAATTCCTGTTTCAGTTCCATCAACTGTTCTGTCTTCAAATCCTTCTAAATCTAAATTCACGTGACATTCAATCAAAGTATAAATATCTTCGTTACCTGATTTTCTTTCACCTGCTAATTCATGTTCTTTTCTTTCAACATCTGTTTCATTGTTATAAGTTTCTGGTAATTCAATATCTCTATAGAAACCACTTACTTGTTGTTTCCTAAGATCGTTACCAGAAATCTTAATAACATGCATAATTGCTTCCGTATCTTCTAATGAGGTAGCTGAGTACGGAACAATTAAATCGTCTGCTGGAATAAATTTGGAAACGGCTCGTCCTAAAAGATCATCATAATAAACTTTCTTAAAAGCTGAGCCGCTTAAGGGCAGATAGAATAGCATTTGATCAAACTCAGGTTCATATTCTCTCATCTTGAACATAAGTTCGTAGTTCATAAACTCTTGAACTCTTTGAGATTGTTGTTCTCTTTCAGGTGAAACAGCACCAATAATTCTTGTTCTAACAGGGCCGTCTGCTGGTAATAATTCTTTGTAAGCTTGTGATTGAAATTGTGTAACTGCTTCTGCTAATACAGGGTGTGTAACACCTGATGCACCTTTGAAAGGTTCTGTTCTATCATTGTATTTAAATCCTAATAAATCTAAACCTTCAACATAAGTTCTTTCCCAATCTTGTCTTGACATTCTATAGTCTTGATAATTTTTATATAAATCAGAACCGATGGGATTAGTAATATTGTCTGGTAGTAATTCTGCTAAATTGTCAAAATGATTTTCTGTATTAGGTTGGTTAACAGCACCAGGTTCAAAATTAATTTCAGCTCCGCCATCTTCAGTAGGAATAATTTCTACTTCGCCTGGTTTTGGAATATTTTCTAATTCCTCTTGAGCTGTTTGAATCGCTTCTTCTGGGTTTTCAATTTTGATTGTTTGTTCGACGTTGGGTAACGCCTTATCTATTTCTGCCATTAATTTTCTCCAATCCTACCACTTTAACTTGTTTATTTGGAATATTCAAGCCTTGTGATACAGGACCTGCTTTAGGTGGAATTGTTCTTGTTAAACGTTTAGTAGTAAACGTGTTTCTTTTGGTCAATTTTTTCATCCTCATAATCTTCGGGATGTGACATTAAACCACCTTCCCTGAATCTACGAATAGCTTGAGTTGTACTATCCACTAAGTCGTCGTGTTGGCCAAAAGGAAATGAAGCACATTCTTCAATGACTTCTTGCGCAAAGTTTTCTCTTTTGGGCGCCCATATGCACCCACTCTCAAATAGTGGTGCGATCGAGTTAACTCTTGCATGTTTATCATTTCCTTTGCTCGGTGTAAAGTTAATTACTGGTATTCCTATCTTACGTAATTCATAGGTTAATGGTAATCCAGAAGCTTTTGATTCAATAATAACTGTTTCAGGTTGCCAATATTTATATTGCTCTAGAGCAACTCTTCTAAGTTCTGGAAACTCATATCGTCCTTTCATTGCATCTAATAAAATTAATTGTTTGCCAGAATCTTCACCATTACTAAAAACTCCCCATGTTGTGATAGCAGAATAGTCTGCAGTTTCTTTTTTTAAAAAAGCAGTATCGTAAGATTGAATAACATGTTCTAAAGGTGGTAAATAATCTTTATCCCAATCCTGCCACCATTCACGTTTCAAGATTGCACCTTCTTCTGATGTTGGATTCTGCATCCACTGTGCATTCCATTTAGTTAAAGGTAATACAGCTTTTTGTTTTTGTAATTCTTCTATCTTCCAATATTCAGGCCATAGAGGTTTACCTGATGGCATGATTGCTGGGAACTCAATGACTTCCCATTGATCTGTATTTTCTTTTCGCTGTGCATCAATTAATTTTCCTGTTAGATCATTAGTTGCCCAACGTGTCATTACACAAACAATTGCTCCACCTGGTTGAAGACGTTGACGTGGGCCTGATGTATACCACTCATAAGTTTTTTCCATTGAATCTTTTGACATTGCATTTTGTTCAGAGTGTGGATCGTCTATAATCAATAAGTCCGCACCTCGACCTGTGATTGCTCCCCCAACACCCGCTGCGAAATATTCACCACCTTGTAATGTTTCCCAACGACCAGCGGCTTGACTATCTTCTCGTAAACTTGTTTTAAAAATTTCTTTGTACTCGGCCGTATCTATGAGGTGCTTGGCTTTACGACCAAATCTCACGGCTAGTTCAGCGGTGTGCGTTGTTTGAATAATTTTTAATTTTGGATTTCTTCCAACCATCCATGCAGGTAACAAGTAGGATGCAAATTCAGATTTAGTATGTCTAGGAGGCATATTAATGATAACACGTTTAATTTCTCCTTTAGATAATTTATTAAAAACATCTGCAACTTTTTTATGATGGTAACCTTCAACAAATTCTGGCCAAACATATTTTACAAAAGACAGAAAATCATTCTGAGCTTTTTCAATTTTTACTGCCTCTTGCCATTGCAGAAGTGTCTTTTGAAATTCTCTTCGAACAGCTTCTGGTAATTTATTAAATTTCTCGAAATCTATTGCCATATGGAACCAAAAAGTTTTTACCGTCTATCTAAATATAAATCCAGCATTATATAGGTAAAATTAGGATCCCTATTAATATATAGGGGATTGATAAAATAAAAAAGTTCTAATTTCAGAATCCATTTGGGACCTCTCAAATAAAAAAATAAGGGTGGGGTTAGGGGGCGTGCTTCCCCGCCCTCCAGTCTCCCTCTGTTTTTTTTTAGACCTAGCCATGCATTTTTTGCATATCTGTTATGCAAAAATAACATTACTAATTATATTTGGCTGTGGTAATCTGTGTACAGAAAGGAGGACAAGACTATGAAACTGACGATTAAGTTTGAATGGCGAAAACACGAAGAACCAAAACACTGGTCACCTGACGTGATTGTTGCCAAAGCCTTGAAAGACGCAGGGTACACAACTGGACCTAGCTTTGTTGAAGGCGACCACTTTGAGGACAAGCCAGTAATTCCATTTTCGGATAAGGAAAAGTATCCTCACGCAGAAGTGGCATGGCCTAAGAAGGCCTAATTCGAAAGCGGGGCTTCGGCCCCGCTCTGCAACCTTCAGCAAGTTGCACTGATGATGATAGCTGAGAAAGGAAAAATAATATGGTTAAAACATATTACTT
>Ga0099849_1001348_pt1 | contig 11503 bp, 7 predicted proteins | sample CB_VirMetaG_4_FD_78177 | JGI IMG/M metagenome (GOLD analysis project Ga0099849, IMG submission 78177) | Freshwater to marine saline gradient viral communities from Chesapeake Bay - CB_1508_1M Viral MetaG | ecosystem: Environmental > Aquatic > Marine > Coastal | place: USA: Chesapeake Bay... | reverse complement strand
GCCGATTACCACGGGTGCGGTATGCCTGGCGGGCGGCTGGCGGCTAGCATGCGGCGGCCTGCGCCCTGTGCCCCACCCCGTGTTTAATACTCCGGGGATTAAACGCCGCTGCCGGTGCTGTCGAGGTACTGACGGCCCTTCCTATTAAGCCGACGAAAACGACGCTGACGCTTCGGCTTGAGCTAGTGTATAGTTTATTTAATAGTCAGCGTATTACAGGAGATTATTATGGCAAAGCGCTATGGTAAGAAATGTAAGCCTAAAAGAAAGTAATTAATTCTTGGCACCCACCCCGGGCAGCCCGAGCGTCACTGCACCTGCAGTCATACGTATGGACGGTGTGCGGGGTGGTTTTTCCAAAAGAGGAGCCGATTATGGTTAACAAATTACCGATTTATTGTCGTATGTCTAAAGAAGAGCTGGAACTTAAAGTAGCTAACGCTGAGCCTAACATTGGGTTAAGCCAAGACCACAACGAGTGGTATCGCTACTGGTATGCCCAGCTTGAGAAAAGAAGACGACTAGAAACTTACCTGAAGGTTATTGGCTTTATGCTTGCCTCAGGTATTGCATTGATTGCAGCACTCTAACTGCACCAAGAGGAGTACACTATGCTCGATCTCATACTATATTATATCGTCTTATTTATCGTTGTGGGGTACTGCATGTACTTAATTAGAAACGATTAATAAGAACTGAAGGGAGATGGCAATGGACAACATCCTCATAGTCATTATCAGCAGTCTTTTTGCATTTGTGATAGCATCCCCATGGCTAGACAAGTACTTAAAGAAACAGCTAGATAAAGAAATGAAATACCGCAAGCATGACTTACTTGGCTAACTTGAGGTAAGATACTACGGGTGAAGACTCCGACGTGCGTTAGCACGCGGTCAAATCACCCAATTTTTTTCAAAACGAATCGAATTCCCGAGAGGGATAGACGCCACGTTTATAGAAATCCGGAAACTTCTATGAAGGTGGAACGCACTGTAGTACGCGAAAGCGGAAGGGGTGCACAAAGGCACTGTAGTACCGAAAGGGAAGGGGTGCGAAATATTAACCATTAATGGAGATCAATTATGTCTACATTTTCAACACAGCCAGCACCGATCTTTGCAGATCCAGCTGGTCTTTACACAGGTGGGTATACTTCCAATATACGCCACCCAAATACTGCGCGTGGTTCTAACCAGCGTGGTATCATTCAAGTGATTATCACTACTCAAGGTGACACCGTGGACTTCCAGGGTAAGGTTCACCCTGACGCTCCTTGGGTAACTGTTAAATCTTATTCAGCCAACACTATTGAAGAAGCGGTTCTTATGCCTCACATGCGTGTGGTAACTAGCGCTGCTAGCGATGAGATCAAAGTTTATATAACTGAATCAAAGTAAACAATTCAATAGGAGACTGATATGTTTAATAACATTATCCCAGATAGTGCTGAAATCATAGTCTCGTCTACTACGCCTGCAAACGCTAACGAAGGCAACATGTGGTATAACCCATCCAACAACCAGCTGTCAATCTACAATGCTGGCGCTTGGAATGCGGTAACTGCTGGCTCTGCTGCCGTTAACCGTTATATTTACACAGTTGGTACACCTTCTGGTACATATAATGGTGCTTTAGGCGTTTTTCCTGCCATTTACTCTGTAGGTACACCTTATAGTGCACTTGAAGTGTATATTAATGGTGTCCACATGACACAAACGCAGGACTTTACTGCCACAACTGGTACTGACATTACTCTAACCGTTGCTGCTTCAACTAACGACGAAATCGTTATTGTTGCTTGGGGTGACGTAAGTCAAACCGTTGTGAACACTAACTATGGCGATTCAGATGTTCAAACCTATCTAACTAACAACTCGTATGCGACAGAATCTTATGTCACTACGGCTGTTGCAAACACTGTCGATGCTGCTCCTGCTGCCCTTGATACTCTCAATGAACTTGCTGCTGCTCTTAATGACGATGCCAACTTTGCCGCTACGGTAACTGCTGACATCTCTACTAAGCTAGAAGCAGCTGACTTCGACTCAACATTCGATGCTCGTTTAGCGCTTAAGACTACTGCCGACTTAGCAGAAGCTGCCGTGGACAACAAGTATATGACCGATGCTGAGAAGACTAAGTTGTCAAACATTGAACCCGGTGCTACAACGGATCAGACAGACGCAGAAATCAAGACTGCTTATGAGAACAACGCAGACACTAGTGCATTTACTGATGCAGAACAGACTAAATTGGCTGGTCTTATCACAGATGCTGTTAATGCTGCTGGTGCTCGTACAGAAATCGAAGGCGCAGACTTAGATTTAGGCGCAAATAAGGTGCTTTTCTCTAACGTTTATGCAAACACAGGCGATTTACCGTCAGCTTCTAGCTATCACGGTATGTTTGCTCATGTTCACGGCACAGGTGCTGCATATTATGCACACGCTGGTAGCTGGGTTGAGCTAGCTAATGCCTCTGCTGCATCAAACTATGCAACTGCTGCCCAAGGTTTGCTTGCCGACAGCGCAACTCAGCCTGGAGACAACGTTTCTACGCTAGCTAACGACGCAAATTACATCGATTTGGCCGATTTGTCAGTAACTACTGGCACTTCTAGCACAAACGGTGCACTTTCTTATGACAATGCTACAGGTGTGTTCACCTTTTCACCAGCTTCTGGCTATACTGATAGCGATGCTGATGCAAGAGTGACCGCTGGTATTGCCGCTGCCTCAATTGGTGATGTTTCAGACGTAAATTTGACAACTCCTGCCACTAGTGGTCAGGTTTTGGCATGGAACTCAACAAATAGTGAGTTTGAACCAGTAAACGCATCAACCCTTACCGCCGCTGAAGTCAACGATTTGTCTTCTGCAGTAACTTGGGTAAATGTTCCTGACGCTAATATTACACAGTCTAGTGTAACACAGCATCAAACAGCTTTGTCTATAACAGAAAGTCAAATTTCTGATTTGCAAACTTACTTAACCGACATCACCGGTCAAGCTATCGGAGATTTAAGCGACGTAACACTAGTTACACCGCAGTCTGGTCAAATACTAGAATATAATGGTACAGCATTCGTAAATGCTACTCCATATGGTGATACAGATGTTGCTGCTTATCTTTCTAACAATAGCTACGCTACAACTGGTCATGTTGCAACCGAAATTAATACGAACGTAACAAGCAAGCTAGGTCAGGCTAGTGGTATCGCAACTCTCGATATTGCTGGTAAAGTACCTACCTCTCAGTTGCCATCTTATGTAGATGACGTTGAAGAGTACGCAACGCAAGCTGGTTATCCTGCCACAGGTGAAACCGGTAAGATTTACGTTGACATTTCTAACGGTAATATTCACCGCTGGTCTGGTTCAGCCTATGTGCAGATAAACGACGCCGTAACAAGCGCCGATCAAGCAACTCAGCTTGCAACTGCTCGAACAATTGAACTAACAGGCGACGTAACTGGTACAGTCTCTTTTGACGGTACTTCAGACGTTACTATGACTACTACTGTCGTTGACGACTCACACTCACACCTCGCTGCAGATATCGATGACTTCACTACTGAAGCTCGTAACTCTATTAGCGTATCGGGTGATCTGTTGTACAACGCTGGAACAGGTGTTATTTCACACACTAATCCTATCGAACAACAAACTGGACAAACCACCACAACAGGTGCTTTTGAGATTGCTTCTGTAAGCTCTATTAGCGCAGGTGATGGCTGGGAAGTTACAGTTAAGTCTGTCGAAGGAACTAATGTTGAAATGACTCGTTACATGGTCATCTATGATGGCACAGATGTAGACTTTATTGACTACGGTGAAGTGTTCTCTAATACTTCCGTCGCAACAATCAACTTTGTCGTGAATTCTGGAAACCTCAGCATACGCGCTACTGCGGCTTCTGCCAACCAGACCGACTACACTGTTAAGATTATAGCTTACCAATAAGGATGATTAAAAATGGCTACAAATGAAAGAAACTTTCGCGTCAAGAAAGGTCTAGTAGTAGGCGATGGCATTACCGTTGATGGTGGTACCGTTGATTTGTCTTCTGCTAGCTCTATTGTTGGCGTACTTACAGACATTACAGGCGAATCTATTGATTCACTCTCTAACGTCGATTTATCTACAGCTGCTTCGCAAGGCCAGGTTCTTGCTTATAACAGCTCAACTTCTAACTGGGAACCAACTAACGTTTCCTCTCTGTCTGCTGCTGAGGTCAACGACCTTTCACAGTCAGTAACTTGGGTAAATGTTCCTGATGCGAACATCACCCAGTCTTCAGTAACTCAGCATGAAGCTGCATTGTCTATCACTGAGTCACAGATCAGCGATCTGGGTACTTACCTGACAGACATCACAGCTCAGTCTATCGAAGACTTGTCTGACGTACATGCAATGACTAAGGTAGATGGTTACATCTTATCTTGGGATGCGACTAACTCACGTTGGGACGCTGTTGCTAACTCTGGTGGAACTGTTTCTACCATTGTAAACAGCTCTAACAGCAACGCTGCGATTAACTCTACAACTGACGCTCTTGCTATCGGTTCTGACGCCGAAGTAGCTAACTTCAAGTCTGTTGCTGTTGGTGATCTCGCTAAGCAGCGTGGTGTACTTGGTGTTTCTATCGGTTACAACGCTCAGGGTGGTACTTCTGGTACAACTAACTCTGGTACAATTGCCATTGGTGGTGATGTAGAAGTATCTGGTGGCTACGGTGTGGCTATCGGTGCTAATACTAGAGCAGGTTTCGAAACTATTGCTATCGGTTCAGGTGCCACTGCTACTACAGGTACTACTGGCTCAGGCGCTAACGCTCTGTTTTCTGGCTCTATTGCTATCGGTTTAAGTTCTCAAGCTAGACGTTCTTCTTCTTTGGCTATTGGTCATCTCGCTGAAGCGGGTGCCGGTGGTGCTAACCAAAGCCAGATGGCTCTTGGTCATGCCGCTGAAGCTGAAGGCGCAAGAGCTATAGCTATCGGTTACGACACTGAAGTACCGACTGGGCATCAGAACTCTATCGCTATTGGTCCAGGTGCTACAACAACTGCTTCTCAGCAGCTTATGATTGGTGGTACTAACACAACAACTAGCTCTGGCAGAGACGTTATTGAAGACATCCGTGTTGGTTATGCCAGCTATGCTCCTACTAACGCTAAGTCTCTTGTTACTAAAGACTACGTTGATGCGGAAGTTGCAGGTGTTACTTTCACTGAAACTAACGACCTTACAGCTGCCGTTACTTGGGCAAACATTCCAGATGCAAACGTACCACAATCTGCGGTTACTCAGCACCAGGCTTCTTTGTCTCTTACTCATGGTCAGGTTACTGACTTTGATACAGAAGTTGACGCTCGTATTGCTCTTGCAAACGTTGAAGACTTAGCTGACACAACTATTACTGCGGCTGCTAGCGGTGACTTCTTACGCCACAACGGTACTGCCTGGGTTGACTCAACTATTCAGGACGCTGACATTGCTCAATCTGCTGTTACTCAGCACGAAGCTGCTCTTAGCATCACTGAGTCACAGATTTCTGATCTTGGCACATACCAGGCGACTTCTGAAAAGGGTCAGGCTAATGGTTATGCTGAACTTGACGGTTCTGGTAAAGTTCCTTCTGCTCAGTTGCCTTCATACGTTGATGACGTTGAAGAGTATGCTGGCTCAGGTTCATTCCCTGGAACAGGTGAAGCTGGTAAGATTTATGTTGACACTTCACAGGGCGACATCTATCGCTGGTCAGGAAGCAACTACGTACAGATCAACGATGCAGTAACATCTTCTGATCAGGCTACTCAGTTGGCTACAGCACGTACAATCAGCTTGTCTGGCGACGTTACTGGTTCTGTATCATTTAATGGTACTGCCGACGTTGACATCGTTGCTACTGTTGCAGATGGTTCACACAACCACACTGCTGCAGACGTAACTGACTTCTCAACAGCTGCTGATGCACGTATTGCTGCCGCTTCTATCGGTGACGTAACTGATGTTGACATCACAACTGCTGCTCCTACTTCTGGTCAGCTTTTAGGTTGGGATGGTTCAAGCAAGTTTGTTCCAGTTAATCCTGGTCTTACTCGTACAACACTTAACACAACTTCAACCGCACAGACTACTTTGTGGGAAAAGGCTCCTGGCGACTTTGATGGTGGTGAATTCACTATCTTCGCTAAAGAAGGAACTAACGTTGAAATGTGTAAAGCATTGATCGTACACGATGGTACAGACATTAGCTTCACTGAGTACGGTGAAACTTTGACTAACACCAACGTTGCTACTTTTACTGCTGAGTTGGCTTCTGCTACCGCTTACTTTGCTGAAACTGCTATCTCTAACTTTAGCACATCAGCTATCGTAAACACTCTTGATTGGTCATTAAGTGACGGTCAAGGCGGTACATTTGCTGACACGTGGTTCGGTGTTAACTCTGCAGGCTTTACTGTGACTCTGAACTGGTCAAACGCTACTTCAACTAACTTCCAGACTACTGCAGCTAACTCTTCATTGACAGCTGGTAACGCACACACAAGCTGGCAGTCATTTATGAATACTATGCTTGCTAACGGTCCTGTGTTTAACACTACTTTACCAAACGGTACATTGACTTACAAGTACTTGTCTGGTGGTGGTGTTAGCAAGTCTGGCTTTGAATACGTTGTTGGCGCTGATGGCGTAACCTTGTCTTCAGCTACTTTGTCTGATGCAGACGGCAACACTGGTGCTCCTACTTGGGCGCCAATTAGTGCTGCTGTTTCTACTACAACTGCACAAGGCTCTAGCACGTTTTCTCAGCAAGGAAACGCTAAGATTCTGGTAACTCCAGCATCTGCTAACAGCACTGACTTCACAATTGAAGAACGTCTGTACTAATCAAAACTCTCGGTCGGCACCTTAGGGTGTCGGCCACCTCTAATTTCATAAGGATGATGAATTATGGCAACTAATGAACACTCATTTAAAGTAAAGAAAGGACTTGTGGTCGGAGACGGTATTACTGTTGACGGAGGCATAGTCGATTTCTCAAACGCAAGTAGCGTAGTAGGCATAACCGCTGAATCAGCTACCACTGCAGATAAAGTTAATGAAACCGTAAAGAACGTATCTGGCGGAACTTTAGCAAAAGGCACTGTTGTATATCAGTCTGGTTCTACAGGAACTGTGGCTGAAGTACAAGCGGCTACTAACTCTTCAGCAAGCACTATGCCTGCTATTGGTATTCTTAACGAAGAACTGACAGATCAGTCAGAAGGCGAAGCAATACTTATTGGTAAGATAACTGGTGTTAACACTTCTTCGTTTTCAGCTGGTGATACTCTTTACGTTGGCACTTCAGGTGCCCTTACAACGACCAAGCCTACTGGCGAAGGCGCTTTAATACAAAACATTGGTAAAGTGTTAAAAGTACACGCAACTGCCGGTGTTATTATGATTACTGGTGCTGGTCGTTCTAACGCTACACCTAACCTTAATGATGGTAACATCTTTATTGGTAACGCTTCTGACGAAGCAACAACCGGATCATTAGACACTTTAGTCGGTAACGCAGGATATATTAAGTCCTACACAGTTACTAGCTCTGATGTTGACGGTCTTATTGACACACATTTAAACCAGTCAACAGCTGCCTCTAGCGAAGTTCTGTCATGGAATGGCTCTGACTATGATTGGGTAGCTCAAACAGCTGCTTATACTAACTCTGATGTAGACGCGCACCTTAACCAGTCTAACCCAACAAGCGGTTACGTTCTGTCGTGGAATGGTAGCGATTACGCTTGGATTGCGCAGTCTGGTGGTGGTAACGCTGCTCTTGACACTTCAGGCACAACCGCTGCTAACGCGTCTGGCAGTAACTCTACTTCTCTTGGTGAAGCCTCTACAGCAACAGCCGCGCGTGCAACCGCAGTTGGTTATAGCGCAGACGCCACTGGTGAACGCTCTTCAAGCCTTGGCGCTTTTGCTGAAGCAACAGGTTATGGTTCTACTGCAATTGGCTATGATACTTTGGCTGATCAAAACTATTCAGTCGCTATTGGCCACGGTGCTGATACTACCGCAGCTAATCAGTTAATGCTTGGCCAAGCTTCTACAAACTTTGGTTTTACTGATGTTATTATTGGCAACTCTAGCTACAGCCCGTCAAGCTCTAACTCTGTCGCAACCAAAGGTTATGTAGACGCAAACGCGGGAGCACCGGCTTGGATTGCATCTCAAGATACTGCCGCGGCAACTGCTTCTGGCAATGACTCATTAGCGCTCGGCGGTGGTGCAGATACTAACACTAACACCACTTCTATTGCTATCGGTACAGCAGCTGAAGTTAGCGGTTCTGGCTTTTCTAACTCTATAGCTATTGGTTACGAATCAGAAGCTGGTTCTTCTAAAGCTACTGCTCTTGGCGCTTATGCTACCGCTACTGGAGTTAACTCTGTTGCGCTTGGTGGTTCTAACTCTGCTTCTGCTACAGCTAAGACACAAGCTACCGCTAACGGTGCTGTTGCTCTTGGTTTCTCTGCAGACGCGCAAGGAACTTACTCTGGCGCTTTAGGTACGCTAACTACAGCAACACACGACTATAGTACTGCACTTGGCTACAACGCTACTACAGATAAAGATAACCAAGCGGTTATTGGTGGTTCTGCTCTTGTAGAATTAAGAGCTAATAACTATAAGTTTAACGTTGATCAGTCTCTTACTGCTTCTGAAGACGGTTATGTAATGACATATAACAACACTTCTGGCGAGCTCGAATTGCAGGCTACTAGTGGTGGTTATGCAGATGCTGATGTTGATACACATCTAAATCAGTCTACAGCTGCAACTAACGAAGTTCTGTCATGGAACGGTTCAGACTACGATTGGGTTGCCCAGACAGCAGCTTATACGGACTCTGACGCTATCGCAGCGGTTGGTGCTGCTTCAGTAGCTGATACACAAATTGCAGCGGCTTCTATTGGCGATCTTTCAGACGTTGACATTACGACTGCAGCTCCTACAGATGGTCAAGCTCTTGTTTGGAACGCAACCAATTCTGAGTTTGAGCCAGGTAGTGCTGGCGGTGGAACAACCGTTAAGTGGGTTGATGGCGTTACTGCTGGCTCTACAGACGAGTTCTTTCTTAAGTTCCAGCCTACAAACATTGTAGTTAGTAACTCTACTGGACCTCATTGGGTAACACCTTTGCCGCAAGCTTATGACTCTTTTGCCGGTAACTTTAGTATTACTGACGCAGCTGCATATAACTCAAACGACGCTAACGCATTCAAAATCACTAACAACACAGGCACAAACCTGACTATGTCTGATTATGAGATGCAAATTACGATTACTACTGTCAGCACAACTGGAACTGCCTACTGGAGCTTCCAGATGGGTTATGCTTCACCTAACAACACCTTTGGTAACGTTAACGTGAACAGTGGCGGTACTCCGGGTACGTATTCATTTAGTGATACAAGCCTTAACGGTACATGGAACGACGGTGACAGCATTAGAATTTCGACTTGGTTTGGTTCTAGTTCTACAGTTACTTTCACAGTTGATAGTATTGCTCTTTACAGAAAGACTAACAGTAACCCTGCAGGCATTAGCTTACCGACTGCTACTAACCTTAGCTCGACACCTTTGTCTACCTCTACAAGGATCGGTTTCTGGGACGAAACAAACTCAAAGACAGATCACAACTCGTTTACGTTTACTCCGTACATTAAAGACGGAACCGCAGACAATCAGTTGTTAAAGTGGAGCGCAACAAACAGTGAATGGGAACCATATCAGGCTGCTATTAATCCTCAGATTGCTTTCCACGAAGGCTTTACAGCTGGTTCTACTGACGAACTGATTATTAACTTTGACTCTAGTGATCAGCCAACTTGGTCGACTACTGGTCAGACAGGTTCTACTAACGTTGTTGGTGGTACAGTTGATACAGCAGCTAGCTATATACCTTCAGGCTTCTCTGTTACTCCAGCAACCGGAGCTACATCAACTGCAGTTGGTCTTGCAATTACGCAGACTTCTGGCTCTACTATTGATATGTCTAACTATCAGATGAGCGTTGTTTTCTACTTTGATGGTGGTTCACCTACGTATACTCACTGGTCTTCGTTCCGTTTTGGTGCGGGTAACCCGAACTTTAACCAGTTTAATCCAGCGGTTCCTTTTGCTTCCGCAACAACAGGTGTAGATTATACAGCTGTAGATACAAGTGGATCAGGATCGTGGACACATAACGGTACATGGAACATGAACGTTCAGACTTCGTTTGGATGGACAGGTGACTTAAAAGTTAAAACTATTAATATCTGGAAAACGGCTACAGGCTCTAGCCCTTCAGATATCGACACTGGATCTTACTCTGGATTTAGCACTACACCTACAGCTAACAAAACACACGTTGGCTATCACATTTCTGGTGACACAACTGTTGCTAGCAACTACTTGTGGTCAGCACTTTAAGGAGATAAACTAAAATGACAAAAGCAAGAGATATTTCCAATATTCTTGGACATTCGGGTAATATCTCTGGGTCCGATGGCGGATATGAATTCACAGGTGGCTTTACTGATCGCACTAGCGGTCAGTCAGGCGCCGTGGATATCGGCACTGATACCCTTTATACCCAAGCAATGGCGGATACTAATCAGTTTTACCGCTTTGGCTTTAACTCAACTCGCCAGTTGGCTAACGATAAGCCATACTGGGCAAACGGCGCTGGCGGTGCTAACGAAGCTCCTGGCGCAATCTATGGTGCAGACGCTAACAACTTACCGACTGGCTTTACTATGGACGGTGCTAACGCTTATCCAGACGCCTATCAGGGCACAGGTTTATTCTCTGGTGCATACATGCCAGCTAACGTAAACAGCATGTTTGACTTTGCAGACAACACCGCGTTTAACGCAGCCCAAAACTCTGGCTCATTACAGTATAACGCAGCTACTGGTTCTTACGACATGACCGAATGTTTAACAGGTGACCAGTGTATCTTCCGTCTTGATTTTAACTTAACTCCACAGATTGCTAACACAACTGTTGAAGTTGGTTTGATCTGGCAGACACGCGATGCTAACGATGCGGCTACATTCACCTTCTTCTTAGCTGGTGAACCGTTGTTCTTCGGTCAAGGCTCTGTTGGTAGAACATACCTTAACAGACCACTAATTACTGCTTACATAGCTTCGCAAGAAGACGTAAACGCTCGTGCACTTCCGTGTATTCGTGCAGATAACCCTGTTATCGTTCAACCGCTAACAACTTTATTTACAATCGTGAGGTAATATTATGGCTATACGTATTTCAAGAAACGCGAACGGTAACGCTATTAATTTTATCGGCACGTCTCAGCCAACTTACTGGAACGCTTGTTTGTCAGGCGAAGTAAACTCTGATGACTCAACTAAAGTTAACGTGGTTAACGACATTCAAACAACTGACACTGATAACCCTGTGTATGAGTTCTTTGCGATTCCTTACACAGACTT
>Ga0099849_1001346_pt1 | contig 11513 bp, 27 predicted proteins | sample CB_VirMetaG_4_FD_78177 | JGI IMG/M metagenome (GOLD analysis project Ga0099849, IMG submission 78177) | Freshwater to marine saline gradient viral communities from Chesapeake Bay - CB_1508_1M Viral MetaG | ecosystem: Environmental > Aquatic > Marine > Coastal | place: USA: Chesapeake Bay... | reverse complement strand
GTGCCGCAACCTGCATACAGCTTTGCTAAAAAGAACCTATGACCGCAAAGCCATATATATAAAGGGCTTCCGCTTGATGATGGATGCTGGTTGATGGATGATGGTTATATATAGATATTAGATATAAATTCTAATTATAAATATTATGAATAATAGACTATTTAACTATCTAAAAAATAATTAAATTAATTGTTGACATATAATTATATATTTATATATAATAGGTTTATGTTTAACAAAGTAAGGAGAATATAAACATGAGAGACTTAACTAAACCAATACAAAGACGTGCTGTTATCAACGCCAGAAAAAGGGCTGTTAAATATTGCATTGTTACTACTGCATTATCTTTGTTATTAATCATGGTTGCTAACATAGCTTTTATAAATTTAATTTAATTAAGTAAGGAGAATATAAATATGAAAACAAATAAAAAGGATTACTTAAATTTAATTCTTAGTTATACAGTAGCCCTTATGTTAGGGCTACCAATACTAGCAACAATTATAATTTTTTATTTAACAGTATAAGGAGATAAACAAAATGAGTATATTAAAAAGCGAAATTGATTTAAAAGGCACTAGCCCTAGATATTTAAGAACTACTAAAAATTTATATAGCCATATAGTAAATGGCAAAGAATTATTTTTTAGTTATCAAACATTAGTAGCCATTGATGATCTTATAAGCGTAAACCATTGGTCTGTCACTACTGGTAGACATTTATATTGGATAAATCCAAATAAAGAGATAAGGGTTGATGACTTCGAAGAGAGAGCAAGAAAGATATTAGAGGATGATAATTTAATATCTACTTATGATCATTTAAAAACTGTGAGCAACATATCTAAAATATTTTCTATCATGTCAGACGATAAGACAGAAGAATCAATTAGAAAAAGTAACAATCAAAGGAAAAGATTTTATGAGACAGTACAAGGAATTTCCTTTCCTAGTGATTGGGATGAGTTAGACACAGCAACACAAAAGAAAAGATTGGATCTTTGTGATTATGTAAATACAGATCAAGCAAAAAAATATATAGAGGGCTGATATGAAATATAAAATTGAAGTTACAGACAACACCAGCAAGGGCATTGCCTTTGCTGGTAGTTGTAAGAAGTTAGCAAAGAGCATTTTAAAAAGTGTTACAAGGCAAGGGCTAAAAGCAAAATTAATAATCAATAAATAGGAGAGTAAAAAAAATGGCTAAATATATTTATACAGTAGAAGAGCAATCTGTAGATGTTAGAGAGTATGAAATAGAGTCAAATGTAAAATTAACATATGGCGAAGTTGTAAGCATTTATCAAGAAAGCGAAGAAAATAAATATAAAAATGGTTTAGAGGGTTTTGTTGAATGGTCTGATGAAAGATTTACAGACGATCAAATATTAAACCAAATAAAAATTAAAGGTATTTATAATGGTACACAATATGGTAATGACTGCCAAATATATATTAATGGAGATTTAGAAGAGGAATAATCCCCTAAAAAAATGTGTATTTTTGCCCCGCTTTTAGCGGGGTTTTTTTTGGTTATTTAAAATATAAATATACATATGAGCCATTCTAAGCACTTTTAAGCATAGCTTTATATATAAAGGTATATACCTATTTATTTATATTAAGCATTGAATCTAGGCGGTTAGAGTGGCTCTCTGTGTTTCTTGTATTGGTGGCGGTTCATTGATCTATTTTTTTTGCTGGTGTTTTTTTTAGATGATTTTTTTTTGCTAGTTTATAAATTTGCCTTAAAAGTAAATTTGCCTTAAAAGTAAATTTGCATCAAAAGTAAATTTGCCTTAAAAGTAAATTTGCCTTAAAAGTAAATTTGCCTTAAAAGTAAATTTGCCTTAAAAGTAAATTTGCCTTAAAAGTAAATTTGCCTTAAAAGTAAATTTGCCTTAAAAGTAAATTTGCATAAAAAATAAATTTGCATTTAATGTTTGACAATAATTATATATTAATATATATTTATATATGTAATGTAATTAAGCATTACTTAGTAAGGAGATAAAATAATGAGTAAACCAAAAGAATATATTTTTAGTAATAGAGTTACGATAGTAGAGCAAACATCAATAACTGCTGATAGTTATGATAAAGCATTAGATATATTTTTAAGCGGTGGTGGAGATACGGAAGAAATAGACTCTTACGGGGACAATTGGGAGTGCATATTAAATGCTGATGATTTTGAAGATGAGGAGGTAGATGATGAGTAACATAGATATTATTGATGATGTAATAAGCGGTCTTTTTGATGATTGCGAACAAGAACAAGAACACGCACAAAAAATAATTAATGCGTGGATTAAAATTAAAGAGGAGTTAAACAAATGAGTAACTATACATATACAGAAATAGTAGAGGAAGGAATAGAAGTCTGTGCTAGTTGCGGTAGTGCAGATATTAATTTTAATAGAAACATACAAGATAAAAGCAAGTCTATAGATCATTGTTTTAATTGTGATTATGCAGAAGGAATAACCACCTGTATGCCCGATGATTTGCATTTTTATCCAACAGCAAAAGAAACATTAAATAAATTAAGAGGAGAGTAATTATGGAAATTAAAATTTATGGATACGAAGTAAGAGAAATGATTAAAAATCACATGGAGATATGTTATGGAATAGATATGGAATCTAAAGACATAGATATACAAGATATGGGATTTGCATATATGGATAGAGAGATTGTTTATAAAAAACATAAGAATGGAAAAGTAAAAAAAGATAAAAACGGAATTTGTATGATTGATGAAGATAAAACAAAATATGTGACCAAATATGCTGATCTTGATGATGATTCAGAACTAAGTATTATTGTTTATTAAATTTGCAGTTCCTTACTTTAGGCGGTCTTAGTACCGCCTTTTTTTATTTATTAATTTGCTTTAAGAATTGTTTATGTATTTCTCGTGGAAGTGTGCTTTTAATTACTTTTTCTCCTACCTTAAAGAAATCAATAAATTTGCGGTGTTTAATAAATGGAGTATAAGCAACAAGAAGTTTTAAACCGCCTTGCCCTTTTCTACCTTGTCTCTCCCATATACCATATCTTTTTGAACCTTCTCCTTTAGGTACGCCTTGAAATCTTGAACCTTTCCTCTGTGATTCAGCAGTCTTGTCAATTCTAGCTAGTAGTCCGCCTTTTTTAGATAGTTTTAAAATGTTACCAAATTTGCCTTGTTTAGTTTTACCATCCCTTGTTGGAGAGGGATAACCTTTATTTCTAGCGTATTCGTCATCTCCACTATAAATATAGTGTAAGTAGTTCGAAGCCCAATCCTTAACCCTTACTGTCATAGCTAGATTATTAGGTTTAGCAAATAAAGATATAACTACACTTTTAACTGTTTGTGGTCTAGGTCTATCAAGTTTATCATTTAAATGTGATCTTTCAGCATTAACTACTCTCTCTCCTGTGTAGTTCATAGCTTCAGACATGATACGACTAAATTTCTTTTTGCTTAAATGTCTATCAAGCTGTTTTCTGATTTGCCTTTCGTTTGTTACTAACTTAATTTGCATTATAACTTCACCCAATGGGATTTGCCTTTAAACTCTAAACCAAACTCTTTTGCCTTTTTTAAAATAGTAAATTTGCTTCTACCTGTTGACATAGCAACATCATTTACTGATTTGCCTTTTTCTATGTACCTTTCTAAAATTTGCCTTTCTAATTTTTGTCGCATTTATTCCTTTTAATTAATTCACGTTTGCATTTAATCCTTAATTTAGGATTTGCATTTTCGTTGTTTATAACTGATTCAAGTTCCGATTTTGGAATTTGCTTTAAATAAAAATGTTGAGTAGATAATTTGCCTGTAGCCCTATCTCTTATAGTTTGACTCTTTTTAAATTTCGTAGGCATAACTTAATTTGCCTTTTTGTAAATGTTTAATATCATCATAGCGAACTTTAATTATCTGATCTTTTCTTCCGTATCTTGTATAAAGCATATTGTAATCGTTTTTGCTATTTGCGATTTGCCTTATGTTATTACAGTATTCTAGCAAGTCTTTAGTTTCAAAGACAAGAAAAGAATTCATATCTATAACATCCATTACAATGTATTTCGATTTGCCTTTCAGCCATCCATCCTTACCATTTACGTTTGTAAGTTCTAGCCATATGCAATTTGCGTATCTATTACCCTTAACATCTATAGGTACATCATTAACAAACATATCAATATGATCGTGCATATCCTGTGATAAATTTGCCTTTACTACTTTTCTTCCTGTAGCTTCAAGCAAATCAATCAATTTGCCTTCAGTCTCTTTTCCTTTTCTTAGGTCGTTTATTTGCTTTTCCAAATATCTTATCCCAATTTGCATCAATCTTCTTTTTATCTTCAGGTCGTCTTTTACTACCTTTACCCATGTTTTATCCTCTCAAAACTTGCATCTCCAAACTTTTTTGTCAAAAGTCTTTTTGCATCCATGAATTCACTAGGTATACATCTTAACAGTTCTTCCATACTAAAAAAGACAACATCTGTCTCTTTTTCATATTGTTTTATCATATTTGCCTTTTCATCATCATAATCACAAATATAAGCTAATTTGCCTTTACCATATTCATAAACTCTAATTTGCGGTTCAAGTGGTTTAAAACCTCTATCTAAAATTTGCTTTTCTAAAGAATCCCATGCTCTAAACATCATATCTATCATTTGCAGTTTAGCTTTACCTTCTTTACCTTCTAGTGCTGTAGTCAATAACATTTTTGCCTTACAAAACTTAATTTCAAAATTTGCACCTAATAATTTATATATACGCTTCAAAGAACCATATTTGCCTAGCATATAGTCCTCATGCTCTCTTAGTTCGCTTATTCGCTTATCTACTTCTATATCAATATAATTTTTCATATTTTCAAGTATCAGTAGTGTGTAAGTGTGTAGTCCTACGGACTACTACACACACTACACACAAGATATAATACCAGTACACAGATTACACACCCTCTTTACACAAGTTACACACCTTCCTCTAAATCCACTAATCTATAGCCTTGATCCTTCTTATTACCTGTGACATTTCGTTTTCTTTCTATGATTCCATTCTTCAGAAGTCTTTTAAATGAGTTGTTAATGTTATCTCTACTAATCTCTTTTCCTGATATATTGTAAACACCATTATGACCAAAAGAACCAGCAGTAAAGAATACATCTCTTGGATTTGCCTTTTCTAATGCCATAAACCTCATTAGATTCATAATCCTCTCATCTGTAATGTTATCTATCTCTTTGCTAGTCATTATCTTTTCATCTGTCTCTATAAGTAATCCTGATGTAACTTCATAACCAGCACCTATTAAATGCTCTTCATGGAACTTAAATTTCTTCTCGGTAATACCCATACCATCCTTATTCTTAGTTTGTTTCATAGTTACAAACATCTCTTCATTCTGATCTTTTCTTTTAACCAAGAACTCACCATCTATAGATGCATCTAATACAGATGATCCTCTAGCCCTATTAGTATTACCTCTACCAGTATGATGTACTAACAAAACAGTACACTTATAATCATGTATTAACTGATCTGCTGCTTTAACAAACTTATTTACCTCTTGTGCAGAGTTTTCATCTCCTGAGAAGTTTCTTTGAAAGGTATCGAAGATAATTAGACCTATGTCTCCTTTTTCTTGTTTAATAAGGTTTATCTCATTTTCAAGTTTCTCAAACTCTTCAGGCTCATTAATTCTAGTACCTCTGTTAGATAGAAATAAATTTGCATCCTCTAATTCAGGATTTGCCTGTTTCTCTTCGTCTGTATAAAACAACTTATGTCCATATTCACTTTGATGCATAGCAAGTAATCTTCTTCTCATGCCTGATAAACCCTCTCCTGCAAGATAAAGTACATTTGCCTTATTTGCCTTACAACCATAAAAGCTACTACCTGTAGCTACAGCAGATGCCATAGCAATAGCTATAAATGATTTGCCTGACTTAGGCTCTCCAAATACAGTTATAAGTTTCTCTTGTTCAAATACATCTTCTATAAGCCATTTAGGATTCTCTACAGTCAATATAGCTTCTTTAACAGTTTGGAATCTTAATGCACCTCTAGGTAACTTTTCTTTTTGGTTATAAATAAACTTTTCAAAATCCTCACTCGATGTAAAGTATTTAGATTCATATGCATCATAAAGATCATCTTTATCATTAAACTCTTTAGGTGGCTCAATAACTTTAACCTTACAACCATTTGCCCTTAGATATTCATGTAACTCATTTGCACACTTTTTACCAGCATCATCATTATCAGGAAATATAACTATTTCTTTTCCAAAAATAGGACTCCAATCTGACTTATTCCAAGCATTAACTCCACCATGCCATGTAACAGCATCTCCTTTGTATATTTGCTCACAACCAACTGTAGCCTTCTCTCCTTCATTTATAACGATAGGCTTATCAGGGTATTCATTTTTAAAATAAATTGGCATAAGCCCTTCAGGTCGCTTCATAGACCAAGTGCCATCCTCATTCCTTGAAAAAGGTGCATACTTTTGTTTTATTGGATGAGATGTAGGAAACCTCATAACGAAGAACTCAGGCGAATATTGCAGACTTATAATTGCTTGAGCATGAAGTTCCCTCATCTCTAATCGTGTAAACGACTTAGCACCACTAGACTTTTTAGGGGGAGTCTTAAGTAAGGAGTTATCTAGCGGTGCTGTATCGTAACCATATTTCTTTAGTATCTCGTTCACATCTCTCCCCATGTGTTTAATTAAATCGGAGATGCCGCCACCTGTGTCATTTTCAAAATCCCACCAAGTACCAGCATCAGGTTTAAATACTAGCGAACCTTTATTGCCATAACGCCATTCATTAGGCTTTTTGACTGTAGGTTCGCCTAGTAAATCAAGGACAACATCAGAAGCTATCCTAACCCAGTCTACTTTAGAAGGGTATATCATCGTCTGTTAGACCTTGTGATTCAGATTCTTGAACTCCGACATCTACATTAGATGCCCATTCAGGTATTACAAACTCAGGCTTTCTTGGTTTAAATCCTACAAAATCAAAATCTAATTCAGCAGATTTACCCATTCCTACCTGTATGTTTTTAGCACCTTTGAACTGAAAAGTTGGTAAACCATCTTTACCATCTTTGTCATGCCAAAACTGACCTAACATCTTATTAAAAGCTGAAGATTCAGCATAACTAAATCTTTGCCATAATAAAGGTCTATCAACGCCATTTGCATATAACCAACACGAAAATGATCTTTTAAAATCATCTGCTGGTTTATTGCCGACTACACCGAACTTTTCATCCCATTCAAAGATGAATTCTCTTCTTGCAGCATCGAACTTACCCCAGCCTGATTGAAATGTCTCAGGATCAAGTTGTAGATAATCTACATCTATTCTTTCCTCTCCGACATAAAAACCTAGATCGTTTGATTTAAACGCTAAGAACGAACTAGTAGGCGTACCACTAGACATTCCACCTAATATATCAACCATAATACTCTCCTTATAGTTAGTGTATAGAATATTTATCTATACTGGTTAGATACTGGACTTCAAGGTTATGGTAATTCCTCTCCTTAAAATCCTCAAATGTGTCATCATTAATTATTCCTAACAACTCCAACACAACTTTCATTCTGTCGTATGCTTCACGACAAAAACTCTCAAAATCTTCTTCATTTATTGAATTCACTTGCTCGTTTCAATATGTTTTTGTAGTCCTTGCATAACTCTTCAAAGCTACACATATAGGCTACTTGGTTGTTTCTTGGGAAGTCATCCCCAATAATATAGCAAGGTACAACACAATATATTGGCTTTCTGTCAAACTTATATATCAATATAGGTATGAACTTATCTCTAGCTGCAAAACAAACTTGATCCCACCATGCTTGTTTATACATATTAGTATTACTTCTACCATATCTTTTGCATTCAATAGCAAAGTTATCCCAATATATATCAGCTTGTCCTTTGTATTGTGCTTGATCTAAATTCCTACTCACAAACTTAGTACCACCTTTTGATTCAATAAAATCATTAATTAACTTAACTACTAGCCTTTCGAAATTATGTCCTTTAGTCCTGCTGTTTGTCATCTTCTAAGTAATCAATAAATTTTATGCTTATTACACCTATCATAAGACAAATAAATATAAATACAAATATTAGGCTAAATACAAACAATACAGATTCAAGCATGATATTCGATAACTTCCTTTCTTCTCTTATCTCTAAATCTTGTTACAGACTTATTACCAACTCTTACTGTTGTATAGCCATTTACATTGTCAACATACAAAGACCAATCGTTCTTCTCGGCTTCCAGCCTTTCCCTTTGCTCTGCTACTTTGTTTTTATACTGAGTCACTTGTTACCTTGCCTATGTTCGATCATACCAAGTTTAATTAGTCTCTCAGCAGCTTTACCAATATCCTCTTTGTTAATAACAGCAAAAATACTTATCTCGTGATGCATATCTTCACTTACCCAAAGTGCTTTTTTAGTGTTTTTATTTTCGTCCATTTTTTTACTCTCCATTTTCAATATTATTATTAATTTCGTTTATAATCAAGTTAGGGTGACTGGTGAAACTCTCCTTACTACTCAATACTCTCATTTGCTAGTTCACCCTTCTAAATATCTAACTCAACAACATTAGGGCTATTATAGATAGATAAAGGCTTACCTTTCTTATATTCTTTATATTCATTCAAATAACCCTCAATAGTATTCCAAGCATAATCCATATGCTCATGTGTAATCCTAAATACTTTAGCTGCATAAGGATGTACTTTTTCTTGTGCTACAAACACAAATTCTTTTACTTTATATCCAGCAGCTTCAACACCTCTTCTATAAAATGCGGCTTGTAAATCATAGCCATACTTTCTAACTGAATAATTAAATTGTTTAGGGTCACAAGATTGTGTTGTCTTGTAATCTACAATAACTATCTCATTATCAGTATGAGGTGCATCTATAGGTGGGCATAAAACATCAGGTCTACATTTACAAATAATGTCATCTTCATACCAATAGATACTTGATTCAGCTATTTTACCTTTTGCATTTATATAAGCATTACCCTCATAGATCATATTGTCCTTCATGCCTTGTATAGTTTCCATATCAGCTTCTTTGATAACTATAAGACCTTGTGACTCATATTCTTCTTTAAGTTCTTTATTTGCCTTTGTATAAGGAGAGCCAGTCATTACTACCACCTCTCTATTAAACGCTTCTTCTCCTTCAAGTAAATATGAATGAGCAGCAGTACCAAACTTTAATGTAGGACTAGATTCAAGTGTTTGTTCTACAGCATGTAGTTGTGATTCTCCAAACCTTCTAACAGTAGAACTGCTTAAACCTAATCCAGCATGGTAAACATCATTTGGCAAATCTTTAACTATGATTGCACTACCAACTTTTTTAAAGTCGTATTTTTCTAAATCTTTAATATTCATATCCTACTCATTTGCTCTTGTATCTCTCTCTGAGAGTCTCTAACCTCATATCTTTCGCCATTGACCTCTACTACATTATGACCACTTAAAAAGTCTTTATAGAAGTCTCCTACCTCTCTAGGCGGTATATATAAAGTACCACCACCAATTAAATTAAATCTTATATTTGTGTTTGCTCTCATCTTTCTCTCCTTTTCTAATCATGTCGTTATGCATGTTTAACCAATCTATGTCATCTTTAGTACCAAACAGATTCATAAAGATTACACAAAACCTTTTCCAATATTTATCAATCATGAGAACACCTTTAATACCCAGTTCTCAGCCAAGTTCTCAGCATAGTTCTGATTGTGATCGTAGACCTTTCTAGTCTCAATCAAATATTCATTTCTATATAAATCAACCTCAAGACCTTCAGCAGTATCTAAGATAACTGCTTCTCTATTGGTGTGCTTATACTCTGATATAATTCTCCTTGATCTACCCATTACTTCTCCTTGTCTTTAATAATTAATGCTACGCCATATAGACATATAGACATAAAGCATAAAAACATAAACAATCCAAAATCAATCATTTTTTCTCTCCTATAAATTAATATAAAAATATTAACATGGAAATATATATTTATGCAAGTATTTATTTTATTACTGGATTTAAGACTGGCACTTGACTAAGTGCATCAAGAGTTTCTTGTAGAGATGTAATCTCCATATCAGGTTTGATTATTTTTTTATCAAAGGTGTAGTAGGTTTGCGAAGAAGTATTTGGTTTGAAGAGAATTCGTTTATATTCTTTATTGACGAAAACAAAAGCAAGAATATCACAATGATAGTTTTTATAAACATCAGACATTGACCTTGATGTTTCAGTTGCGAATACATATTTGCCTTCTTTGGTTTCTCTCCTAGCTTTTACTTGAACAGTATATTTGCAGTTAGATACTTCAGCAAGAATATCTGCTGGGTGTTTGTCTTGAGTAGGATAAACAAAGTCACAAAATTCAAGCAAGAAAGTTTGCACTAGGGATTCGCCTAATGCACCTAGTCTTGAATTAGCTTGATGATCCTCGCTTGATTTTCTCGCCATGACACAAAGCTAGTTGCCTAGAGTTAAATGCTGCTCTATTAGGTGTCTGTATTGCATACCTAGAATCCAAAACCTCTTCACTGGCTTCTAGCCACATACCCATTTGCATTAAAGCTATAGTTTTTCTAAATCCTAAGAATCCTGTAATACCCATTTGGAATGTCATATCGATGCATACCATTCTTGCTCTTTTAGGCATACATCTCCACATCTTGAATGACTTATCTAAACTCTCTTTAACTCTCTTAATGTCATTGTCTAGCATATATAATGCTTCATCTTCTGATACGCCATTTGCTTCTAGGTTTCTTCCTACACCTATAGTCAATTTGCCCTCAGAACATTTATAAGTATTACACATTAAACCTTCATGCTTTATCAGCATATCTTTTATTTCTGTTTCAAAACTCATTTAGTTATTCCTTTTGTTTTCTCATAAGTTCTAAGCCCACCAAGACCTAGCATACCCATAAGAACTGTAAGTAATGAACCCATATCAAATGTAGGTAGCGTTAGCTGTATGTTTTGTGTAGCTAATGCAAATATAAGTATAGGTTCAATAATAAAATGATAAGCCAAAGCACTTGCACATATCCATCCTGTAAATGGTCTCCATCCTGCTACAAATACTGTTCTATGCTGTGCTTCAACTTTATTAACTTCAATCTGAGCCATATTTGCCTTATGTAACTCTTGATTAAGTTCATGTTGTAATTTTAGTTTTAAATCTTTATCCGCTATAAATTTGTCAAGAATTTGACTAACGGGTTCTATAAGTTTGTCAATCATTAGATGATATAGTCTTTAAGCAAGATAAGCAGCATAGATACTACAATAGTTGTAAGACCGCCTTTAATCCAGTTATTAAGTCCTTTGATATCATCATCAAGTTTCTCAAAATGATTAAATGCTGTAGTCCACCTTTCAGCACATTGTGTTTCGTGATTTTTT